>OGRB01002109.1_pt1 | contig 9948 bp, 10 predicted proteins | sample 1553371 | NCBI WGS metagenome assembly OGRB01 (sample SAMEA2580027, study PRJEB22360) | human gut metagenome | reverse complement strand
CCATTCGAGGGAGTAATCACAGAAGCTGATAGTGGAAAAATAGTAGTAAAGGGTGATGGAACGAATGGTTGCGGGCTTACAGAGCATTATCAAATTTATAATTCAGATCAGATAAAAATTGTTAATACTAATGATGAACTAATTCAGTTTACAGATTTGAAAAAAGGCACAAGAATTTCTATGAGATTATGGATAAAGGAAAAGACTTTATATAATGATATGGACAGGCTGGATATGGTTACATTGATACAGTGCTGTGAATGAAAAGGAGATGCAAATGAAGAAAAACAAAAAAACAGCCGCACCGAGATTCATAAAAGTCCCGGTGCGGCTGTCTTTTTACATTTATAAAGTGTAATTTGAAAGATCAGCCGACATATTTCTGTAATGTTTCCATAACAGCGCCAGGTTTTCTGGTCATTTCTGTGAAGTACTGGCAGGTAAGTTCTGCAAGTCCTGCTTCATAAAGATTAACACCGAAAATCTTAGCGTTAGAGAGGATATCTTTTAATTTTGCATCAGCGTCAAAAGAATCTCCAAGTTTAATGTCAGCAACGTAAGGACGAACTTCGTCTAACATTGGGTCTGGGCTTAAGGTAAATTCATTTCCGTTGTCATCAATTGCCATAAGGTAGCGAAGCCATCCGGCAAATACCAATGGAATTAATTTAATATCAGAAACATTCAGTTCAGGGGAAGCAGCGTAAGCTTTGATCGTCTCACCAAAACGGATTGCCAGTTTCTGGGAAGTATCGGTTGCGATACGCTGTGGTGTATCCGGCATGAATGGGTTTGGAACACGTACATTAAGTACAGTGTCGATAAACTCTTTTGGATCAAGAATGCCAGGATTTACAACAACCGGAAGTCCTTCTTTGTATCCGATACCTTCTACTAATTTTACCAAAGTCTCATTTTTCATCTCTGCGGAAATGAGGTTATAATCTAATAAACATCCGAATACAGCAAGTGCTGTGTGAAGTGGATTTAAGCAGGTGCAGACTTTCATCTTCTCTACTTTATCTACTGTCTCGCGGGTTGTGAAGATAAGACCGCCTTTTTCTAACTCAGGACGTCCGTTCGGGAATTTGTCTTCGATGACAAGGTACTCTGTTTCCTCAGCGTTTACGAATGGAGCAACGTAAGTATTTTTGCTTGTGATAACCGGATCAAGACCTTCGATGTCATCTTTCTGCAATAATGCCTCGATGGAAGCGTCTGGTCTTGGTGTGATCTTATCGATCATAGTCCATGGGAAGGAAACTTTATTTTCGTCCTCTGTATAGGAAACGAATCCTTCTTCTACAACACCATTTTTTGCCCACTCTTTTGCAAAAGTAGTGATAGCGAGTTTTAATTTATCTCCGTTGTGGGAGCAGTTATCCATACTTACCATAGCGATTGGTTTCTTGCCGGAAATGTAACGTGCATAAATTAATGCAGCAACTTTACCGATGTAGCTTTCTGGTCTTTCCGGTCCGTTTTTCATATCTTCTGCAACAGCAGCCATGAAGTTTCCGTCCGGAGTATTTAAGTTATAACCCTTTTCTGTGATGGTGAAAGTACACATCTGAAGGGAATCTTTTGCAAAAATCTCTTTTAAACGGGAGAACTGTGTGTCATCGTGGGAATCTAAAGCGAGGGATTCCATGATACTTCCGGTAACGGATTTCTCAACAGTTCCGTTTGCTTTTAAAGTAACGAGAATGCTTAAATCGTCGTGTGGACGGTTCATTTTCTCGATGATCTCGTAGTCATATCCCTCTGCAACGGTCAATCCGCGGTCAAGAACACCTGCATTTAAAAGGTTCTGGACAACGTTGCACTGGAATGCACGGAAGATATTACCAACACCGAAGTGAACCCAGAATGGATTCTCTTTTGTATTCTTTTTTACTGTTTCATAATCAAAGGAAGGAAGGGCATAACCCTTAGCTTCCCATGCACTTTTATCTGCTAAACCTGCTCTATTTAACTGCATGTCTTGTCTCTCCTTTTTCAATTGCTTCCCATAAACCGTTTAAATATGTTGCACCTAAAGCTCTGTCGTAAAGACCGTAACCCGGCATTGCAACTTCGCCCCAGATCATACGTCCGTGGTCTGGACGGATTGGTCCGTCAAATCCGATATCGTAAAGAGCTTTCATGATCTCGTACATATCAAATGTTCCGTCAGAAGAAAGGTGAGCTGCCTCCTCGAAATCTGTCGGGCTGTTGAATTTTAAGTTGCGGACATGTGCAAAGTGGATACGTCCTTTTAAGGAACGGATCATATCTGGAAGATCGTTCTCAAGGTTTGTTCCGTAAGAACCGGAGCAGAAAGTAACACCGTTGTGTGGGTTATCTACCATTTCCATCATACGGAGAATGTTTTTCTTGTTGATGATGATACGTGGAAGTCCGAATACGCTCCATGCAGGATCATCTGGGTGGATTGCCATGTTGATGTCGTATTTGTCACATACAGGCATGATTCTCTCTAAGAAATATTTTAAGTTTTCAAAAAGTTTTTCATCATCGATGTCTTTGTACATTGCAAAAAGATCTTTGATTTTAGCCATACGTTCTGGCTCCCAGCCCGGCATAACAGTTCCGTTCATATCACCGGAGATAGAAGCGAACATATCTTCTGGATTGATGGCATCTACAGCTTCCTGTGTGTAAGCTAAAACTGTGGAACCGTCCGGTCTTTTACGTGCAAGCTCTGTACGTGTCCAGTCGAATACAGGCATGAAGTTGTAGCATACAAGATGGATATCTTCTTTTCCAAGATTCTCTAAAGTCTCGATGTAGTTATCGATGTATTTGTCACGGTCAGCGGAACCTGTCTTGATCGCATCATGAACATTTACGCTCTCGATACCCGCTACATGAAGTCCTGCAGCAGCAACTTCTGCTTTCATTTCCTGAATGCGTTCTCTGCTCCATACATCTCCAGGTGCGGTATCATATAAAGTTGTGATAACGCCTGTTACGCCCGGGATCTGGCGAATCTGCTCTAATGTTACAGTGTCGAATTTGGAACCATACCATCTTAATGTCATTTCCATAGTTTCTTGTTTCCTTTCTTAGAAAAAATTGTGAAGCTGCCGTGTGGCAGCAGGTTTTTGTTTTGATAAGCTTATTATATCCAAAAGAGGAAAAAAGAAAATTGACAGAGTTGTTGTTCACATTGCAAAAGTTGCGGTTGAATGATAAAATGAGTGCAAGCGAGAAGAACACATGCATGTGTTCGGCGAGCGACGAATGTTGATCATGTGCTGGTTTTGCACATGATATAATGTGTGCAGGCAGTGAAAAGTGCAGACACATACGAAACAGCAGCAGGCTGTTTACAGGCAGGAAAGGAAACACACATGGCAAAAAATCTTCAGACCAAGTTTTCCACGAGACAATACATGCTGTCCCGGGATTTTGAAATCTACTATTATAATGAGCCGGCATCTGAAAAGGTTTCCATACATTCGCATGATTACTATGAGTTTTATTTTTTCCTGGAAGGGGATGTCTCCATCTGGATCGAGGGGGAGCAGTACCCTTTAAAATATGGAGATATGGTGCTGATACCACCGGGGATAAAGCACATGGCAATGGTGCATGGAAATGAGATCCCTTACCGGAGGTTTGTATTCTGGATCAGTGTGGAATATTGCAACCAGTTGATGGAAGTTTCTTCCTCTTACGGATATCTGATGCAGAATGTTCTGGTAAAGAAAACATATATTTTTCACAATGATCTGATCACGTTTAATACGATCCAGTACCGGATTTTCCAGTTGATCGAGGAGATTAAGTCGGAGCGTTTTGGAAAAGAGGCAAAGGTCTCCCTCTGTGTGAATGACCTTGTTCTTCAGCTGAACCGTATTGTCTATGAACAGCAGAATCCGAAGAGTGAGAAAGAGGAACAGAATCTTTATCAGAACATTATTTATTATATTGATGACCATCTGGATGAGGAGCTGTCTTTAGAGCAGCTTGCAGGGCAGTTTTTTGTCAGTAAATACCACATTGCACATATTTTTAAAGAACAGATGGGATTGTCTGTGCACCAATATATATTGAAGAAACGGATGCAGGCATCCAAGGCGGCAATCCTGGGTGAGACGAGTATTACCGATGTTTACACAATGTTCGGGTTTAAGGATTACTCCAGTTTTTACCGGGCATTTAAAAAGGAGTTCGGGGTGTCGCCGAAGGAATATAAAGAGGTACATGGAGTCGTGCAAAAAGGTTGATGGAAAGTAATAGAAACTACAAAATGGGTATGCTATAATGAAAACAGTTTAACCGTCATAGAAGGAGAAAAAGAATGCGAGTAGGAATGGGATATGATGTCCATAAACTAGTAGAAGGAAGGGATTTGATCCTTGGAGGTGTAAAGATTCCACATACGCTGGGGCTTTTGGGACATTCGGATGCAGATGTTTTGCTGCATGCGATCATGGATGCACTGCTTGGGGCGGCAGCACTTGGCGATATCGGAAAACATTTCCCGGATACAGATCCACAGTACAAAGGAATTTCGAGTATCAAATTATTAGAGCATGTTACAAAACTGATCGAGGAAAAAGGATATATTGTGGAGAATATCGACGCAACGATCATTGCACAGAAACCGAAAATGCGTCCATACATCGAGGAGATGGAGAAGAATATTGCGACAGCATTGCATATTGATGTAAGTCAGGTCAATGTGAAAGCAACGACCGAGGAAGGTCTTGGTTTTACAGGAACAGAGCAGGGAATCTCATCGCAGGCGATCTGTGCGCTGACAACCATTTATGAGAGCAGTGTGGCAGTGGCAGATTCCCAGGCTGGATGCGAAGGCTGCGCCGGATGCAGAAAGCAGTCATAAGAAAAATTCTTGACAAATCCGGGCGAACTGCATACACTATATTAGGAATAAAAAATGTTCTGGATAAATGAATAGCAAAGCGATGAACGGAAAGAGTAGGAATTTAGACAGCGCAAAGAGAGAGACTGTCACCGGCTGAAAGCAGTTCCCGATTACAGCTTTTGTGAAGTGCGTCCGGGAGTCGGTCCGGTGAGAAAGAAGGATAACATCATAGCCGGATCCGGGATTACACACGTTACGTGTACTGAGAGAAGAATGCGGGTAATAGAACTGTATTCTTTAAAAAGAGTGGAACCGCGGATATACTTCGTCTCTTGTGTAAAGCAGGAGACGGAGTTTTTTTGTACCAAAGCATACAGAACAGGCGGTAAACTTATAAAAAGGAGAGATCATAGATGGGCATCATATCATATGTCAATGAAGAAATTCAGGTGATACGGGAACGGGATCCTGCGATCAAGTCGAATATGGAAGTATTCCTGTATTCTAGTTTCAAAGCAATTCTTCATTACAGAATCGCACATAAGCTCTATCTGAAGAAACATTATTTTCTTGCCAGATGGGTATCGCAACGGGCAGTAAGAAAGACCGGAATCGAGATCCATCCGGGGGCAACAATAGGAAAAGGATTATTTATCGACCACGGAAGCGGAGTGATCATCGGAGAGACTGCGGAACTGGGAGATAATATTACCTTGTATCAAGGAGTCACACTTGGAGGAACCGGAAAAGAACAAGGCAAGAGACATCCGACCCTGAGAGATAACGTTATGGTGAGTGCAGGAGCAAAGGTTCTTGGTTCATTTACCATCGGAGAAAATTCCAAGATTGGAGCGGGATCGGTAGTACTGGAAGAAGTACCGCCGAATTGTACAGTTGTAGGTGTGCCGGGCAGAGTGGTTAAGATGAATGATGAGAAGATACCGAGACTCGATATGGATCAGGTGCATCTGCCGGATCCGATTTCAAATGATATCAGAGAACTGCAGGCAGATAACATAAGAATGCACAGACAAATCCAGGAGATGGAGAAGCGCATGCAATGTTTAAAAGAGAATCCGATACCGGAAGAAAAAGAGGAGGAGAACGCGAAAAATGAAGATTTTTAATACAATGACAAAGAAAAAAGAAGAATTTATACCTTTGGAAGAAGGAAAGGTAAAGATGTATGTATGCGGACCTACCGTATATAACTTTATCCATATTGGAAATGCCAGACCAATGATCGTATTCGACACGGTCAGAAGATATTTTGAATACAAAGGATATGATGTGAATTATGTATCCAACTTTACAGACGTAGACGATAAGATCATCAAAAAAGCCATCGAAGAAGGGGTGACAGCCGATGAGATTTCCAAACGTTACATTGCAGAGTGTAAAAAAGATATGGACGGTATGAATATCAAACCGGCAACCAAGAATCCGCTTGCGACGGAAGAAATCTGCGGTATGGTAGATATGATCCAGACGTTGATTGATAAAGGATTTGCATATGAGAAGAATGGTACCGTATATTACAGTACAAGAAAGTTCAAAGATTACGGTAAGCTTTCGCACAAGAATCTGGATGATCTTCGTTCGGGTGAACGTTCCCTTCTGGTATCCGGAGAAGATGAGAAAGAAGATCCGCTGGATTTTGTACTTTGGAAACCGAAGAAAGAAGGAGAGCCTGCATGGGAGTCTCCGTGGAGCGAAGGACGTCCGGGATGGCACATCGAGTGTTCAGAGATGTCTAAGAAATATCTCGGAGAGCAGATCGACATTCATGCCGGCGGAGAAGATCTTGTATTCCCACATCATGAAAATGAGATTGCGCAGAGTGAGGCCGCAAATGGCAAGGAATTTGCAAGATACTGGATGCACAATGCATTCCTGAACATTGATAACAGAAAGATGAGTAAATCTCTCGGAAACTTCCGTACCGTACGTGAGATCAGCGAACAGTACGATCTGCAGGTACTTCGTTTCTTCATGCTGAGTGCACATTACAGAAGCCCACTGAATTTCAGTGCAGATCTGATGGAAGCATCCAAGAATGGTCTGGAGCGTATCGTAAATGCAGCAGATAATCTGAAGTTCCTTATGGGAAATGCAAAAGCAGAAGCAATCACAGATGCAGAAGCAGAAAACTTTACAAAAACAGAAGAGTTTGTTGCAGGATTTGAAAAGGCAATGGACGATGACTTCAATACAGCAGATGCCGTTGCAGCAATCTTTGACCTTGTAAAATATATCAATACAACAACCGATGCAGAAAGTTCCAAAGAATATCTTCAGAAATTATTCGATTTGCTTGTGAAGTTAACAGGAGTTCTGGGACTGATCGTAGATAAGAAAGAAGAGATCCTGGACGAAGACATCGAGAAACTGATCGAGGAGCGTCAGGCAGCACGTAAGGCTAAAGACTTTGCAAGAGCCGATGCAATCCGTGATGAACTGTTAGAGAAGGGTATCATCTTAAAGGATACCAGAGAAGGAGTACAATGGAAAAGAGCGTAGAGTGGGGATTTGACACTTATATGCAGGAGATTTTCCAGATGAAAGAGGTGGATATTAAAGAATATTCACCTCTTACTTTGGCATATATCGGAGACTGCATTTATGATCTGATCATTAAATCCCTGGTGATCAATGAAGGAAACCGTCAGGTACAGAAGCTGCACCAGAAGACCAGCTCTTATGTCCAGGCGTCCGCACAGTCGAAAATGATGCGTACGATGCAGGAACACCTGACAGAAGAAGAACATGCTGTCTATAAAAGAGGCCGCAATGCCAAGAGCGTGTCGCCGGCGAAGAACCAGTCGATTACAGATTACAGACGTGCGACGGGATTTGAAGCTCTGCTTGGATATCTATATCTGAAAAAAGAGTGGAAAAGAATGCTGGAACTGGTTAAAATAGGTCTGGACAGTATCAAAGAATAATAAGGAGTGTCAAATATGAGTCACGATAAGAATGTAAATGAAAGTATCATAGAAGGAAGAAATGCCGTTATGGAAGCATTTCGTTCCGGAAAACCGGTAGACAAGCTGTATGTACTGGATGGATGTCAGGACGGTGCGGTGAGATCCATCATCCGCGAGGCAAGAAAGCATGACACGATATTGAATTTCGTGGAAAAAGACCGTCTGAACCAGTTGTCGGAGACCGGTAAACACCAGGGAGTGATCGCAAGTGTTGCTGCATATGAGTATGCAGAGGTAGAGGATATGTTAAAGCTTGCAGAAGAAAAGGGAGAAGATCCGTTTCTGATCATTCTGGATAATATCGAAGATCCGCACAATCTCGGTGCGATCATCCGTACTGCGAACCAGGCAGGGGCACATGGTGTGATCATACCAAAGAGACGCGCAGTCGGACTGACGGCAACCGTAGCAAGAACTTCCGCAGGTGCCCTGAATTATACGCCGGTTGCAAAAGTAACAAATCAATCTTTAGATCAAAGAAGGATTGATAAATTGATTAAAATTATGCAAAATAAAGATGTTTTAAATGATGTTGAAAAAATGATTTAAAATAGTGTTGATTTAGTTAAAGTTTTTGTTATAATGGAGAAGAACTTCATTAAAAAGTGAAAAATGTTGTTTTGGGCCATTTTTAGATTGACTTATGATGTGAGTTTCTATATAATAGATTTTGCGGTTATGGAAAGGTGATTAATATGAAGTATAGTTTGCAGTGGATTATTAAACACAAAGGAACATTTGATTTTGAAGAAGAAATAACTTTTCCATGTGAAATGTTTGAAAAGTATGCCCATATTAACGGCCTTAAAGACGTCATCGTCTCAGGTACCGGGAATCTTGATACAAGAGATAAACGATTATATGTTGATTTAAATATTAAGGGAACAATGATTCTTCCGTGTGCGTTAACGTTGGAAGATGTTGATTATCCATTTGATATCGATTCGACGGAAGTATTTTCATTTGAAAAGCCTGATCCGCTTGAAGACGTTCATGAAGCAAAGAAAGATGTTGTTGATTTTACGCCTGTCGTATTTTCAAATATCATGTTAGAAGTGCCCATGAGGGTCGTAAAAGATGATGCTAACATCAAGGAATCAGGTAAGGGTTGGAAGATACTCGATGGTCAAGAGGATAATGATGAAGAATACATTGATCCAAGGTTAGCAAAATTGAAAGATTATTTTAAACAATAGGAGGATATAAAGATGGCAGTACCATTTAGAAGAGTTTCTAGTACAAGAAGAAATAAAAGAAGAACACATGATAAATTATCTGCACCAACTTTAGTTGTATGTCCAGAATGTGGAGAATACAAAATGTCTCATAGAGTTTGTAAACATTGTGGAACTTACAAAGGTGTAAAAGTAAAATAAGAAGATCACCCAAAGGGTGATTTTTTTTTACCTTTTTTTAGTTCACAAGAAATGTGAACTTCTATATTTTATTCACATCTATTTATTGAACAAGTGATTTAAAAAGTATATAATGGTGGTATAAAGTGGTAAAAGTGAATATAAAAGTGGTAAAAAGTGGGTGATAGTGATGTTCATGGGTGAATTTAAGCATTCAATTGATGCAAAAGGACGCTTGACGATTCCATCTAAAATTAGGAATCAATGTCAAGGTTCTGTTTATGTTGCCCGTGGATTTGATGGATGCCTTGCTTTTTATACAAAAGAAGAATGGGATCCGTTTTGTGCGAAACTCCTTTCTTTACCTTCTAATAAAAAAGAAGTTCGAAAAGCAATTCGTTTTACCATTTCAAGTGCATGTGAGTGCGAATTTGATAAATTAGGAAGAATTAACATTCCTACAAATTTACGCACTTTAGCACACTTAGAAAAAGAATGTGTCATTATTGGGGCAGGAAACCATGGTGAAATATGGTCACAAGAAAAATGGAATCAATACTATAATGACAATCAAGATAGTTATGATGATATTTTAGAATCTTTAGATGATTTTAGTTTATAGGAGGATTTTGAATGTTCAACCATGTTACAGTTTTATTAAATGAAGCAGTTGAAGGATTGAATGTCAAACCAGATGGTATCTATGTAGACTGTACACTTGGAGGAGCTGGTCATTCAAGTTTGATTTTAAAACAGTTAACAACCGGCC
>OGRB01002093.1_pt1 | contig 10033 bp, 7 predicted proteins | sample 1553371 | NCBI WGS metagenome assembly OGRB01 (sample SAMEA2580027, study PRJEB22360) | human gut metagenome | reverse complement strand
CGGCGCGCGCGGCAGCCATCGCGTTTGCAGAGACGCCATCATCGCCATGCGCCACAACAGGCGTCAAATTGCCTTCCTCATCCTCATCCAGCAGCACCGTGCGCCGGGGAGTGCCGTATTTGGCCACGGCGTCATCCATTTCGTCAATGACCACGCCGTCAAGCGCCTCATCGGAAGCAAGAATGCGTTCAAGCTCTTCGATACGCCGCTTCAGGTCGTCGCGTTCCGCCTCAAGCTCGATACGACTCATCTTGGTCAGACGGCGCAGCCGCAAGTCAAGAATGTACTGTGCCTGAATCTCGTCCAGATCGAATACGGCGATAAGCTTTGTTTTCGCAGCCTCGGCATCATCAGAAGAGCGAATCACCTGAATGACTTCATCGATGTCCACCATGGCGAGCAGCAAGCCCTCCACCAAGTGCAGCCGCTCAAGCGCCTTCTTCCTGCGGAATTCACTGCGTCGGCGGATCACCACACGACGATGGTCCACCCACACCTGAAGCATTTCCTTCAATCCCATGGTGTGCGGACGGCCATTGACCAACGCCACATTGTTGATGGTGAAATTGTCCTGCAACGGCGTGTGTTTGAACAGCTGCGCCAACACCGCGTTCGGATCGAACCCGGTTTTGATTTCGATGACGAGGCGCGTGCCGTTATGCCGGTCAGTCAGATCGATGGCACCGGAAATGCCGTCCAGCTTACGGTTCTTCACACCTTCGGAAATACGCTCCAACACACGTTCCGGACCCACCATGAACGGCAGTTCCGTCACGACGATGGCCTTTTTGCGAGCCGTCACGTTTTCGATATGCGTCACGGAACGCGTGGTCAACGCGCCACGACCCGTCTCGTACGCCTCGCGGATGCCCTTGCGGCCCACAATCACGCCGCCGCCCGGCCAATCCGGACCCGGCACGTAGCGCATCAACTCCTCTAACGTCGCGTCGGGATGGCGCATAAGATGCTTGGCTGCGGCCACCACCTCGCCAAGATTGTGCGTGGCCATATTCGTGGCCATGCCGACGGCAATGCCGGAACCACCATTGACCAGCAGGTTCGGAATCGCGGCAGGCAGCACAGTCGGCTCCTGAAGCTTGTTATCGTAATTCGGCGTGAAATCGACGGTATTTTCGGCGATATCGGCATTCATGCCCAACGCGGCCGGCGCCATACGAGCCTCGGTATAACGAGAAGCAGCAGGACCGTCATCGAGAGAACCGAAATTGCCGTGACCGTCCACCAATGGCAGCCGCATCGCGAACGGCTGCGCCAAACGTACCATCGCCTCGTAAATCGCGGAATCGCCATGCGGATGGAGCTTGCCCATCACTTCGCCAACCACACGCGCCGACTTCATATACGGCCGGTCCGGATTGAGGCTCATCTGACCCATCTGATAGATGATGCGTCGTTGCACCGGCTTGAGACCGTCCCTGGCATCAGGCAGCGCTCGGGCGTAAATCACCGAATACGCGTATTCGAGGAACGACTTGCTCATTTCCTCGTTCAACGGCGTTTCGACGATGTTCTCCTTGACCGTACGCGGGTCAAAGGCTGGTTTTGCCGGTTTGCGGTGCGACACCATGCGGTGGTTCTCCTCACGGAAAGGTTATGGTAATCAACCCAGCAATATTACCAGCTGGTACTGCCGCGGTGCTTGAATGGGAACCATGAGTGTTGAAGTGCCCGAAATCGACCAGCTGCTAGCCATGACCAGTCCGGCACGATATGGCGACGAACTGCCGGATGAGGGCAGCCGTGGCGGTGCTCTCCACCTATCCTCGGTACTTCCCGCCATTTCCAGCGCCATCGGGCATCCGATTCCAACGGCCATCCATGCCGATCCGAAACGACTCCAAGAGGCACTTGGCCTGCCGGACGCGCGTTCGGCAGTCGTGGTCCTGGTGGACGGTCTCGGATATTGGAACATCAATATGAGATTGGGACATTCACCCTATCTACGGTCGCTGATGGCGGATGGCGTTAACCAGCGGCCAATCGCCACATGCATGCCCAGCACCACCGTGGCCGCCATGTCCACGTTCGGCACCGGCACATGCCCCGGATTAACCGGCATGACGGGGTATACGCAGCTCAATCCCGACAATGGCGAAATCTGCCAGCTCATCTCTTTCAAAAACGCGCCCGCACCGCTGAAACTGCAACAGCAGCCGACCATATTCGAACGATTGGCGGAACAGGACGTTCGCGTCACCAGTTCGGGACTGCCGAAATTCGCGTTCTCCGCGTTGACTCAGGCGGCGTTACGTGGCAGCGACTACATCTCCAATGACGATCCACGCCGACGTATCATGACCGCGGCGAAAGCGGCGAACACGCCCGGACTGACATACGTGTACCTGCGCGACGCGGACAAGATCGGACACAATTACGGCTGGGACTCCGACAAGTGGATCGGCACATATGAGCGTATCGACGCCCAGTTGTCTTTGCTGCGTCGAAGTGTGCCGAAGAACACGCTGATCGTCATCGTGGCGGATCATGGCATGATAACCGCCGACCCGGAAGCCTGCATCGACATAGCGTCCGAACCCCAGCTGATGCGGGGCGTCGCGAATGTCGGCGGCGAACCACGCTGTGTCATGCTTTATGGCGAGGATGGCGAGAATCCGGAGGACATCGCCGCTCGTTGGCGTGACGTGCTGGGGGAGCGCGCCCAGGTGCGCACCCGCCGGCAGGCAATCGAGGAAGGCGTCTACGGACCAGTCGATGAACGCGTCAAGTCGATGATCGGCGATGTGGTCGTCTCCGCTGCGGGCTCTACCACCATTGTCGATTCCCGCACACAGGCGGAGAAGGCGATGCATCTGCCCAGCGTGCACGGGTCGCTGACCTACATGGAATCTGATATTCCATGCCTGATTGACGTGGCTTGATCGAATGATCCGAACGTCTGAACGGATGTTGCCGTGGGATGTTAGGGAACGTTAATCAGTCACCGAACAGAATTTCATCCCAACTCGGCACTGCGGAGCGTCCTGCACGGCGCTTCGATTTGGTGGTGCTCTGACTATGAGGATCGGATGATGCCGTCTTGGACTTATCGGACTGCTGCTCGCCGGCGGATTGCGTGTTTTGCGAGTTTTGGGCAGGTTCCGTCGTTGAAGGGGCGGGGGACTGCGTCGTCGCGATTTCCGGACGGTTCGGCAGCGGAACGGTCGCCGATGGCTGAGTCTCAACGGTGGTCTTGATATTCGTGGCTTGTGGTGCAACCGATTCCGGAGCATTCCAAGCGGACACCGTCTGTTCGATACGTGCGGAACGTGCGGAATCGCCCGGCAAATTCAATGATGCGAGAAAATTCTGGTCGACCTGCTTCTCGGCGTGTCCTTCCGTCGGCGTGTCTTGCTCGCCGATGAGCTTGCGTGCCGTTGCGTTCAGACAGTTGACCGCGTTGTCATGCATGTTCCAAGACCATTCCGCACGGGCGGCATGACCTGCGGAATCGAACTCCGCGGTAATCTTCCATGGTTCCAAACCGCGTCTGGTGGCCTTCCACCGCACATCCTCCAACCGTACGTGGGCTGCGGCGAAAGTGCGTTCGATCAGTTCGGAAAGCGTGCGCACACGGCTTTCCTTCGGCGCGGGAACCGCCAGGAACTGTTCGATCGCATATTGCTTTTCGGTTTCCACCGCCGCCGAGAAACGCCGAACAAGCGCTTCGCTCAACGAATATCGCTCCGCCACGCGGGTCGGATTGGCTCCGGCTCGAATCAAGGATTGGATTTGGGAGATCGGCAGCGTGGAAGGCGCTTGCTGCTGACGCTCCTCTTGGGTTTCGGTGCGAATCTGCTTTGCCTCTAAAATGGCTCTTTCAAGCGCTTCATCGACCTTGACGGCGAATTTGCCGGCACCTGAAACAAAGACGAGCTCACCGGTTTCACTCACATGATCGAACCGTGCATCTTCGAGCGCATTCTCAGGCACAACACACCACTTTCCCTTAGATTTTTCTATTAATTCTATTGTGCCCCACGTGTCGGATTTTACGAGTATTTCAATTCGTGTATCCTAGCGGGGGAAAAGTCATGTATTCTATGGCGCATAAGCACCATAGATGACGAAAGGAATCTCGATGGCACAGGATTATGATTCCCCGCGCAACAAAGACGAGGACGAGGAGTCGCTCCAGGCTTTGAGCAAGGGTTCTCAGAACAATTCCAACGATATGGACGATGACGAGAACGCCATTGCCGAAGACTACGAGCTGCCGGGCGCCGATTTGAGCAATGAGGACGCTTCGGTGACCGTCATTCCGATGCAGGGCGACGAGTTCATCTGCTCCGAATGCTTCCTGGTGAAGCATCGCAGCCAGCTTGCCTACACTACCGACGACGGACAGCCGGTATGCAAGGAGTGTGCGGCCTGATGGCGTTCGACGAGGCATACAACGAGCCGGAAAACGTCGAGGTTCTGGTAAAGTCGCTGGATCCCGGGCAGCCGGCTCAGCTGCATTACGCCCATGCCGGAGACGCCGGTGCCGATTTGCGCACCACTGAAGAAGTGACGTTGAAGCCGTTCCAGCGGGCGCTGGTGCCCACGGGAGTGGCAATCGCATTGCCTGCCGGCTATGTGGCGCTGGTGCATCCGCGTTCGGGACTCGCCGTCAAGCAGGGCGTCACGGTGCTTAACGCGCCGGGAACCATCGACGCTGGGTACCGTGGCGAAATCAAGGTGCCGTTGATCAACCTCGATCCGGAACGCGCCGTGACGTTCCATCCGGGCGACCGCATCGCACAGCTGGTCATCCAACGCTACGTCGAGGCAAAATTCATCGAGGCGCAGACCCTGCCCGGATCCGACCGCGCGGAACGTGGCTTCGGATCAACCGGCGTTGCGTCCTGACGGGACTGCAATACACAAAGACCGAGGATGTATCCGGCCGTGCAACACGCGGCCGGATACATCCGTCATATGGTGATGCGCGGGTACTATAGGGTACATTCCAAGCGAGGAGGAGCGAAATGAGCGACATGGATCATGAGGTTCGTTCGGCCAGAATGTTGGGCTGCGAGATCAGCACGAATCCGCTTGACCCGCTTGAACCAATCCTCAAGATGTGCGAATACCACCATCCCGACGAGGACATGAGCATTCTCGCGAGAGCCTACCGGCGCGCCGTCAACCAGCATTCGTCGCAACGGCGTAAATCCGGCGAGCCGTACATCATCCATCCGCTTGCAGTGGCGCAGATCCTCGCCGATCTTGGCATGGGGCCGCTGGTTGTGGCAGCGGGCCTTCTGCACGACACGGTGGAGGACACCGACTACACGCTCGACGAATGCCGCGCCGAATTCGGCGACACGGTGACCGGCCTGGTGGACGGCGTCACGAAGCTTTCCAAAATGGAATACGGCGATTCCGCCCAGGCCGAGACCATCCGCAAAATGGTGGTGGCGATGAGCCGCGACGTGCGCGTGCTGGTGGTCAAGCTCGCCGACCGTGTGCACAACGCCCGTACATGGCGTTACGTCAAGCAGTCGAACGCGCAGAAAAAGGCACGTGAAACGCTGGATGTGTATGCGCCGCTCGCCAACCGTCTTGGCATGAACGCCATCAAAACCGAGTTGGAAGAACTCAGCTTCAAGGTTCTGTATCCGAAGATCTACAACGAGATTGTGGTATTGGTGGCCCGTCGCGCCGGACAACGCGACGTGTACCTGAAGCAGATTCTCGCCGAAATCAATGAGGATCTCGACGAACAGCACATCAAAGCCTATGTGACGGGCCGCCCGAAGGACTACTTCTCCATTTACCAGAAGATGATCGTGCGCGGGCACGATTTCGCCAACATTTATGATTTGGTGGGCGTGCGTATCATCGTCGACACGATTCAGGACTGCTATGCGGCGTTGGGTGCCGTGCATGCGCGGTGGAACCCTGTTCCCGGCCGTTTCAAAGACTATATCGCCATGCCGAAGCTCAACATGTACCAGAGCCTGCACACCACGGTGGTCGGCCCCGGCGGCAAGCCGGTGGAGATTCAGATCCGCACGTGGGACATGCACCGCCGCGCGGAATTCGGCATCGCTGCGCATTGGAAGTACAAGGAGAACGGCCAAGCCGGACGCGCGTTGAGCTCGCCTGACAAGTCCGACCGCAAGCGTGGCGAAAACCAGGAGCTGAGCGAGGCCGACAACCTCAAATGGATTCAGCAACTTGCCGACTGGACGAGCGAAACGCCGGATTCCGACGAATTCCTTGGCTCCCTCAAAGAGGATTTGGGCGCGGCAGAGGTCTACGTGTTCACGCCGAAAGGCAAGATCGTCTCGCTTCCCGCCGAAGCCACTCCGATTGATTTCGCTTATGCGGTGCACACCGAAGTCGGTCACCGTACCATGGGTGCGCGCGTGAACGGACGATTGGTGCCGCTTGATACCAAGCTCGAGAATGGCGATACCGTTGAAATATTGACATCCAAGTCCGAATCCGCAGGTCCGTCGCGTGATTGGCTGAGCTTCGCCAAGAGCCCGAAGGCACGCAACAAGATTCGTCAATGGTTCAGCAAGGAACGCCGTACCGAAGCCGTCGAGGAAGGCCGTGACGAGCTGACGCGCGCCATGCGCAAGCGCAACCTGCCAATCACCACGCTGCTGACTCCGGAAGCATTGGTGGGTGTCGCCGACGAGTTGAACCTTGCCAACGCGGAAGCCGTGTTCGTGGCGATTGGTGATGGCCAGATCTCCACGCAGAACGTCATCTCGCATCTGGTCCGTGACGCGGGCAGCGACGAGGTGGATGAGGAAGTCGAGCAGGAGGCGTTGCCGCTCAAGCAGGTGGAGCGTACCAAGAAGACCACCAGCTCGTTGGGTATCTCCGTCAAGGGCGTGGGGGACATCTGGGTCAAGCTGGCCCGATGCTGCATGCCGGTTCCTGGAGACAAGATCATCGGCTTCATCACCCGCAACCAAGGCGTGTCCGTGCATCGCGTGGACTGCCAGAACATGCTCGAACTGGAGAAACGCCAGCCCGAACGTGTGGTGGATGTGCAGTGGACCAGCACCAAGGGCGTGTTCATGGTCAAGATCCAGGTCGAGGCACTTGACCGTCCGCATCTGCTGAGCGATGTGACACGCGTGCTGTCCGACCACGGCGTGAACATTATCTCCGGCTCGATTTCCACCGGCACCGACCGTGTGGCCACCAGCCAATTCAGCTTCGAAATGGCCGATCCGCAGCATCTGAACACTCTGCTCGCCGCCGTGCGTAAAATCGAAGGCGTGTTCGACGTGTACCGCATCACCGGCGCGAAGGATTCCGCGGAGCCGCGACTGCGCAAAATGTGATGTTGACGAATCACATAAGCCGGTGATTGCAAGCAAACGCCTCTATAAATAAAATGAAGAAAGCCCCTCAATCGAGGGGCTTCCCTATATTGTACGGCTGTGCGGGAAACGCTTACTTGAGCACTTCCACGGACACGATGCCGACCGGCTCGGTCGGACGGTCCATGCGATCGGTGTTCACGGCTTCGAGCTTGTCGACCACTGCCTTGGACTCGTCATCCGCAACCTCGCCGAAGATGGTGTGGTGGCCGTCGAGCCACGGGGTCGGCACGGTGGTGATGAAGAACTGGGAACCGTTGGTGCCGTGGATCTTGCCGTCCATGCCACGACGCAGGCCGGCGTTCGCCATGGCCAGCAGGTACGGGTGGTCGAACTTCAGATCAGGAACAATTTCATCGTCGAAGTCGTAGCCCGGGCCGCCGGTGCCGTTGCCCAGCGGGCAGCCACCCTGAATCATGAAATCCTTGATGATGCGGTGGAAGGTTAGACCGTTGTAGAACGGCTCATGGGAAGGCTGTCCGGTCATCGGATCGATCCATTCCTTCTCGCCGGTGGCAAGGCCGAGGAAATTGGCCACGGTTTCCGGGGTTTCGTCGTCGAACAGGTTGATTTTGATGTCACCTTCGGAGGTGCGCATGATGATGGTAGTCATGGTCTTAAGTGTCTCATGGGCTTGAGACCGGCCGGGAACCCCAATCCCGTCATGCTTTGAGGGCATGGACGGGGATCCCGAACCGGACAGGACTCCGGATGGCACGAAACCAGCCAAGGCACCTTTAGCCGCACCCGAGATTCCGCCCTCGACCGGAGCGTCGGGGTTGAAGGGACTGACAAGGAACCTGGGCGCACCGGCACCTACCAAAGCACCTGGCTTCTCGGCATCAGTCGTCGGTTTCAGCTTTTTCATAAACTCTTCATCTTGACAATAATAAGTATCATCGATGAGATCTTCGACTGTCACGCCAAGAGCTTTGGCAATAAGGAACACTTGCCGCAAATTAAGTTTTGTTTCTCCTTTAAGCATCAGGGTGATAGTAGGCCTCGAAACTCCTAAGGCGTGGGCTAAGTCTTTCTGAATCTTGCCGGTCAATCGCATATAGCGGCGAATGTTGTAACGCGCTACGTCTTCAAAACGTTGCGCTTCTATCTTCACCTGTTCTGAAGTTTCCGTGACTTCCATCGGTTAATCCTTTCCAAATAAAGATAACTATATCAAACAATGTTTAATATTGCTAACCTATTGGGCATGTTTGCATTTGCGGGGCGAAAAAATGTCTGCATGGGCGAACTCATGTTGTCGAATGTTTTTCTTCCTGCTGCTCAAAAAACGTTGCATCGCTTGGGGGAGGTCGTAGATATAGGGATATATGGCATTGATCGATCCTGTTGGAGATGTGGACGGACCTCTGTGGCAATTACTAATCTTTGTCCCCTCGACTGCGAAAGTGGTATTTCCTTGGTGGAAGCTTGGGAAAGCATAGATATGTGTTATGCTAAGGAGCTTTTGGAAATTGCTGGGCATCCCGCCGCGAAGCAAATTAAATATCGATCTTCGCGTAGGGCGGGGCGTTATATGTCAAATGGTTGCGCATATTGTGATGCGTTATTCGGAAACTTTTGTATAGATGAGGATATTCTGGATGGACAAAAGCCTCGTCTGATTGCTTCTGTGAAAAGACCTTTGCAGGAATGGGCCGTCATGGTGGCTCAATTTCATCTTTGATTTAAAAGTTTCCTTTCTCTAGTGCTGAAACCGCATTGTGGAGATGCGGTTTTTAAATTTCGACACGCCGTAAATTAACCTAACTTGAGGTTAAAAAAACCAACCCATATACTGAGGTTAGAAATTTTAACTTAGCTGAAATGGGGTTAACGATGTCGAATATGAAGAGGTGGATGGCGGAGGTGGGATTAACTCATCGCCAGCTTGCTGTTCAGCTCCATCAGTCGCCGGCCAGCGTGACTCAGAAAGTCAATCTGCATACACATTGGCAGCGCAGAGACTGTGCCGTTCTCCGCGAACAGTATGGTCTCTCAGCCGATTTCGTTCAGGATCTCATTCCGTATGAGACAGCTTTCCCCAATGGTGTACAGGAGGTTATGTGATGGCTGGTGGAATTTTCGAGCAGTATAACTGGCCGGAGGGCCGGAGCGATTATGTGGAGGTGTGCGACGGATGCCACACAGCAATCTGGTCGACCCGCTGGAACGAGGAGACGTCTGACGGCTTCGACGCGTTTCTCGCCGAAAACGGCTGGCGCGACTACATCGACCAGCTCGATTCCCGGATTCTGAACCTCTGCCCGGCCTGCGCCTTGCTCGCGCTGCGCCTTGGCGAGACCTGCGGGCTGGCCGACACCTGGCTCCGCCCCACGCATGCCTACACGCATGCCTTCCGGGAGGTCGATGCACAGCTCTCCGCCCGCGAACGGGTGGTGGCGAACCTGCTGTTGACCGAGGGGAGGGCGGCATGAAGTTATTCAATGGCTATGTACTCGGCACGTCCGGCGGTGGCAAGTCCTTCGATGTGAAGGTGAGGAAGGCGGACGACTTCGCCTTTGACGAGCCGATTGTCATCGACCCGGAGAAGCTAGGCGTTGATGTCGCTGCCAAATGCATCAACGGCAAGGATCCATTGCACGCCGTTGTCTTGGGAGGTGTTTTTACTCCGTATGGCCCGTTGCTCACCGACGACTATGGTCGGTCCATACGTTTTGCCGAGT
>OGRB01002088.1_pt1 | contig 10054 bp, 8 predicted proteins | sample 1553371 | NCBI WGS metagenome assembly OGRB01 (sample SAMEA2580027, study PRJEB22360) | human gut metagenome | reverse complement strand
TCTGGCTGCTGGGCTACCGCGACGGGGACAAAGAGCCGAGTAGCCCCTGCGAGCCCGGCACCTACAACCTGACCGGCTCTGGCCGCGTAGCCTCCTGGGCCGACATCGCCGCCAAGGTGTTCGAGCTGCGCAACGGCAACGCCGACGCCGTCAAGCCTGTGAGTACGGCGGAGTATTACGCCAGTGCCAAGGGACCTGTTTCTCCTAGGCCTGTGCATTCGGCGTTAAAGTTGGGCAAATTGACCAAAACTAGCTTCATTTTTGCTGATTGGGAGGCAAGAACGAACGATTATATCAAGCTGCTGTAACTTGCTGCAGTAGCTTACATTTGGCTGTTTCGCTGTTAGGTGTAGCAGCCCAATAGCGTCATGATTGTTGGTGTCAGTGAAAGGTGGTCATGTGCGGAGCAATCTCCAAAAGGGCCTTTCTATAAAAGCGAATATGTTTTGGAACTCTTTTGGGTCAACTGTATATTTGGGTTGCCAGTGGCTGATTACCATTCTCGTGGTGCGCTTATCAACCGGATACGAGGATGCTGGAGCTCTTGCTCTTGGTATGGCGGTATCGAACGTGTTCAGCCCCATTGGCTATTTCAAGGTTCGAACCTACCAAGTTTCCGATATCGACAATCGGTTCTCGTCTGGCGATTATATTGGAATGAGAATTATAACCGTTGCGATTTCTATCTTTGTAATGCTACTATATGGATTTGCGACATGTTCGTGCGCTGACTTGCCAGTTGTCTTTTCCTATGGCATCTTCTCTTGCGGACCGATTATCGTTGATGTCTATCATGGAATCGATCAAAAGCATATGCGCATGGATCTTATCGGCAAGAGCCTTATTATGCGTGGCGTTTTGTCGCTAGCGTGCTTTATCGCCGGCATGATGTTATTCCATAGCTTAACAATTGCTTTGGGGCTAATGACGATTTCAACGTTTCTGGTGATCGGCATTTATGATGTTCGTCAGTGTCGGAAATTAACTGAGTCGATTCGCCCTGTTTTTTCAAAAACATCGATAACCGGTTTATTTCGGATTTGCTTTCCTATGGTGATTGCGCTTCTGTTTTCGAGTGCTGCTCCTTCGATTCCCCGGCAAATGCTCGGAGACATATACGGATCTTCTGTGCTTGGCGTCTATGCCTCAGTTGCCGCTCCTGTTGCGATTATTCAAATGGGCGCTCAATATGTTTATGCTCCTCTTATCGGTGTTCTTGCTCGGTACTTTTCTGATAGAAACGTTTCCCTTTTTTTGGGGATCGTAGTCAAAGTTCTATTCGCAATGGGTGCTATCATGTTGGTCTCAATTGTGTTGTTCTTGCTCTTTGGCAAATCGTTGTTGGGTCTCCTATATGGGGCTGATATGGCAAATCATGCAGATCTTCTCACTCCTTTGATCGTTTGCACCGTGATTACTGCATTGTCTTGGTTCATTGGAGATGTTTTGATTGTAATTAGGCATACGAAAGCAAATTGTGCAATGTATGCAATTAGCTTTTTCGTAACGATTGCTTTATCTTTTGTTTTGATTGAGCCGTTTGAAGCGAATGGGGTTAGTTTTGCCCTTTCGATTGGATTTGCTGTTGGATTGTTGTATGGGTGTTATTGCGTTCTGCGGGCATGCATTCGATTGCAACAGGATGAATAATTCTTTGTGATAGGAAGAAGTAAGAGTGACTAGGCCTTTTTTTTCGATCATTATCCCTGTGTACAATTCCGAAAAGTATCTTAGCGAGTGCCTCGATAGCATAAAACGCCAAACGTTTACTGATTACGAGGTCATACTCGTTGATGACGGTTCTTCGGATAGCAGCCTATCTATTTGTGAAGCTTACAACTGCGACGATCCTAGGTTTATTGCGATTCATCAAACTAATGCTGGAACCTCCGCGGCAAGGAACACTGGATTACGCCATGCAAACGGACAATATATAACATTCATTGATAATGATGATTGCTGGGTATGTGCGGATGCTCTACAGTCGTTGTTTGATATCTTAAGCAAATCAAATGCAGATATTGCAGCATTTCAATCATTCGTATTTACGGGTGATGTCCCGAGTGCTCCACTAATTGATAATACTTGTTTATCTGATTTCATTGATACCCTATCATATCCAGATGCGTTGAATGTCTTGACTTCTAAAGGGTATTTGTGCTCGGCTGTTTGGACGAAAGTGTGTTCTTCTCGGGTGATAAAGCCTATTAATGGCGATTGGATATTGTTTCCTGAAGGAATGCGAAACGAGGACACATATTGGACTGGTAAGATAATACAACGCGCACAATCGATTGCTTGGTGCGATATTCCATTTTACGCCTATCGAAAAGGGCACGAGTATGCGCAGACGTCAAAGCCTCTCTCTCGTTGGCAAGTTGACGATTTAACTACGATTTGCCTTGAACTTGCGGCAGATATAAGCGATTCCAGTTTGCCTGAAGATGCAAAGAATGCTCTACGTTCATTCCTTGCGTATCCATATTCAGTGTGGATGGGGCAAAGTGCGATTGTCTGCATCGATGCTGGATCTTCGGAATACAAGCAAATGAAAGCGTTGTTGCCAATCCTAGATTGTTCGGATAACGCATCAGTCGTTCTAGTGAGGAGAATTGCGAAACTCGTTGGCTTCAATGCAGCGAGATTGCTGTGCGCCTTGTTTTTAAGATTAAAGTACAAGAATATAGCCGGATAATGTTGTGATGTATGGCTTATGGTGCAACCAGTCAAAACGATTGGTTGCACCTTGTTTTACCCTATCTTCCTTCGCGTTTGTTTCGCTTTTTCAGATAGTTGCTTGTGGCGAAAAGAGTGTTTGCTAATCCGGTATTTTTCAAGTTGTATATACCTTGGCCAATCAAACCTGCCATATGCGGTAAGGGATTGATCTTTGGGCAGGGAATTCCTCGTAGATCGGCATATAGTTGTTTCATGCCTGGGGATACTTCGTCGTCGCTGAACACTAGGTCAGCATTCATGCGTTCAAACATACGTTTAGCTGCTTTGCGCACATCGTCATGCGTGAGGTCAACTTCTTCGATGATGCCTGACAGGTATGTAAACCCGCGGCTGTTGTGTGCGCGTAGGATGCGCTCATCGTTTATGTTCAGGCGTTCGAGGACGTCCATCATGTCATTCCAGCGGTCAAGTGGTAGCAGCGTGTTCGTGCGTGCGAAATTCCGTGATTTCTCGGGCGTTTCCTCGCGGTAGCAGTAGTATGCCGTATCAAAATAACCGATGCGGTCGGTCTGGCACAGAGTTTCCACTAGGAAAGGGTTGTCGGCCCAGCCGGCACCCGGAATTTCTTTGAAATGGATGCCGCGGTCTTCCAGGAAAGACTTGCGGTAAATGGCTGACCAAATGGACGGATGATGGCACAGTAAGTGAGCTGCATCGCCAATACCGAACGGCTGATGTTCGGGGTGTATACGGTTTTTGTAACTGCAGTTCAGTTTGCGTTGCTGCTTAGTGTCGGGCATCCAGATTCGCCAATACGGTGTTTTGACGATATCCAGCGGTGTGCCCTTGTCGGCATACTTCTGTGCAAAGGAGAGCATATCTGCATACATTTCGGGCTCGATCCAGTCATCGGGCTCGACGATGGAAATCCATGTGCCAGCTGCCTCGGTGAGGCCGCGGTTGCAGGTGGCTCCGTAGCCTTGGTTTTGCTTGTCGATGATTTTGATGCGCCCATCAGTGATTGCATAACGTTGCATTGTGGAAAGTGAGTTATCAGTGCTGCCGTCGTTTAGCAGAATGATTTCAAGTTCCTTGTGCGTTTGCGCAACGATGCTGTCGAGGCATTGCTCCAGGTAGGGGCCGGCGTTGTAAATCGGCACTATAACCGATACAAGCGTTTCGCTCATGTTCGTCCTTTTTCTCTTGCGCTGTTTGAGGCACAAACAGTTGGTAATTCGCCAAACTTGGTTAATCATAACGTAAAATATACGCTTGCTTGTTAATCACCATAAGGAAGGCTTTCCCATGTGGGGCTTATTTTTCGTATCTGCAGCTATCGTAGCGTTGTCGCTATTCTTGCCATCGTTTCTTTTGCTTCGAGGATTTCGCTTGGATGGCATCCTTGCCATTTCCGCCGCTCCTTTGGTTTCTGTTGCGATGTATGTCCTTCTCGGGATGTTATATTCACAGCTTGGAATCAGTTCTTCCTGGGCTACTTTGTTCCTTCCGCTCGTGACGTTTTCGATACTTGTTTTGGTTTATGGGAATCGTAAACGCTTGCTTCATGCGCCCTGTCGTTGTGGTTTATCGGAATGGGGTAAATCGTCTTACTTGCCTGCATTGCGCAGCGAAACGGTGGTCTTTTTTGGATATCTTGTCGTAGGCGTAGTGGTTTCCACTATTTTGTTTGTTTGGTTCTTGGGCTCGCCGGATAATTATGCACAGGAGTACGACAATATCAGCCATCTCGGTTCTATTCAGAGCTTTGTCCGCTCCGGTATTTGGTCGCCCTTTGCGAGTTCACTTTATTCTTCGTTGGAAGATGCGGCAATCAATCCATTACCAGCAAGCGGTTTTTATCCGACCGCATGGTATTCCGTTGCTGCTATGGCCGCAACCGCTACGGGGGTTTCTGCGGCGTTTGCGGAAAACATAGCAAATTTTGTGCTCATCGCATTTGTGTTCCCGTCCAGTTTCTATCTATTTATGCGTGTTGTTTTCGATGAGAATAAACGTGTTGTGCTTGCCGGTGCTGCATGTATGATGCTGTTCTCTGCATTTCCGTGGATGTTTTTATATTTTGGCCCTTTATATCCGAACCTTTCTGCGTTTTGCATGGTCCATGGTTCCGCGGCTTTGTTTATCGCGCTGCTTTCAAGAGGCGAGTGTTTGAAAGACAAGATTTTCCTTAGCTGTCTTTTTGTTGTTTCCCTTTGCTCGCTTGCTTTTTCGCAGCCGAATGCAGTATTTACGGTGGCGGTTATCTTGTCTCCGTTTTGCGTTTGGATGGCTTCTCGCGTTCCCCTAAGTGTCAAGGGGTTGAAATGCCATCGGCGCATCGTTTGCATTCGAGTTGCATTCGCGGTACTTGCTCTTGCTAGTATTGTCTTGATTTGGATGGCGTTTTATCATGCTTCATTTTTACAAGCCGTTGTGCAGCATGAATGGCCTGCGGCGTTCTCGCGGCGCGAGGCATTTGAGGACGCTTTTGTTTTGGGGTTCATGGCGAGAGGCTCTCAAATCGCGCTTGCTCTTTTGGTGCTGGCAGGAGCTGCGGCGACACTGATTGAACGCAAGTATCTTTGGATTTCATTCTCCTATGCTTTTGCTTGTGCAATTTATGTTGTTGATTCCTATTCCGATGGGCCGTTGCAGCATATTCTTGCCGGCTTTTGGTATACCGATCCTTGGCGTTGCGCGGCGATGGCTTCCCTTATTGGTATGGTCTTAGCCAGTATTGGTTTGTGGGCGTTGGGGTGCTTGCTGGAACGGTTAGTGCATGCGATTTCGAATCGTGCGGCAAGCGGCAAGTGTGGGTTTGCAATTGCGACTGTATTGGTTTTGGCGCTCATTGTCGCAACGGTATACCCCGGAATCGCGGTGCCGGGCTCACAAACGGGTGATGTTGCCTTTCGGACGGTTGTTGGGGGCATTCGTGCTGTGAACAATAGCTCTGCTGTGTACGAAAAAGACGAAAAGCTGTTTGTCCAGCAAGTAAAAGCAATCATTGAACCAACTGCTTTAGTAATCAACGTGCCCGATGACGGGTCGGCTTTTGCGTTCGCTGCAGATGGCCTTAGAACTTACTATCGTTATACGCGAGAGTATGACATTCCCGAAGAAACAGCTGAAAGCAAACTGATTAGAAACAGCTTGTGCCAAGTTGCCGATAGCGTCGATGTTAAAGATGCAGTTAGGAAAATTGGCGCTACGTATGTCCTTCAGCTTGACCAGGGACAGCCAAATCTTGACCGAACATACTTGTTCACATACGAGGGGGGAGTCAAATGGCGCGGTGTCGATGCAATACGCGATGACACTCCAGGTTTCGAGGTGGTTTTGGCTCGGAATGACATGCGATTGTACAAAATCACCGCCATATAACGCTTAGCAATCTGGTTCGGTAGTCAGCGCGAACCGTTTTTTGACACCGCGTTGTTGCTTTACTTGTGTCTGCGCTTGTGCCGTAAATCTTTCCGTGTTGCCTCTGCTGTGTGCGAAAATAACTGTTTAGGATTAAGTTCATGATTGCCTGATTTGCGGATAGCGAATTGCCGGATCTGTTGCTATATTTGCGCCTTTCTCGCGAAGGAACGATTTGTATCTGCTTGTTTTAGGAGTAAGCAGATCAGGGGCAATCCTAGTCGGAGGTTATTGCTCGCTGCATGCGACGTTGCCCGGTTAATCAGGTTAGCGAGTTTGTTTAGGGAGATTCTTATGCAATACGAACAGACGATGTTGCGCCGTTTGCAAATGATGGAGCTGGAGATTCTCAAAGCAATCGACTGCGTGTGCCGCGAGAACGGGATTACTTACTTTTTGGATTCTGGTACGGTGCTAGGTGCTCGGCGTCATGGTGGTTTTATTCCATGGGATGATGATATCGACCTAGGTATGCCGCGTGATGACTACGAGCGTTTCCTGGATATTGCCCCCGCAGCCTTGGGGGATCGGTTCCGCGTGACTTGCTCTCGGTCGAATCCGCATCAGGCCGCCTTGTTTTCGAAGGTGATGCTTGTCGGCACGCGCTTTGTAACTGATGAAACGGAAGAAGCCGGGTTTGACCAAGGCGTTTTCGTAGACATCTTCCCGTATGACGCTGTTTGCGCTGAGCCGGCTGCGGCGAAGCGGCAACGTAGGCGCTGCGTAATGTGGCAGAGCCTTTCGTACTTGTATCACTCCAAGCACATCGTGGTGCCGCATAAGGGGGCGCTCGGAGTGGTGGAAAAAAATGCGTGTCGATTAGCGCACCGTATTGCGCGTGTGGTTTTGTCCCCGGAGCGCATCAATCGTGGGTTTGACAAGGCAGCTATGATTGCGAAGGATGACCCAAAGTCCGATATGCTGGTGGCGTCTTCGTATGCGGCAATCGAGCCTTATCCAAAGAGCATGCTGTTGCCTCCAAGCACCATAGAATTTGAGGGCAAGGAGTTTTTTGCTCCCGCGGATGTCGAGGGCTATTTGCGCACGCAGTATGGTCGAACTTGGAATCAGTTGCCGCCGGAGGATCAGCGCCGAAATCACGCTCCGAAGGAACTTGATTTGGGAACGGATTCGTAGGGCGCTTTATCACTCGGCGCGCTGCTCGCGTTTCGGGCCGTTTCGAGGGAAGTGAGCCTTCGGAGGCCTCATGTCGTGTGTATGGTGAGATTGGAAGAGGCGAAGAAGATGTTGAACTTTACCGTAGGGCCGGTTATGAGCCCTGATGAGGTGCTTTCCGTTGCGGGCCAGAATGCGCCGTATTTTCGCACCCCTGAGTTTTCGGATGTGGTCTTGCGGTGCGAGCGGGCTATGCTCGATTTGCTGCATGCCCCGGATGGCTCCCGCTGCGTCTTTCTGACTGCGTCAGGCACCGGCGCCATGGAGGCTGTTGTCATGGACGTCCTTAGGCCTGGCGAGCATGTGGCCGTGGTCAACGGCGGTAGCTTTGGGCAGCGCTTTGTGGACCTTTGTGGCCTGCATGGTCATGAGGTCGATGAAGTGCGTCTTGGTTTCGGTAAACAAATCACGCGTGAGGCATTGGAATCATGCGTAGGGGATGCGGTTACCGCTTTGCTCGTCAATATGCACGAGACGTCTTCCGGCTTGCTGTACGATATGCCCCTGATTTCCGATTTCTGCAGGTCACGCGGCATAACTCTGCTCGTTGATGCTGTTAGCGCATTCATTGCTGACGAACTCGACATGGAGCAGCTTGGCGCCGATGTGGTGCTTACGGGCTCTCAGAAGGGCCTTGCTTGCCATCCCGGTATGTCAATCGTCGCGTTATCCCCTGCGGCGCAGGAGCGAGTAGATTCCAACCCCGAAACCTGCAAGTATCTGAGTCTCAAGGAGGCTTTGCGCAATGCAAGTAGAGGGCAGACACCTTGGACGCCTGCGGTATCGATTGTGCTGGAAATCGATACCCGATTGAAGGCCATCTCGAAAGCCGGCATCGATGCGGAGCGCCGCGAGATAAGTTCGCGAGCCCTTGCCGTACGTGAAGCGCTTTCCTCAACGGCTTTGCGGTTGGTTGCGGAAAGCCCGTCAAACGCGGTGAGCGCTTTTTATTGTCCCGGGCACAATGCGAAGCTCATCGTCGATCAGGCTAAGTTGCATTACGGCATGTGGCTGTGCCCGAACGGCGGGAAGCTGGCTGATGATGTGTTTCGTATCGGACATATCGGTTGCATAACAGCAGAGCAGAATGCGGCTCTCGTTAGCGCTTTGAAGCAGATGTCCGCGGACGGTTTGTTTTAGGAGGCGGGATGCGCAAAGTAATCACCTATGGGACGTACGATCTTCTTCATTACGGTCACATCCGTCTATTGGAGCGGGCGAAGGCGTTGGGCGATTACCTTATCGTCGGTGTGACGGCAGACAGTTTCGACAAGGTGCGCGGGAAAATCAATGTATCTCAGTCGCTGACGCAAAGAATCGAGAACGTTCGTAAAACGGGTCTTGCGGATGAGATCATCGTCGAGGAATACGAAGGTCAGAAGATCGACGACATCAAGCGTCTTGGCGTCGATGTATTTACCGTCGGCTCGGACTGGCGTGGCTACTTCGATTACCTTTCTGAGTTTTGCGAGGTTGTGTACCTGGACAGGACTCAAGGTGTTTCGAGCACGGAGCTGAGGTCCGATCGCGCGTCGCTTAGGTTGGGATTTATAGGCTGCGCGAAAGAGATGGTCAAACAGTCCGCAGAGGTGGGCTACGTTAACGGCATGACAGTGAGCGGCGTTTTTGACCCCTACGGCGGTACTTCTCCTGAGCTGGAAGTCTATAGCCGCATGGATGGTTACGATCAGCTGCTGGAGTCTTCGGACGCCGTATTCGTCCTTTCCCATTCTAGGGATCATTTCGGGCACGTGAAGGCGGCGCTCGAGGCGGGCAAACATGTCATATGTGAATCGCCAGTTGCCTTGAGCGAGGCGGAATGCGATGAGCTGTTCGCTCTTGCTGACGAGAGGGGACTGGTATTTGCCGAGGCGCTGAAGACGGCGTATGCGACTGCGTATCATCGCATGCTCCTGTTGGTGCAAAGCGGAAGAATCGGCCGCGTTGTTTCCGTTCAGTCCACGTGTACGAGTCTTGCCGACCTGCAAAACGGCGGAGATGCCTTGACGGAGAAGTGGTCCAGCGCCGACGCCTGGCTGCCGACGGCTTTGCTTCCTATCCTCCAGATATTGGGGTATGAGACCAGGTCGTGTGCGATGACGAGGGCGGATTTCGGTTCGGCGCCGGGATACGATGCATTCGGTAAGGTTGATTTCGTCTATAGGGGAGCTGCCGCTACGGCTATGTTCGGCAAGGGCGTGAAGGCTGAGGGCTCCCTTGTGGTTGCGGGAACCGAAGGGTATGTGTTTGTGCCGGCGCCATGGTGGAAGACGGATTATTTCGAAATTCGCCGTGAGGACCAGACGCAAAACCGGAGGTTCTTCTATCAGCTTGATGGTGAGGGCATTCGCAATGAGCTTGCCTCCTTCGCCAGGGCTATTCAGACTGATCATGGCTATGCGTTCATTGAACGTGAGACGACTAGAGCCATAGCGATCGTGTCGGGAAAGTTGGTGTAAGCGAAGCGAATCGGGATGGCTTTGAAGGGAAACGGCCTTCGCCCTAGAATCTGGAATTGCGACATAACGGATTCTTGGAAAGGACGAAGACCGCAATGGAGAGTCTAGCAGAAAGCATGCGGGAGCAGCCGGCGATGCCGAGGTTCGAGGACGGGTCGGTGAACCTGAGGGAGCTCATAAGGCGTCTCGCCGAGGACGTCGTGAACGCGATCATGGACGCCGAGGCCGATCAGCTGTGCTCGGAAGGCGCCAACAGCCGCAACGGCACCGCGAGCGCAACCTGATCACGTGCGTCGGCTAGCATGACGATCGGGGCG
>OGRB01002081.1_pt1 | contig 10103 bp, 10 predicted proteins | sample 1553371 | NCBI WGS metagenome assembly OGRB01 (sample SAMEA2580027, study PRJEB22360) | human gut metagenome | reverse complement strand
CCGAAGGGCCGCGGAGGGAGCTCCTCCGCGGCCCTTTTCGAGTCAAGGGGGGCAAATCGATTCGATGGTGCCGGCAGCGCAGCGCCGCCGTAGGGCCCGGAGTGGGAATCTCCCGCTCTGCGGGCCCTTTCTGCGCTATGAAGTTGAGAGGTGTTTGCCGGATGCTTCGCTTGTTTGATCTGAGGTTGTTTTGATTCAATACGAGTCTGCGGTTTCGGCTGTTGGTTACGTTGGTGGTTTCGGCTGTTACCTAATTGTGTATGAAACGTGGAGGGTAAGTCGACTATACTTCAAATCAGGGATTAGAGTGATTGATCGCGATTCTGCGATCTGCTCATTTGGGCTGCAAGGGAGGAGATTCATTATGGCTGTTGATAAGATGCTCATTGCATTCGATGAGTCTGAGGGTTCGAAGAAGGCGCTTAAGGCTGCATCCGAGTTGGCTGCTGCCAATCCGAATGCCCATATCGACCTTGTCTATGTGGTACCGATTCCCATGTTGAACTCTGATCAAATGGCTAGCTTCCAAAGTATTTTGGATTTGATGATTTCCGATGGCGAAGATTTGTTGGCTGCTGCTGCTCATGATATGGGTGATGATGTCGCATCTCGTACGAATTCTCTTTTATTAACGGGCGCGAATCCCGCTAGTGAGATCCTTCGTCTTGCCGATCAGCGTGAATACGACATGATCGTTATCGGCAACAGGGGTCTTTCCGGTCTGAAGGAGTACACGGGCAGCGTTAGCCACAAAGTGCTTGCCGGTGCAAAGGTACCTGTGCTGGTTGTGAAATAGCGCGAAGTCAAACGTCGACTGATTTGATTGGCCGCTTGCGAGTGTTCGCTAGCGGCCAATTTTAACCAGTGGCTGAATTTGGTTATGCGTGCCGACGGCGTCGCGGAACGCATAATCGGTGGTCGCATTTCGTCGCATGCCGGCTTTTCCTGCATTTGAACTTCGGGCCGCTGGACTCTAGGATCGGAGAATCGGCGATTTGCTACTTTGCCCTCAGTTCCCAGAAGGCAACGGCGCTTGCTGCTGCTACGTTGAGACTGTCGACTCCGTGCGCCATAGGAATACGCACGGTGTAGTCGCAATTCGCGATGGTGCTGGAAGCCAAGCCGTCGCCTTCGGTTCCTAAGACCAGGGCCAGGCGCTCTTCGCTTGCAAGTTGGGGATCGTCGATGGAAACCGAATCGTCCGACAGCGCCAAAGCGGCGGTTTTAAATCCAAGGCTGTGCAGCAACGGAATGCCGTCGTGGGCCCATGATCCGGCTCCTGTGGCGCCGGATTCCGCGCCGATGCGTGCCCAAGGAACCTGGAACACGGTTCCCATGGATACTCTGACTGCTCGGCGGTAGAGCGGATCGTAGCAAGCTTGCGTTACGAGCACTGCGTCGATTCCAAGTGCGGCCGCGCTGCGGAAGATGGCTCCGACATTGGTGTGGTTCGTGATGTCTTCGAGCACGGCTACTCTTCGGGCATCGCGGCATACTTCTTCTACGCTTGCAGCGGTGGGGCGCCGGAAGGCCCCGAGCGCACCGCGGGTGAGTTCAAAGCCGGTCAGCTGCTTGAGTTCGCCATGCGGGAGTATGAACACCGGAAGATCGAAATCCAGGTATCGTTGCTTGATTTGCTCGATGATGGGCTCCATCCCGGGAAGGAACTTCTCTTCCATCAGCAGCGACAGCGGTTGCATACCGCCTGCGACGGCGCGTTCGATGACCTTCGATGACTCGGCGATGAACATGCCCTTTTCGGGTTCGAGCTTGTTTCGCAGTTGTACCTCCGTCAGGCGCGCGTATGCGTCAAGGCGGGGGTCGTCTATGGTGCTGACGTTGATGATCATGAGCCGTTCTTCCTGTTCGATATTGCTTGGGATTAATGATACCCGATACCCGCAACGATGCGCAGCATGTGCGCGGAACCTGCAGTAGGGCGTCATGGGACGGCGGCTCGGCAGCGTGCGTAAGGGCGGCAAGGCCCCATGAGATGGCGACGGGTGAAAGAGTGCGTAAGCAGGTAAAATAGGCCGGTAACCAGGCGGCATAACAGGTTGAGAAATGGGTAAACAGGCAGGCAGGGAAGCCTCGATCGTGCTCTCCGGCGATTCCGCAGTTTGCTTTGGAGCAATGATGACCGAATCGAGGATAAGACGTACGCCTTTGGTTTTTGCTGCCGGCAATACGGGATGGCCTCTGAATTGTTTTTGCTGCCGTGATACGGGCTTGGCTCCTCGGGCTGCGGCGGTGTTGTCTCATTAAAGATGACAGGCGATGGAAGATGAGCGGAAAGCGCCCTGGGGGCTGCTGTGGTCTCGCCGCGTTGAAGGGTATACTTCTCAATTAATAGAACTCGACAAAAGGAGCATGGCATGTCGGCATCGCAACATGAGAACGCGCTTGAAAGGGCGGCGCATCCTGAACATCATCCCGCGTTCGGTCAGTTCGTGGCCACGATATCGGCGCTTCGCGCACCTGACGGCTGCCCATGGGACCGCGAGCAAACGCATTCGTCCATTGCCCACAACATGATCGAAGAAGCCTACGAAGCGGTTGATGCCATTGAGGCGGGCGACGTTGCCCATATGCGCGAGGAGCTTGGCGATGTGCTGTTGCAGGTGGTGCTGCAAAGCCAGATAGCGGCCGATGCGGGCGAGTTCGACATCGAGGATGTCGCGGCGGACGTGGATGCCAAGATGGTCAGGCGCCATCCGCACGTGTTCGGGGATGAGGCAGCAGCCGGCGCATCCGAGGTGCTGAATCTATGGGATAAGGTGAAACTGCAGGAAAAGCAAGCGGCCGATCAGGCTGGTGAAGACAACGGAAACGAGCCGCCGGCTGGGTTGCTGGATGGCGTGCCGGTGAGCTTTCCGGCTCTGATGCAGGCGCAGAAGATATCGCGTAAGGCGGCTGCGGCCGGATTCGAATGGGAAACGCTCGAAGACGTTTGGGGCCAGGTTCAAAGCGAAATCGATGAGCTGAATGAAGCGTATGACCAGGCCTCGAAGGCGGCAAATGGCAAGGTTGAAGGCGACCCTGAGGCAATTGCCCATGTGGAGGAGGAGCTGGGCGATGTGCTGTTCAGCTTGGTCAACGTTGCTCGTCGTATGGGCGTGAACTCTGAGAACGCGCTGCGGGCAAGCTGCCGTAAGTTCCGTACGCGCTGGTCTGCCATGGAACGGTCGGCTTTTGAGCAGGGCGTACGCCTTGAGGATATGACCTGCGAGGAACAAAACCGCTTGTGGGAACAGGCGAAGGCCGATTTGCGCAAGTAGGTGCGATCGCCTGAACGGGAGACCGGCCGTGGTAACGGAACGGTAAGAAAGCCCTTGTCGCTCTGTAAACCTAGCTTCCCGTGCGGTACCATAATCTCAATCGATAGCACGCGCCGTAAGCCGTTAGGCCTGCGGCGCGTATTTTCAGTGCGCGAACTGCGCGAATCGTGATTACGCCGCATCGACAAGATGCGGAGAAGGAGCAAGCCGATGAGTACGACCGGTGAACCCTCGATCGAAGCCGCGGAAAGGCTGCAGGGGCGTACGGTGGAGGACAGTGCCGCAAAGCAACTGCCCGTCCCGAACGTACCCGATCTTTCGGCGTTCGATATGAACGGGAATCTGCATATGACCTCTGAGAGCATGGAGAAGCTGCATCAGGCCAGCGTGGAGACCCAGTCGATTATGCAGAAGTACCGGGCAGCCATGAGGGAGATGCAGGTTCGCCTGGAAATCTTGGACCAGGATCTGAATCTGAAGAAGCATCGCAATCCCATCCACCATATCGAAAGCCGTCTGAAGACCCCTGCGAGCATCTACGAGAAGATCGGGCGCTACGGGTACGAGGCAACGCTTGAGAACATGGAGCGCTATATCCTCGATATCGCCGGCATTCGCGTCATCTGCCCTTATATCCAGGACGTGTACAGCCTGTTCGAGCTGCTCAATCGCCAGGATGATCTTGAAATCGTGAAGGTGAAGGATTACATCGCCTCGCCGAAGCCGAACGGGTATCGCAGCCTTCACGTTATCGCGCGTATCCCTGTGTTCTTCATGGACAAGAAGGAGTCCATTCCCGTGGAGATCCAGCTGAGAACGCTGGCCATGGATTTCTGGGCAAGTTTGGAGCACGATTTGAAGTACAAGGCCGTCAGCGAGGTGCAGGGCATCGACGCCAGCAGCGAACTGAAGGATTGCAGCCGCATCATCGAGGAAGTCGAGTCCCGTATGCAGGTGCTGGCGGGCGCCTTGGAGCCTGAAGGGTAATCATCATGAAGCGCTACGTCACCGATGCAAACAATACGCTATCCCGGGATGAGCTGGGATTCACGCGCAATCCGGATGCCGAACTCCATTTGATCACCTGCCGTCCCGATGTGGCATATCAGCGCATATCGGGGTTCGGCGGCGCGTTTACGGAGGCCGCGGCGAATGTGTTTGCCCTTATGCCGCCTGAGCTGCAGGACCGTTTTCTGCTGCTGTGCTTCGGGGGAGCGAAGGACGGCGATCCGGCAGCCGGGGGAAATGCGTATAGCTTGTGCCGTACGCACATCCAAAGCCGCGATTTCGCGTTGAGCAACTACTCGTATGTCAGGCCCTTCGATTCCAGCTTGCGGTCGTTTACCATCAGTCGCGACAGGCAGCTGCTGCTCCCGTTCATCAAGTGCGGGCTTGCGGTGAACCCGCAGCTGCAGTTGTTCGCAAGCCCCTGGAGCCCGCCGGCGTTCATGAAGACCAACCGCCGCATGAACGGGGGCGGCAAGCTGCGTCGTTCGCAGTATGAGGTATGGGCCGAAGTGCTGGCGAAATACGTGGACGCGTATGCTCGCGAGGGAGTGCGCATCAGCCGCATGAGCGTGCAAAACGAGCCCATGGCAAGCCAGGCGTGGGATTCGTGCCTGTTCAGCGCGGAAGAGGAAGCTCAGTTCGCGGCAGCGTATCTGCGTCCGGCGTTGGATGCGTCGGGGCATGGCGATGTGAAGCTATTCGCTTGGGATCACAACACCGACAAGATATTGTCGCGCGTTCAGTCCACCTTCGGGGCGCCGGTGAATCAGGCGGGGAAGCTTCCGCTTGCCGCCGCTGGCTGGCGAGCTGAGGGCACGGTCGCCTCCGATGCTTTTGCGGGCGTGGCGTTTCATTGGTATGCGGGCGATCATTTCGAGCAGGTGGACGAAGTTGCGCGACGCTGGCCCGACAAGGAGCTGCTGTTTACCGAGGGCTGCGTGGAATACACGCGCGGCGAGGATCGCAAGGCAACGCAGGAACGCAAGGCCGAGCAGTATGCGCATGCCGTCATAGGCAGCCTGAACGCAGGCGCTGCCGGATTCATCGATTGGAATCTGCTGCTCAATGAGAAGGGCGGGCCGAACCACGCCCGCAACTTCTGCGAAGCACCGTTGATGTACGATCGCGACAAGCGCGAGTTGGTGGCGAATCGGTCGTTCTTCTATATGGCGCACTTCTCGCGTTTCGCGCCGGTAGGCTCCCGTCGCTTCTTGACGTCGCGGTACACCGATGACCTGGAGACCGTGGGCTTCCTGCGTCCCGATGGGTCGCGAGCGTTGATCGTGCTGAACCGCCACGCCAGGCCGCGGAAGTTCCTGGTATCGGAAGGGGAGTTCACGGCGGAATGCAAGGCGGCGGGGCATAGCATCACCACGTTGGTGTGGGGCGAAGACGAGGTGCGCGACAGGTAGCCTTTTGCGACTGCGGTGGTCTTGCCGTGGCCTGCGGCGATGCTCGATTCGTGGCGTGCGGTCGGCGGTGTTGTTCGGAGCTGTGCTAGTTTTCGCCGCGGCTTGCTGCGACCTCGGCGATTAGCGCTGCGGCCCGCGGAGCTTGGGCCGCAGCTCGCAACTGGAGGCTATTTGCGCGAGCGATGGTTTTCGCCGTTGTTTGAAACCACCCTTGACCTGAAGTTCGCTTTAGCCTTTACCATCGAATGCAACGAGAGGAGCATTCGATGACCGCAAACAGCAATACCGTGCCGAAGCTCGGCTTCGGCTGCATGCGCTTTCCGCTGACAGACCCCAAGGACGTTACCGCCATCGACATCGATCAGGTCAAGGAGATGGTCGACCTGTTCATGGATGCCGGCGGCACGTATTTCGATACCGCTTTCGTCTACCATGACGGGCACTCCGAGGTAGCCTTGCGCGAGGCTCTGGTGGAGCGTTATCCGCGTGATAGCTTCACCATTGCCACAAAGTGCCTTGCCTGGGCGTTGCCCGATGCCGAGGCCGCAAAGGCTTGCCTGGACACATCCCTCGAGCGCCTTGGCACCGACTACGTGGATTATTATCTGCTGCACAATGTAGGCGGCGAGCGTACGAAGAAGTTCGATGATTTCGGTTTGTGGGAATGGGCGCAGGAGATGAAGGCCGCCGGCAGGATCCGCCACGTGGGCTTCAGCATGCACGATGGAGCGGAGACGCTCGATCGGCTGCTCGACGAGCATCCCGAGGTGGATTTCATCCAGCTGCAGGTGAACTACCTGGATTGGGAAAGCCCCGTGGTGCAATCGCGCCGCAATATGGAGGTTGCCCGCAAGCACGGCAAGCTGGTGGTGATCATGGAGCCTGCGCGTGGCGGACGTTTGGCCGATTTGCCGGCAGCCGTTGCGGCACCGTTGCTGGAAGCGCGCCCCGATCTGAGCCAGGCGTCATGGGCGTATCGCTTCTGCTACAACCAGCCTGGCGTTCTCACGGTGCTTTCCGGCATGTCCACGCCCGATCAGGTAAGGCAAAACGTCGCCGAATGGCGCGAGCACGGCGACGCGTTCTCCCCAAAGGAACAGAAGGCACTCGATGCGGCTTGCAAGGTACTGGCTTCCGTGCCCACGGTGCCGTGCACCAATTGCCGTTACTGCGTGAAAGATTGCCCGCAGCAGATCGCCATCCCCGAGATCATGAACCTGTTGAACCTGGAGGTTCAGACGGAGAACACCGAGTTCGCCAAGCAGCAATATAGCTGGCAGGCGGCGCCGGGTCGTGCGAGCGACTGCATCCAATGTGGCGCATGCGAGGCTATGTGCCCGCAGAGCATCGACATCATCGAGCAGCTTGAGAAAGCAGCCGAGCATTTCGAGTAAGGCACTCGGCTCCGGTTGCGTCCGAGAGGGCCGTCGAGAGCATTTCGGGCGCAGGGCTGCTGCGGGGCGGGGGTCGCTGCGAAGACGATCGAGCGTCCCTAAGCCGTGATGTTGAGCTGGAGGGTGGCTGTAGAAGGCCGCCAAGTGTTTCGATCAAGGCTGCTGCGGAGCTGACTGTTGTCGAGAAGGCGGCCGTTCCTAAGCCGTGATACGGAGCTGGCGCGGCTGACGTGGCCGCGAAGGCGATCGAGCGCTGTGAAGCCCCAATGCGGAACGGGGTCGAAGCTACCATACGTGAACGGGGTCGAAGGCGGTGCGCGCCTTCGACCCCGTTCACTTTCGCCGCCTGCGCTGCAAGCGGCGTTTTCCCTATTCGCTTACCGGTGCTTCGTTAGGCAAGCTTGCCTTGCAGCTCCTTCGCGGCAGCGGCCTTGTCGAAGTTGCCGCCGGTGCGCTTGGTGAGCTCACCCATGACACGCCCCATCTCCTTCTTCGTGGTCGCGCCCGTCTCGGACAGCACGGCATCGATGAGCGCGGAAAGCTGCTCGCCGGCCAGCTGTTGGGGAAGCAGCTCTTCGAGCATCTTCACCTGGGCCGTGAGCGTGTCGGTACGCTCCTGGTTGTTGCCGGCCTTGATGGATCCCTCCAGCGTCTCCTTGGTTTGCTTGATGACGCGTTTCGTCATATCGTCGACGTCTTGCTCGGTGATGTCGCGGCGCTCATTCACCTCGATGTTCTTAATCTCGCCGTGCACCTGGCGAAGGATGGACAGGCGTACCTTGTCGTGTGCCTTCATGGCTTGCTTGATGTGCTCTTTCAGCTCGTCGTACTGCATGTGTGCTCCTTGATATCGAGGTCCTGCGGCGCTTGGCGCCAGGTGTTCCGTTTCCCAGTATAACGCCGCTTGCAAGACGCTGGCTTCCGCTGCGCAGCCGCTTCGCTACGGGCGCGCAGCATATGGGAGCCGCTATGCTGCGTGTGTGGTATAACTGGTGCCTATGGATACTGAAACGACATACCCCGCATCGCCGGATATGCCTTCCGGCGCCGATGAAACCCCTGCAGCGCCTGCTACTCCCCATGCCTGGACGCCGTCCCAGTTCAAGCCGCGCGACCTGCGCGAGGCCCGGGCGCATCGCAATGAGCCTGCGCAAACCTCGGCGAACGAAGCGAACAGGAAGCATAACGTGCGCGAGTACACGTTGGGCGAGGAGATAGCCAACTCCATCTCGCACGGCGTCGGCGCGCTTCTGGCCATCGCCGCCATTCCCATCCTCGTGGTGAAGGCGGTAAGCCATGGCGGCGGCATCCTGTTGTTCGCCGCGTTGGTGTACACGCTCACCATGCTGCTCGAATACACCATGTCCACGCTGTATCACGCGTTGGCGGTCGACAAGGCGAAACGCGTGTTCAAGGTATTGGACCATAGCTGCATCTATCTGTTCATCGCCGGCTCGTACACGCCGTTCTGCTTGATCTCGCTTGCCGATTCGAACGGTATCGTGCTGTGCGCGTTCGTGTGGGTGCTCGCCGTGATAGGCGTTGCCTGCGAGGCGTTCTGGGTTTTTCGCCCGCGCTGGATCTCCGCGGTGCTTTATCTTGCGCTGGGCTGGTCTATCGTTGGGTTCCTGCCGGCGCTCATCCAGGCCATCCCTGCCGCGGGCTTGTGGCTGCTGGTCGCAGGCGGCCTTTGCTATTCGGTCGGATGCATCTTCTACGTATTGAAGAAGATTCCGTACATGCACTCCATATTCCATTTGTGGGTTGTGGCGGGAAGCGTGCTGCAATTCCTGGCGATTGCGCTGTATGTCATGTAGGCTAGCTCAAAAGGAAATTATCACTAGGAGCGGTTTTAGCGCATGAACGGGAAAAACGAAGACGGCGACGGCAAAAAGGGACTGAAGGGCATTTTCGGCTTCTTGGGCGCACCGAAGCGCCAAGCCCTGTCGGCTGAGGACGAGATCAAGGATTTCGTGGCGGACAGCGACGATCTGCTTGATGACGAGAAGCGCATGATCCACGAGATCTTGGACCTGGGCGAGATGGACGCCGGCGAGATCATGACGCCGCGCGTGGATATGATCTTGGTGGAGGATACCGAAACCGTGCGCCAGGCGGTGGACCGCATGATGGGAACGGGCTATTCGCGCCTTCCGGTGTTCCAAGGGGATATCGACCGCATCGTCGGCGTGGTCCACTATAAGGACCTGGTGCCTCCCGTGCTCGACGGCCATGGCGACGACCTGGCGGTCGACTACGCTTTCGAGCCGCTGTTCGTGCCCGAGTCGAAGGATGTGTTCCCCCTTCTGGCCGAAATGCAAACGAAACGGCAACAGATGGCCATCGTGGTGGACGAGTACGGTGGGACCGATGGTTTAATTACCGTCGAGGACATCGTCGAGGAGATCGTGGGCGAGATCGTGGACGAAACCGATCGCGAGCGCCCCATTCTGAAGCAGGAAGGTCCCGGTGTGTGGCTTGCCGACGGCCGTTTCCCCGTTGAGGACGCCGTTGAAATGGGTTGGCCGCTTGCCGAGTCCGAGGACTACGAGACCATAGCCGGCTGGGTGCTCAGCATGCTGGACACCGTTCCGCAAATGGGCTACTCCTTCGAGAAGGACGGCTACCGCTTCACCATCCACTCCATGCGACGCCGGCGCATCCTTGCGGTGCGCGTGGAGCGCATATCCGACGATGCCTCGCAGGCATCCGATGGCAAGGCAGGTCAGGAGGAGCGGTGAACCCAACACGCCAGCTATACCGGTCGCGCAATGCGCTGGTAGGGGGCGTGTGTGCCGGGGTCGCCGAGCGCTTCGATGTCGACCCTCTGGTCGTGCGCATCCTGTTCCTGACGTTCGCCGTGTTGACGCTGGGCCTTGCAGGCCTTGCGTATCTGGTGCTCTGGGCCGTGCTTCCTAAAAGACCCATGCAGGTGAAGCCCGTGAAGGTGGAGCCTGATTCCGTTCACTCCGATACGTTCGGCGCGGTGGATTGCCGTCGTGCCCGCGGTG
>OGRB01002070.1_pt1 | contig 10149 bp, 7 predicted proteins | sample 1553371 | NCBI WGS metagenome assembly OGRB01 (sample SAMEA2580027, study PRJEB22360) | human gut metagenome | reverse complement strand
AGTCGCATTTTCCATCATCCATACTTCATTTCCGACCGCCAGTGCAAGTGCTCCACCACTTCCACCTTCACCGATCATCAGACAGAGAATCGGAACTTTAATACCGGACATCTCATAAAGGTTTCTTGCAATTGCCTCGCCCTGTCCGTTTTCTTCCGCTTCTTTTCCAGGATAAGCGCCCGATGTATTTACAAATGTAATAATCGGACGGTTGAATTTTTCAGCCTGCTTCATCAGGCGGATTGCCTTGCGGTATCCTTCTGGCGAAGGCATTCCATAATTGCGATATGCGCAGTCTTTCAAATCTTTTCCTTTATGTACACCAATGACAGTAACCGGCTGTCCGTCCAGATATGCAAAACCTCCGACAATTGCCGGATCATCCCGGAAATAGCGGTCTCCGTGCATCTCCATGAACTCATCAAAAATTGTATCAATGTAATCCACAGAAGCCAGACGTTTCATCTGACGGGCTGCTGTCACCTTATCCCATGCATTCATAGGTTTTGCCTTGACATTGCGCTCTTTCATCAGTTCGGTCGGCTCATAGTTGTCATCTTCACGCAATGGATCAAAGTTTGCATAACCGGTTCTCGGCTCATGCATTTTCAAAATACGGTATAAAGTCATCTTTAAATCATCACGCTCGACGATTGCATCTATAAAGCCATGCTCTAACTGAAATTCTGCCCGCTGGAATCCTTCCGGCAGCTTCTGGCCAATTGTCTGCTCGATGACACGCGGACCTGCAAAACCGATCAAGGCTTTCGGCTCGGCAAGTATAATATCACCAAGCATTGCAAAACTGGCGGTAACTCCACCGGTCGTAGGGTCCGTAAGTACCGGCACATAAAGCAGACCTGCATCCGAATGACGCTTGACTGCTGCGGAAGTTTTTGCCATCTGCATCAGGGAAACGATTCCTTCCTGCATACGTGCTCCACCGGAACAGCAGAACAGGATGACCGGAAGTTTCTTTTCCGTTGCATCCTCCATGGCGCGGGTAATTTTCTCACCTACAACATGGCCCATACTTCCCATCATAAAACGTGCATCAATAACACCAAGTACTGTCTTCTGTCCGTAAATAGTACATTCACCGATCGTAACACCTTCGGAAAGTCCTGTCTTTTCCTGTGTTGCCGCAACCTTCTCTTCGTACTCCGGGAAATTCAAAGGATTGCCCGTCTTTTCCTCTTCGAACCAGTTCTCAAAGCTGCCTGCGTCTGCAACCATTTTGATACGGTTCTTTGCACGTACACGGAAATAATAGCCACATTCATAGCAGACATATTTATTCTTAACGACTCTCTTTTTATCTAACTCTTTCTTGCAGATCTTACAGGTGACGGTCTCCGGGACTTCCGGTGCCGGCTGCTGAACCACGCTTTCCTCTTTCTTTTCCGGTTCCTGTCCTTCTACCGCTTTCTCTGTCTCTTCTGCATTCTTGTTCAATGAAATATATTTCTTAAATAACATAACCTTACCTCTTATCCAATTGCAAAGGTCAGCTCTGCCGAGCAGGCCAGTTTACCATTTACACGGGCTACCGCTTTACCAACACCAATCGGTCCCTTTACCTTAATAATCTCGGTTTCTAAGATCAGCGTATCTCCCGGAACGACCTTTTGCTTGAATTTTGCCTGATTGATTCCTGCAAAATATGCCTCCTTTCCATTCCGGCTGGGAAAGAATCGCTACTGCTCCGGTCTGTGCCAGCGCTTCGATGATCAGCACACCCGGCATCACCGGATTTCCTGGAAAATGACCTGCAAAATAAGGCTCATTGAATGTCACATTCTTTTTTGCAACTGCCCGTACGCCAGGCTCCACTTCCTCGACGGTATCGATGAGAAGAAACGGCTGTCTGTGTGGAAGGATCTCCATGATTTCCTGTGTTGTCATGCTCATGTTGCTCTCCTCCTTATGCCTCATACCTGCGAATCAGAATACTTGCATTATGTCCGCCAAATCCAAGTGAATTTGACAATGCATATGGTACTTCTTCCTCATAAGCATCCTTACAGTAGTTCAGATCCATCTCTTCATCCGGAGTCTCATATCCAACCGTTCTGTGGATATATCCCTCTTCGATTTCTTTCACACAGGTAATAAACTCAACTGCACCTGCTGCACCGAGAAGATGACCGATCATAGACTTTGTAGAATTGATACGGATATCCTTTGCATGATCCCCAAATGCGAGCTTGATTGCACGAGTCTCAAAGAGATCATTGTGATGTGTTCCGGTTCCATGTGCATTAATGTAAGTAATCTCTTCCGGTTTCACACCAGCATCATCCATTGCATTGGTCATGGCACGGGCTGCACCTGCACCATCTTCCAATGGGGAAGTGATATGATAAGCATCTGCGGAACATCCGTATCCGACAACTTCTGCATAGATCTTTGCACCTCTTGCCTTTGCATGCTCAAGTTCTTCGAGCACGACAACACCTGCGCCCTCGCCGAGAACAAATCCGCTTCGGTTCTTATCAAATGGAAGTGAACATTTTGTCGGATCATCTACGGAAGATAATGCTGTGAGTGCTGCGAATCCGGCGATTGCTGTCGGGCAGACGCTTCCTTCGGTACCACCGGTAACCATAACATCAGCTTCACCATACTGAATGCTGCGGAATGCTTCACCAATGCTATTTGTTCCTGTTGCACATGCTGTCACATCATTGATCGTCTTTCCCTGCAATCCAAACTGAATAGATACGTTACCACACGCCATATTCGAAATCATGAGCGGAACAAAAATCGGGTTTACTCTTCCCGGTCCTTTTTCTACAAGTTTTGTATATTCACGCTCGATTGCCTGTAAGCTTCCAACACCGGAGCCAATCGCTGTACCCACACGATACGGGTCTTCCTTTGCCATATCCAGTCCTGCATCTTCCAAAGCTTCTCTTGCAGCTGCTACTGCATACTGGGAAAAAAGCTCCATACGTTTTGCCGCTTTAAAATCCATATATTCTTTTCCAACAAAGCCTTTTACTTCAGCAGCCAGATGCGCCTTATATTCGCTCGCATCAAATTTTGTAATCTCAGCAAATCCAAGCTTGCTTTCCTTGATGCCATTCCAAAACTCATCTACATTTAATCCGATTGGTGTGATTGCTCCCAATCCGGTTACAACAACTCTTCTCATATCTACTACTCTATCCTTTCTTAAATCGCCATGCCGCCGTCAACGGACAATACCTGACCTGTGATGTAATTCGCATCCGGGGATGCCAGGAAAGCAACTGCCTTTGCGATGTCCTGCGGATGTCCGATCTTTCCAAGTGGAATCTGGCTCTTTAAATTCTCTTTTACGCTGTCCGATAATGCATCTGTCATGTCCGTCTCTACAAAGCCCGGTGCTACAGCATTGACATTGATGCCTCGGCTTGCGAGTTCTCTCGCAACTGCCTTTGTGAGTCCGATCACCCCTGCCTTACTTGCAGAATAATTTGCCTGTCCGGCATTTCCAAGGATTCCGGATACCGATGATATATTGATGATTTTTCCTGCACGCTGCTTTAAGAAATAGCGTGACATATGGCGAATTGTATTGAAACAGCCTTTCAGATTAGTATTGATGACTGCATCGAAATCTTCCTCGCTCATCTTCATCAACAGCCCGTCTCTTGTGATTCCCGCATTGTTTACCAGAATATCGATATGCGCATATTCCTTGATCAATGCAGTAATCATTGCTCCGCAGGCTTCGTAATCCGATACACTGCACTGATATGCAATTGCATCGCCGCCCGCCGCTTTGATTTCTGCGACAGTCTGTTCTGCTGCCTCTTTGGAGCCATTATAATTTACAATGACAAATGCGCCTTTTGCGGCAAGTTCAAGAGCGATTGCTTTGCCAATTCCTCTGCCGGCACCTGTCACCAACGCATTTTTACCGGTTAACATAATTTTCGAAATCCTCCATCTTATCAATATTAAAGGTTGCAACATCACGGTTGATCTTGCGCATAAAGCCGGAGAGACTACGTCCCGGTCCGATCTCTACGAACTCATCTGCTCCATCTGCAATTAATCGCTCGATGGTCTGCTGCCAGCGAACGGACGAGGATACCTGACGGATCAAAAGATCCTTTACAGCAGATGCATCCTTTACATAATCTGCAGTAACATTGGATAAATATGGTATCTGAATATTCTGGATCTCTATATCTTTTAAAGCTTCACCGAGCTTTTCTCCTGCGCCTGTCAGTAACTGAGAATGGAACGGTCCGCTCACTTTAAGAGGTACGACACGCTTTGCACCGGCTTCCTTGCACTGTGCACCAGCTTCTTCAACCGCTGCTGCAGCACCTGTGATAACGATCTGTCCCGGACAATTATAATTTGCTACGGATACAACGTAATCTGTCTCTCCGGAATTCTTCCGCTGGTTCTCTACCTCCGCACAGATTGCAGCAATCTTATCGGCATCCAGCCCAAGAATTGCAGACATTGCACCACCAGTCGGATATGCTTCCTGCATATAGATGCCACGTTTTCTTACAACTGCAAATGCATCTTTTAATGTCATGGTGCCGGATGCGATCAACGCACCGTACTCGCCAAGACTCAATCCTGCGGTCACATCACATGTGATTCCTTTTGCCTTTAATGCTTCATAAATGGCAGCTTCCGTTGTCAGCATACAAATCTGTGTGTATTCTGTAATATTCAACTTGTCATTCTCCTCGAAGCAAAGTGCTGCAACATCTAATCCGGTAACTTCACTTGCCAGATCATATACTGCCTTTGCTTCCGGAATGGAATCATAAAATTCTTTTCCCATGCCAATATACTGTGATCCCTGTCCCGGGAACATAAATACTCGTTTCATTCTCTTCTCCTAACTTTCGGATTCTGATTTATTATCTGTTCCAATTATCGATTCAATAATTTCTGTGCGGTATTCATCACATCTGCAATAATCTCTGCACAGGTTTCTTTCTTCTTTACCAGTCCAGCAGACTGTCCTGCCATAACACTTCCGTACATGACATCGCCTTCCACAACTGCCTTGCGAAGTGCACCGAGTGTCAGATGCTCAAGTTCATCTAATGTTGCCCCTTCTTTTTCCAGCTTAAGATATTCTCTGGTCATCTTGTTGCGGATAACACGGATCGGATGGCCCGTAGACATCCCTGTCACTTCTGAATCAATATCTTTTGCCTTGATAATTCTGTCCTTGTAATTCTCATGTACAGTAGATTCTTCTGCAACTACAAAGCGGGTTCCCATCTGAACCGCCTCAGCACCAAGCATCATAGCTGCTGCAAACCCTCTTCCGTCTGCAATACCACCGGCCGCGATCACCGGAATGGATACTGCATCCACGACCTGTGGAACCAGTGTCATTGTCGTCTGGGAACCGATGTGTCCACCGGATTCTGTTCCCTCAGCCACAACTGCATCTGCTCCGCCACGTTCCATCAGTTTTGCTAATGCCACGCTGGCTACCACCGGGATTACTTTGATACCGGCAGCTTTCCACATATCCATGTATTTTGCCGGGTTTCCGGCACCTGTCGTAACGACCTTTACTTTTTCTTCTACTAATACCTTGGCAATCTCATCTGCTTCCGGATTCATCAGCATCAGGTTCACGCCAAACGGCTTGCCGGTCTCCTTCTTTGCTGCCTGAATCTGCTCACGTACCCAGGATGCCGGAGCCCCACCAGCCCCTATAATACCAAGGCCGCCAGCGTTTGATACAGCGCTGGCGAGTTCGTGAGTTGCTACCCAGGCCATTCCGCCCTGGATAATCGGATATTCAATTCCAAGAAGTTCCGTAACTCTTGTCTTCATAATTATGCCTCTACACCCTTGTCCTCAAGATATTTGATTACATCGTTTACGGTAAGAATCTTCTCAAGATCTTCAGAAGGAATCTCAACACCGTACTCTTCTTCCAGAGACATAACAAGTTCAAATAAATCTAAGGAATCAGCCTCTAAATCCTCTTTGAATCTTGATTCTGGTGTAATGGTTGCTGCATCGACGTTTAACTGGTCTGCAATAATCTCTTTTAACTTCTCTAACATGGTTTTATCTCCTTTTCCTTTTGTAGTGTTTTACACTTTATTTTCTTTGACTATGAAATAATTTGACAATCAAACTATTTGCTAGAGAAAGTATATTTCAAAATAGTTTGATTGTCAAGATATTTCTGGTAATTCCTTTGTATTCTATTATTTTCAGAGTTACTGTTCAGACACAAAAAGGAGTTGCAGTCTGCAACTCCTTTTTCTATTTCCTCTATGAAATTATTCACATCTCATTTAAATCTGAAATGTTGACAAAGCATCCAGCAGACTTTCTGCCTTAGAAGTCAGGCTCTGGGAAGCTTCATCCAGATTCTTGATTGCATCAATCTGTGTACCCGCCGCATTGTGTACGGAAGAAGAACAAGCAGCTGTCTTTGACGATGCATCTGTAATACTCTCAATGGCTGTCAAGGTCTCATTTCGTGCCCCGTTCATTTCCTGTACATTGTTGATGATCGTCTCCAAAGCTTGAAGGAGCTGAGCTACCAGCTCATCAATATGACGGAAAGATGCAGTGGTTTCTTCTACCGCCCCAGACTGTGAACTTACAACCGTTTCGGCCTGTCTTGCAATTTCTACAACCTGTCCGGTCTTTCCAATAATTTCATTTACAATCAATGAAATCTGGGAAGAAGAGGCCAGGCACTGATCTGCAAGTTTACGGATTTCTTCTGCAACGACAGAGAATCCTCTTCCTGCTTCGCCGGCACGGGCTGCCTCAATGGAAGCATTCAAAGACAACAGATTTGTCTGTTCTGCAATCTCGTTAATTGCCGAAACAATATGTCCGATTGACTTTGATTTTTCTTCTAACTCTTCGATAGAAGTAATTACGTTTCTTGTAATTTCGGCTGTAGATTCTGCGCTCTTTGTCAAACTCTGTACGGATGAAATACCTGCGCTAATGGTTTCTCCGGTAATATTTGTAAGCTTTTCAATCTCATCAGCATTTGAACTTACATTATTAATCTTTCCAGAAAGCGAATCCATCTGATTCATGCAATTATCCGAGTTACTATCCAGTTTATTTACGCCATCTTCGATTTCAACGACCGCACTCTGGATATTTTTAGACGTCTCCATAAATGTTCCGGAAGTCTGTGCCACATGGGCTGCTGCCACGCCGACCTGTTCACTCACTTCATTGACATCCTTAATCAATGACTTCATATGTTCTACTGTATCGTTGACACCATCACACAATAATCCAAACTCATCTTTGTGCTTTGCGGTAAGTTTAACAGTCAGATCTCCGTTTGACACTTTGCGTAACTGGCGCAGAATATAGTGAATTGTTCCAGACATCTGTCTTGAAATAATAACGCCAAGAGCAAGAGCAAGAATCATACAGATAATGACCAATACGCTGGTCAGCTGCTTGATACCTGCGGACTGTTCCAAAAGACGGTCAGACGGAATCAAAGCCGTAACCATCAGATCTCCTGCAGACAATTTGCTGTATACAAACATATATTCTTTTCCCTGGAATGTAACCATCTGATTTCCGGAATCTGCCTTTCCATCAAATGCTTTCTTATAGAAGCTCGTTCCATAAATAAGTGACTTGTCTGTGCTCACATTTCCATCTGAGAAAAATTCCTTACCATCCTGATCTGTAATCAGAGCAACATATCCACCTTTTCCCGGATTCAATGACTGCATCGTTGAACGGATAAACTTGTCGCTGATATTAATAATCATCATTGCAGGCTGATTATTCATCTTCTTGGCGATACGGAAACAATAATTCTGAATATCCAGATCTAACACTTTATCCGCATCCTCATTTACACCAAAGAAATACCAGTTTGAAGCACTGCTGGTCGCAATCTTTCCCTGTTCGCATTTTGCATAGTCGCTATAAATATTTCTACCGTATACTTTGCCGTTTCCGTCTATAGTCTTTTTTTCATCTGCAATAATGAAAACACTCTGCATCTTGCTGTCCAAAGCCATCTTATTCCGGAATCTGCTTTGATAGTCCTTACGAATAGAAGACTCATCATATGCATCGAGAAATTGTCCGAAATACTTACGTAGGTCGGATTCCGTCAGATAGGTCTTAAATTCATCTTTCTCACTGGTAATTACCAGATTAATATACTGCTGCATGGTATTAGCTGTCTGCTGTACTGATTCCTTATATGTATTTACAATGGCGCTTGATGCCTTATTATAAGAAACAATACCAAGTACCAGTACACCGACAACCGGCAACAGAAACGATGCAATCAAACGCATCGCAATACTATGGTAAAATGGAATCTCCGACTTTTGTTTTGGTACTTTTTTCTTAGATTCTTTGGCTTTTACACCTTTTTTCCCTGTTGTCTTTGGGGCTTTTTCTTTCTTTGGTTTTGGAGCCTTTGCCGGTTTTGCAGACTTAACTTTCTTCACACGTACAGGCTTTTCTTTTTTCTTTTTCGTCTTTTCTTTCGAAATATTCTTCTTTTCTTCTGTATTATCCATGTCTTGTACGCCTCCATCAGGGACTATTTTTTATCGTACTTTATTACCATTAATATACTATAATATGTCCAAAAAATCAATGAAGACCTTGCCTGATTTGTAACTTTTGTCAATATCTACTCCTGTTTTGGTAATCGTACGATTGCAATACTTTTTGCTGGCATTTCTAATTGTCCCTGTGTAAGCCGAACCTCTTCCTTTGATTTCAGTGTAAGATATCCCACAAGTTCAGCATCTGCCAGTTGTGTATCGCCAATATTTACAAAACTATTACGGTCTCCCAGTTGGTATACAATTCCTATAGTACTTTTGTCATACGTTTTTGTAATTGCAGCCACGGATCCATCGCACAGACTATCGATTTTTTCGATTGTTCCCCGAGCAATTTCCGGATTTTCATTTCTCAGGCGAAGCGCACGTTTATAATAATTCAAAATAGAATCCTCATCCTGCTCCTGCACGTCCACTCCCTCAAAAGGAGATTCAATTCCCTGGTCCATATCTGCCGGTCCATCCGTCATGCCTGTATTGTCCGTCTTTGACCACACCATTGGAATTCGTTTATTCTCGTCTTTCGTTCCGGCACTATTCATTCCGATTTCTTCTCCATAGTATACAAACGGACTTCCGTTCATTGTCATCAAAAGTCCTGCTGCTACTTTTATCTTCTCCGGATCATTGACAAGAACATTTGCGATACGTCCCATATCATGATTTGTCAAAAATGGAGCATCAATATAATCCGGATTCTTAGCCGAGAAATCCTGCTGATATTTTAACATTGCATTGACCAGAATATTCGGGTCTCCCTTTCTCGTCGCAGAAACAAGTTTTCCCTTTGCTGTCCCCGCATCGAAATTGAACATACTTGGTGTTTCGCTTCCATAATAATCTGCGATAACATTTTCACTTGCCCATACTTCGGATACCATATAAAAATCCGGGTTCCTTTTTTTGCAGTAAGTATAGTACCAATTCAAAACATCACTGTTGGCAACTGTGGCATTTTCTGTATAATGCATGGCTGCGTCCATACGGAATCCATCCACTCCCAAATCCATCCAGTAATCCGCAATATTCTCAAATTCTTTGCGGACAGCATCATTTTCCATATTCAGATCCGGCATTTCTGACCAGAAAGAACCTTCATACCACCAATTCGTTGTTCCCGGAACCTGATAATATGTCTGGCTCACCTTCTCATTAGAAAAATTGTAATAGCCTGCATATGGGCATACCGACAGATCCGGCTGCTCTCCATCTTTTAATCTAGCCAGATATTCACATGCCTGCGTAAACCACGGATGTTTCGATGAACTGTGGTTCATAACAAGATCAATCACAAGACGAATACCTTTTTCATGACAGGCATCTACAAGCTTTTTGAAATCTTCTGCCGTTCCGTATGCCGAATCTACATTTTCGTAATCTTCTACATCATATTTATGATACGTCGGCGAAGGCATGATTGGCATAAGCCAGATACCATTGCATCCCAGATCCGTAATATAATCCAGTTTTTCTGCCACACCGTTTAAATCGCCCATACCATCTCCGTCACTGTCATAGAATGAGCCGACAAAAATTTCATAGTAATTACGGTAATTATCATCCATAATATTTAATT
>OGRB01002068.1_pt1 | contig 10163 bp, 9 predicted proteins | sample 1553371 | NCBI WGS metagenome assembly OGRB01 (sample SAMEA2580027, study PRJEB22360) | human gut metagenome | reverse complement strand
CCTCCTGCTCATCGGGACTTTCACCCTATAGAAATCGCCCATGCCGGGCACACGAAAAAAAGCGCTCCCGCGGGATTGAGCCCGGAGAGCGCTTCGTAGCTTCAGAGACCCGGAAAGCGGCGCTTCCCGGGCTCATGCGTCATGAGGTTATTCCTCAACGATGGTCTTCACCTCAACGCCGTACGAGTCCTTGACGGTCGTATGGATGTTGAGCAGAGCCACCCAGCGGCGCAGCACGCCGATGATCACGAAGAGCATCAGAACCATGATGAGCGCGGAGAGGAATGCGAGCAGCATCTGGCCGTTGGGCAGGTACTGATTGAAGATCAGCCAGAGACCGGCCCAGAACGTGATGATGGTCATCAGGATGCCGGGAGCACCCGTCACCCAGGCGTACTTCACCTTGTTCATGCGCATGATGACGGTCGTGCCGATCAGGAGCGTCACGGAGGCGAGAAGCTGGTTGCAGATGCCGAAGAGCGGCCAGATCGAACCGATGTCGCCCGACCAGACGAGATAGCCCCAGGTACCCGTGAAGATCGCCGAAGTGATCACAATGCCGGGCCACCATTCCTTGTCGCCGAACTTCGGCCAGACCTTGCCCATCATTTCCTGCAGGAAGAAGCGGCCCACGCGGGTGCCGGCGTCAACAGCAGTCAGGATGAAGACGGCCTCGAACATGATGGCGAAGTGATACCAGTACGCCATCAGGCTTTCCATGAACGGAATCTTCGAGAAGATGTGAGCCATGCCGACGGCGAGCGACACCGAGCCGCCCGGGCGGGCCATCAGGCTTTCCTGAACTTCAGCCTCGAGCTGCGGGAGTTCGACGACGGACATGCCGAGCTTGGCGAACTTGTCGGCCGGAGCGTTGATCGCGAAGTAGTCGGCAGGAACGAGAACGCAGGCGGCAACGAGAGCCATGATGGCAACGAAGCCTTCCATGAGCATGGCGCCGTAGCCGACGAAGAGGACGTCCTTTTCATTGCCGATCATCTTCGGGGTCGTGCCCGTGCCGATCGTGGCATGGAAGCCCGAAAGCGCGCCGCAGGCAATCGTGATGAAGAGGAACGGAATCACCGGGCCGCCGATGATCGGGCCGCCGCCGTGGATGAATTCCGTGAGGGGCGGCATGTTGAAGTTGGGCATCACGAAGGCGATGCCGATCGCGAGCGCGCCGATCGTGCCGATCTTAAGGAAGGTCGAGAGATAGTCGCGCGGCAGGAGCAGGAGCCACACCGGAAGGACCGAGGCAAAGAAGCCGTAGATCGGGATGAGAAGACTCATCTCGGGCTTGTCGATGTCAAGGAAGCCGAAGTATTCGGGGTGCGAGGCAACCCACGGACCCGAAAGAATGCAGAGGAAGAGGAGCACGACGCCCATGATCGTGGCGCCCGAGACGTCGCCCTTGCGCCAGACCTGCATGTAGAGGCCCATCAGGATGGCGATCGGAATGGTCGCCGCCACGGTGTAGGTCGACCAGAGCGAGTTGTGCATCGCGTTGACGACCGCAATCGAAAGACCTGCAAGCGTGAGGATCAGAATCGCGAGCACCGCCCAGGCAGCAACTCGGCCCGTCGTGGAGTCGATTTCCTGGCTCGCAATGTAGGCGAGCGAATTGCCGCGGTGACGCACCGAGCAGAAGAGCACGACCATGTCGTGCACGCCGCCCGCGAGAACACAGCCGATCAGAATCCAGAGCAGGCCCGGGAGATAGCCGAACTGCGCGGCAAGAACGGGCCCGAGAAGGGGACCGGCGGCAGCAATAGCGGCGAAGTGGTGGCCGAAGAGAACGTACTTGTTCGTCGGCACATAGTCTTTGCCATCATCAAAGCGCACGGCAGGGGTTTCGCGGGCGGCATTGATGTTGAGCACCTTCTGAGCAATCCATAAGCCGTAGAAGCGGTATGCGATTGCAAAGATGCATAGAGCGGCGAATACGATGGTGAGTGCATTCACCCCGTTCAGCGTTTCCATAACGATCTTTTCCTTTGGTTGTGGATGGGACAACGCCAGAGGGAAAAGAACCGTCGCTTTCGAGTGAGTGATGAGGAATGAGCCTCGCTCAGCCTTCGCCAAAAGAGGTAATTATTATCGTAATCCCCTAGAGGTATTCGCTCTTATCGAAAACAAGCAGACTTTTCGTAGCGTCTAGCCGAAGTTTACCCATCAGCCGCACTGTAAGCGAAGATGTCGGACCGTTAGGAATTCGTTTTTTATTGATGCAAGGCCACGGCAATAGGCATTTGCCCTCAAATCCTCAGGCCTAGCCGTACCTCCTTACAGGTAAGGCATATATAGGTCGGAAAGCTTAAGCGACTCTGCCTTTCCGGAGAAGACTCCGGACCAGCCGATCATGAGCTGAATGTATTCAGCGGGATCTGCCTGAGCGCCTTCCGTTTTGATTTTTTCCTGATGTAGCGAAAGCCGCGAGAGCGAGGCTTCAAAAGCCTGGAGGGCCGCTGCGACGACATCGTGATCCGACGCGCGCGAAGGATCGCTTTCCTTTCCGGCTTCAGCAAGCGCCCGGGCAAGAACCTCCGGCATGGCGGCTCTCAGGTGCTCAGCAAGCCTCACGCCTGCCCAGCCGTTGGGCTCCACCCGATCGGGACCGGCCTTTCCTTCGAGAATGACGCAGAGATCCTCAAAGAACTCCTTATGCTGCTCAGCGGCCTGTGCGGCATCCGGCGCTTCAGGGGTATGCGTCCTCAGCCATTCATCCTGCAGGTGCGCGATGCCGAGCTCCTCAAGCACCAGAAGCATCGTGCTCTGATCGGTGAGATCAACAACGCCGTAAGGCCTGACTTCATTGACGGGAGGAAACTGCTGCATAAGAAAATGTCGCTCGATTGAATAAAGCATCACGCCGGCCGCTCAAATGAAGGATCTTTCCACACTCCGGCGGGCAGGAGGATTTTAGCGGCAGGAAAGTGGGGCGAATCTTAATTGAGCGTGTCGACCGCCTCTTCGGGCAGATCAACGACGTCGATTCCCTCCGCGCGCAGGTCCGCTTGCGCGAGGGTCTGCCCCTACGGCGTCCCGCAGGTCGATTCCCTCCGCGCGCAGGTCCGCTGCTTCGAGCGGCGTGCAGGTGCCGCGCACGAGCTTCTTGGGAACACTCCCTTTTTCCATATTCCGCACGGTTTCCGGGAAGGCTTCACCGACATCCTCGGCTTTTCTCGCGACCTCGCGCATAATGCCGAGCGCCTGCGCTCTCAGTGTCTCCCCGAGCTCGCGTGCTTTCCGGGCGTCTCTCACCGTGAGATCCTCTTCAACATCGCTTCTCGTCGTTCCTTCCACCGGCCGTATCTTTGCTGCCGACGGAAGCTTCCGAAGCGTCCCGTCGCCGCATGCAGGACAAACTTCGGGCAGATCTTCCGCGCGGTCGCTGCGGATCCACGCCTCGAAAACGTGGCCGTTTGCACACTGAAAATTAAAGATTTTCAAGCTCATAAAAGGATATCGCCGATGGAAAACAAAGCCCGGATTCTTCGCCGCAGGAAGAAATTCAGCCCGTTTGCAGGAAAAAACTTGACAAATTAAAAAGGGACATGCTACATTCCGCTTCCTCAGTTCAGGGCACTGCCCTCGCGATTCGATACCCAATCACCACGGGCCGGATCAATGCGTCTGAGGACATTCATGGAAGGATGGCAGAGTGGTTGATTGTACCGCCCTGGAAAGGCGGCATACGGAAATTCCGTATCGAGGGTTCGAATCCCTCTCCTTCCGCCAGAATTGCTTATCTTGATGAGTTGGTCTCATCAAGGCGCGCGAAGCGGGCGTCGTATAACGGCCATTACCTCAGCTTCCCAAGCTGATGACGAGGGTTCGACTCCCTTCGCCCGCTCCAGACGAAAGACGTCAAGCCCGACAGAAAGTTCTGCCGGGCTTTTTTGTTTTCCGTGCGACGAAGACTGACGTTCTGCGCGGCTACAATTTTTCTCGCTTCCCGATCTTCCTTTTCTCCCACGGGTGAACTTTATGGCCGCCAGAAATCGTCTGATTACGCTTGATACCGAAACCACGGGCCTCAATGCCAAAGGCGGCGACCGCATTATTGAAATCGGCTGCGTGGCGCTTGACGGCCGCGTCATGAAGAGCACCAAGGAAAACCACCTTCAGATCTTCATCAATCCGGAGCGGGAGGTGCCCGAGGACGCCGTCGCCATTCACGGCATCACGACGGAATTTCTTGCCGACAAGCCGAAATTCGCTGAAATTGCGGATGAGTTCCTCGACTTCGTCCGGGATTCGACGCTCGTCATCCACAATGCCGCATTCGATACGGGCTTCCTCAATATGGAGCTCGAACGCATCGGGAAGGGCCAGATCGAGGACTACTGCGACGTCATCGATACGGTCAAGCTCGCCAAGAAGCTTCTCCCCGGACGCGCCGTAAGCCTTGACGCGCTCTGCCGCTACTACGAGATCGACAACTCCAACCGCACGCTCCACGGGGCGCTCCTTGACGCGGAGCTGCTTGCCGAGGTCTACATTTCCCTCACCCGCGGGCAGGACACGCTCACGCTCGTGAATGAAGACATCGACAATCTCCCTCCGATGCCGAAGGAGGAGGACTGCGTCATCATCCGCGCCAATGCAGAGGAGCTGGCAGAACACAACCGCATCCTCGACATTGCCGAAAAGAAATCCAAAAGCACTCCCGCCTGGCGCCGGGAAGCAGCAGAAGCGGCGCCTGCGGACTCCGCTTCCTGAGTGCGTCTTTTTGTCGACCAAATCCGCCAATAGCACGGCCATTCTCGCGCTTTAATCGCATGAATCCTCAAGGAAAACCATCGTAATTCCGGTTGGGACAAGAAGAGACGACATTGCGCGCAGACCGAAGCCGGCCGCCCGCTATGATCCCCGGAAATATGATCCGGTTTATCCGCCAGCAACGGGCATCCGGAAAACGAACGAGAAACCACTTCCGGAGATTCAGTCATGCAGTTCAAGAATTTTGTCGTCTGCGCCTGTGCAGTTGCCTGCGGTCTTGCCGCTTCGATCGGTGAAGCCCGCGACCTGCTGCGCGTCGGCACTGAGCCCACTTTTGCGCCCTTCGAATTCCTCGATACGAAGACGAAGGAATACACGGGCTTCGACATGGATCTCATCCGCGCTGTTGGCGACAAGGCGGGCTACGACGTCGAAATCCTCAATATGGGCTTTGACGCCCTCGTCCCGGCCGTCATGACGGGCACGATCGACGTAATCGCCGCGGGCGTTTCCATCACGCCCGAACGCCAGAAGCGCGTCGACTTCACGACGCCCTACTACACGTCCGGCCTCTCGATGCTCATTCAGAAAAAGAACGTCGGGAAGTACAAGACCTTCGACGATCTGAAGAACACGAACCTTGCCGTTCAGATCGGCACCACGGGGGCTGAAAAGGCCAAGACGATCCCGGGCGCCAAGGTTTCTAGCTTCAATACCACGAGCGAAGCCTTCATGGATCTGATGTCCGGCAACTCCGACGCCGTCGTGCTCGACCGCCCGGTGCTCGCCTACTACCTCAAGAACCAGGAACGCGCCGCGAAGGTTCTCACGATTCCGGCCTACATCGCCGATGCTGAGAGCTTCGGCTTTGCCGTGAAGAAGGGGAACACCCAGCTCCTCGAGAAGCTCAACAAGGCCTATGCAGATCTGAAGGCTTCGGGTGAAGTCGATAAGATCTACAGCAAGTGGTTCCAGGAATAATCCCTCGGACGCCGCTCGCGCGCGCCAGCAAGACCTGTCGGGGAAGTCCCTGAGACAGGCATTTCCCCGGCATCGACGTTCTTTTCGCGAACGCGATGCCGGCGTCATATAGAATGCCGCGGCCGGACCAAAGCCGGAAGCTGAGCATGTTTTCCTCAGGCATGCTTCAGCTCACTCAATCAAACAGAGCCCGGATGATGATTCATCCGTTTTTTCCACAGCCGGCGGACCTCCGGCACTGATCAGTCTCTATAGAAACACCATGGAATTTGATCTCTCCCTCATTGCCTCGAGCTTCCCGCTCCTTCTGCGCGGCGCAGGCCTCACGCTTGAAATCACCGCGCTCTCCGTAGGCATTGGTCTGCTTCTCGGCCTTCTGCTCTCGCTCCTGCAGCTCTCGAAAAGTCCGTTCCTCAGCATTCCCGCGAAGGTCTACGTCGACTTCATCCGCGGCACGCCGCTCCTCATTCAGATCTTCATCATCTACTTTGCGCTCCCCAACATCGTGGGGCACCGCATTGATCCTTATGTGGCGGCCGTTGCGGCCTGCTCGCTCAACTCGGGCGCCTACATTGCGGAAATCTTCCGCGGCGGCATTCAGTCGATTTCGCTCGGCCAGTACCGCGCCGGCCTCTCGCTCGGCATGACGAACACCCAGACGATGCGCTACATCATCCTGCCGCAGGCCTTCAAGCGCATCATCCCGCCGATGGGCAATGAATTCATCGCCATGCTGAAGGACTCCTCGCTCGTTTCCGTCATCGGCTTTGAGGAACTCACGCGCTCCGGCCAGCTCATCATTGCTGAAACCTACGGCACGCTTGAAATCTGGACCTGCGTTGCGATTCTCTACCTCGTGATGACGCTCACCATTTCGCGCTTCATCTCCTGGCTCGAAAAGCGCTTCCGCAAGTCAGACGACCGCTAATACTCAACAAAATTTCCGTCTCAGGGCGTCATGATGAAAAAACAATGCATTTTGCTTGCATGGCGCCCGTGAGGCAGATAAAATGCCCGCTTTCACGGCTCGAGTCACAACGCTCGTGTCCGCAAGTTTTACCATCTCTTTGACAGGAATATCCATGTCTGAACTGACCAAGTCTGAGATCGTTGCCAAGTTCCAGCGCGCCGAAGGCGACACTGGCTCTCCCGAGGTCCAGGTGGCCCTTCTTACGGCCCGCATCAATCACCTCACGGATCACTTCAAGGTCCACGCCAAGGATCATCACAGCCGCCGCGGCCTGCTCCGCATGGTTTCGCGCCGCCGCAAGCTCCTTGACTACCTGAAGCGCACCGATCTTAACGCCTACCGCAAGCTGATCGACACGCTCAATCTGCGCAAGTAAGCTCGAAGAGATTCTCAAGACAACGGCCTGCCGATTTCGACAGGCCGTCGTCCTATCTGCCAACCCCGTCTGATCGTTGACGAACACCCTCCGGATCCTCCTGCCTTCCACCCAAGCGCGTTGCGATTTGAGCACTTACTTTCCTCAAGCGTGAATGCTCAAACCGCAGCGTGCCGGCGATTCAAATCCGAACCGCCGGCGAAAGCGGGAAGAAATGGAACGTCAGCGAAAAGACATCCTCCCAGAGAAATAAGGAAGCATTACTCATGACGATGTTCAATAAAGCAACGCAGTCCTTCCGGTTCGGCAATCACGACGTCACGCTTGAAACCGGCGAAATCGCCCGTCAGGCCACCGGCGCCGTCGTCTGCCGCATGGACGACACCGTGGTTCTCGCCACCGTCGTCTGCAAGAAGGAAGCCAAGCCCGGCCAGGACTTCTTCCCGCTTACCGTCGACTACATTGAAAAGACCTACGCGGCCGGCCGCATCCCCGGCGGCTTCTTCAAGCGCGAAGGACGTCCCTCTGAAAAGGAAACCCTCACGAGCCGCCTCATTGACCGCCCGATCCGCCCGCTCTTTCCGGACGGATTCTTCAATGAAGTTCAGGTCATCATTCACGTTCTCTCCGCCGACCCGCAGGTTGATCCGGACATCCCCGCGATGATCGGCACCTCCGCCGCCCTCGCCGTTTCCGGCATCCCCTTCCGCGGTCCGATCGGCGCCTGCCGCGTGGGCTACATCAACGACCAGTTCGTTCTCAACCCGACCACTGAAGAGCTGAAGACCTCGCGCCTCGACCTCGTCGTCGCCGGCACGGAACGCGCTGTTCTGATGGTTGAATCCGAAGCCGACATCCTTCCCGAAAAGACGATGCTCGACGCCGTGATGTTCGGCCACCGCGAAATGCAGACCGCCATCAAGGCGATCAACGACAGTAAGCAGACCATCACCATTAACGTAGAGATGTTCGGCCGTGAGACACCGGTCGAGCTGGGATTTGCTGAAATCAGAAAAATGTAAGCAGATTCGTGTAACAGACAGGAAGATCAGCTTTTGCAGGCGCGAAAGCTGGTGGGAGGGAGATTCCCGACAATACCACATGATTTTAGGAGGTGCCTAAGATGGCAAAGAAAGTAACAGGATATATCAAATTACAGATTCCAGCAGGCAAGGCTACACCAGCTCCGCCAGTTGGTCCGGCTCTTGGTCAGCACGGTGTAAACATCGTTGAATTTACAAAACAGTTCAACGCTAAGACTGCAGATCAGGGAGATATGATCATCCCTGTAGTTATCACAGTTTACAATGACAGAAGTTTCAGCTTCATCACAAAGACACCACCGGCAGCAGTTCTGATCAAAAAGGCCTGCAACATCAAATCTGGTTCAGGTGTACCTAACAAAACAAAAGTTGCTACAATCACAAAAGCTCAGGTTGAGGAAATCGCTAAGACAAAGATGCCAGACCTGAACGCTGCTACAATCGAGAGCGCTATGAGCATGGTAGAAGGTACATGCCGTTCTATGGGTGTAACTGTAACAGAATAATTGATGAAGATTAATGTGGGAGGGTTATCCCGACAATACCACTAGGAGGTTTATAGAATGAAAAGAGGAAAGAAATACGTTGAAGCTGCGAAAACAATCGACAGAGGAACACTCTACGATGTAGCAGACGCAGTATCATTAGTTAAAAAGACTGCAACAGCAAAATTCGATGAGACAATTGAAGCTCATATCAGAACTGGATGTGACGGACGTCACGCTGACCAGCAGATTCGTGGAGCAGTTGTTCTGCCACACGGAACTGGTAAAAAGGTTCGTATTCTTGTATTTGCGAAAGATGCCAAAGCTGAAGAAGCTAAAGCAGCCGGAGCAGATTTCGTAGGTGGAGAAGAACTTATTCCTAAGATCCAGAATGAAAACTGGTTTGAATTCGATGTAGTAGTAGCTACACCAGACATGATGGGTGTTGTTGGACGTCTCGGACGTGTACTTGGACCTAAGGGATTAATGCCAAACCCGAAGGCTGGTACAGTAACAATGGACGTTACAAAAGCTATCCAGGAAATCAAAGCTGGTAAGATCGAGTACAGACTTGATAAGACAAACATTATCCATGTGCCAGTAGGTAAAGCAAGCTTTACTGAAGAACAGCTTACAGACAACTTCCAGACGCTTATTGATGCGATTAACAAAGTAAGACCTGCAGCAGTTAAGGGACAGTACCTTAAGAGCGTAACACTTACTTCAACAATGGGACCTGGTGTAAAAATCAACCCAATGAAGCTTGTTTAATCCGCAAGATAATAATGAATAAAAACTCCGTATACAGATGTGATGCTGTATACGGAGTTTTTTTATACCAAAGTTTTTTTGTAAAAGAAAATGAAAAATCTCTTGACAATAACACACGCATATGATAATATACTACAGGACTGCCGAAGACAGTAGGTGCTTGAAAGAGCGTAAGAACACATTTTATGCGGACGCCTACCGAGGAAAGATCGATACTAAAGTATGACTTATCAACCTCTATGTCTTTGGATATAGAGGTTTTTTGCATTTATATCTGTCGGCGGTGTAAACTTACAAATCTACAAGGAGGTGCACCATTCGTGGCAAAAGTTGAATTAAAACAACCAGTTGTACAGGCTATTGCAGAGGACGTGAAAGACGCAACAAGCGTTGTCCTTGTTGACTACCGTGGACTGACTGTTGCAGAAGATACAGAGATGCGTAAACAGTTAAGAGAAGCAGGCGTTGTCTACAAAGTTTGTAAGAACACAATGATGAAGAGAGCTTTTGAAGGAACTGATTTCGCAGCATTAGATGAGCACTTAGAAGGACCAAGTGCTATCGCTATTTCTAAAGATGATGCAACAGCTCCGGCAAGAATCCTTTGCAAATTTGCAAAGAATGCAAAAGCCCTTGAATTAAAAGCAGGTGTGGTTGAAGGAACATTATATGATGTAGACGCATTAAATGAACTTGCTAAGATTCCTTCAAGAGAAGAGCTTCTTTCCAAATTACTTGGAAGCTTACAGTCACCTATCACAAACCTGGCTCGCGTTCTCAATCAGATCGCAGAAAAAGGTGGAGCAGATGCTTGTGAA
>OGRB01002063.1_pt1 | contig 10203 bp, 9 predicted proteins | sample 1553371 | NCBI WGS metagenome assembly OGRB01 (sample SAMEA2580027, study PRJEB22360) | human gut metagenome | reverse complement strand
ACATGCCACTTTTTCAAAGCGTGACGCTCTGCGCCTATGCCTGCGGCGAATTCGGCTCGATCGTCGAAAACATCGAGCGGGCGGGTTTCGGAGATGCACTGCCTCCAGTCCTCAAGAAACTTTTCTTGTCGCTTGAGAAGCGCCTTGAGAATGCCGTGGACTCCAAGCTCGATCAGATCGGGCTTGATGATGAGGAGAAAGACAAGAAGACCAAATAGCAAAAGCCGCTCGGGAGCGAACCGGGCGGCTTTTTTGTTCTTTACGAACATGAATTAGCAAGAGGATTGTACCAATGAACACTGAAGAGCGCATAGCTCGCCTGGAAGGTTTTATGAACAAGTTTGAGGAAGAGCGTATTCGAAGTGAAGAGCGAACTCGCATAGAAATCGAACTTGCGGAGGCGCGACTAAAGAAGATGCGTCGCATGTGGGAGTTCTTCAAGGTAGTACTGAGCCCGATCATTGCCGCCGTTGTGACGGCAATAGTCATGCAGTACATACAAAAATGAAAATCAGAATACGCAAAAGCCGCTCGGAGGCGAACCGGGCGGCTTTTTTATAGGCAATTGTTTCGAGGGCCTATGGGAGACATTTTAAATGCTTTGAAGATCGGAGAGCTCATGACTGCAGATGATTTGACATGGCAGGCGACGGCCATCCTGGTCGTCCTCATCGCTTTCGGTGTTGCCGTCGTCGCGTGCGTCGCCGGGAAGGCCGTGAAGATTTGGCGTGATGCTCTGAAGTGAGGGACTATGACCGCTCGAGGAATTCGGAACAACAACCCGGGGAATCTCCGGCACGGGGAAGACTGGCTCGGACTTGCTCCGGTGCAGGATGATCAGAATTTCTGCACATTTACAGAAATGCACTTTGGTGTGAGGGCGCTCCTGAAAACCCTTCGCACCTACGTAGAGAAGCGAGGATGCGACACCGTGAGCAAAATCATCACCCGATGGGCTCCGGAAAATGAAAACGATACGGCCTCATATGTGCTTCATGTCGCGACGGCCTGCCGCCGTGATCCGGATGAAGGTCTGAACTTCGAGGCCGACCCGCTCCTCTATCTGGACATCGCGAAGGCGATCGCCCGACATGAGTGCGGCGTCGATGCTGAAGCGATCACGGATGATGCGTGGGAAGTGGGCCTCAAGGAGGCCGGGCTGTGACCTATCTGAAGATCGCGGGCGCACTGCTTGCGGTGCTTCTGGCTTTCGGAGGCGGCTATCGATATGCCGCCGCGCTCTACGAAAAGGACGCGGCGGAGCAGCGGGAAGCCGAGGCCGTCGCCCGTGCCGATATGGGGAGGAAGCAATATGCAAAGATGGTTGAAGCGCTGGACGCTCTTGCCGGCCTGCGCGGTGAGCTTGCCGATGCTCGCGCTGATGCTGAGCGGGTGCGCCGCGCCGCCGAGGTACGTGCAAGAAGAAAAAGCGCCGCTGCCTGCAGTGCTGAGCGCACCGCAATCACCGCGTGCGAAGGACTTCTCCGCGAAAGTGTCGGACTTCTCGCGGAGGGTCGAGAGCTACTTCAGGAAACAACCGGAGTTCATGACGCAGTGACGGCGGCTAGGAGATAAAAGATCTTCTACACAAGCGAGTTCTTGATTGCTATAGTTAAAAAACATCTAGGACCATAGTGATCAAGTCGAAATGGAAGATCTGGAAAGACGACTAAAGGATAAGGCTATTGAGGCCTTTTTGCTGGCGATTGAAATATATAATAAACCAACAATTAAATATCGCGTCGAGGGATTTTCATTCTTTATAATTAACGCCTGGGAGCTGTTATTAAAGTCTTACATAATAAGAAGAGACGGGAATAAGGCCATTTATTATAAAGACAATCCTGGCAGAACGCTGTCGTTAGAGAATTGCATCAAAAAGGTTTTCACGAACGAAAAGGATCCGTTAAGAATAAATCTAGAAAGAATAATAGAACTACGCAATACCAGCACGCACTTTATTACCCCAGAATACGAGTCGCTGTATCTGCCGCTCTTTCAGGTCAATGTAGATAATTTTTCTGATAAGTTACATGATCTATTGAATGAAGAGCTTGTTCAGTATGTCTCCGAAAGCTTTTTGAGACTCCCAACTTCTGTCTGTACGATTCAACCGGAACAAATACGAGCCAAATATACTGATGCGGTATCGGCTCGATTTATCGAACTAAACAATAAAATTTCAGAACAGCAAGGGAAATTAGGGAGCAGATTTGCGATCTCGATAGTTCACACTTATAAAATAACAAAGAAAGATGGAGCCGATGTTGAGAAAATACGCATATCGAAGGATGGAGAACCAGCGAAAATAATTGACCGCCCCAAGGATTTTTCCTCCACTCACCCCTACACTGCGAATAAGGCCATTGAAAAGCTTAATGCCCTACTGCGCAGGTCGAGTGTTGAAGTTTATTTTCGCGGCAATAGGACTACATTAAATAAAAGCCACCTTACCAATCTGAATCGTTCCTATGGCGTCAAGAACAATCAAGATTTTTGCTATACCAATACCCTGTACAAAAATCCTCAGTACAGCTATTCGCAGGCGCTAATAGACTTTCTGTATGAGGAGCTACGCAAACATCCAAAAGATCTTCTGGATAGGGTGGCAGACGAGTACAAACTAGCTCAAAGCAAGAAGAAGGGAAGATAACCCCAGGGGCAAAGGAATTCTAAGCATGAAGCCTACTCCCATTCGGGAACCCAGCACTGATCCTTCTCGAGTTATCTTAAGGATACTATAGGCGAAAAAATGGATGACCGCAATCACCCATAAAGATTAGCTAGCAAGCAGCCGACGCTCGCCGTCGATTGTCCGCGGCCGGTTCAGATACCTGCGACGGTGAAAGAAAGCAGCTTGCCCGATGCGCAGACCTTCTCGAAAGAGGCACGGAGCTGGTTCGACGAGGTGTCGAACTATCTGAGCGGACTGCGATAGATAAAGATGCGGTCGTGAAGATCATGAGCCAGTAGCGGCAACTATTAAATTTTTCTTAATAGTTGGGGTGCAAGCTGTAAACGGATAATTGACTTCCTCCTCGCCCTGAAGGACGAGGAGGAAGTCAACGCCGCGGATTGCAGTTTACTTGCGGTAGAATTCTCCTTGACTGACGGTAATCCTTCATATGAAGGCGGCTCTCAGTCGCGTCGATCGGAAAGCCTCGGGACATCCTTCAATACCCGAGGCTTTTCCTTTTTTGAGCTTCGCTACGGGCGTTTTAAAAGCCCGCGTGAAAGCCCGCAATTACCGAACAAGCCGAAGAGACTAGGGAGACAATACGCGTTGAATCTCTTCTCCCCAATTCCTAAGCCCAGATTGCTTTCTCAGCAGTCTGGGCTTTCTGTTATTTCGGCATTCTCAATTCGGCGCTAATGCCCGTCTTCATGCCGCACTCCTGCAGAGGAATCCTGAAGCAGGACTCCTCTGCGGCAAGTTTTCATTGCTTGCAGGCTGGCTTCACAAGCTACTTTGTCGTACTGGTCGCGGAAGAGCTTCCGCCGAGTTTTTCGCTCATGGCTTCGGAGAGCTTGTTGAGAAGAATGCCGCCGACGGAAGCTGCACTCACGCCTTCGGCGGAGAATTTGCCGTTTTCATAGCGAACGTTTTCAAGCGTGATCTTGTCGGGAATCTTCTCGCTGTACTTCTCGATTTTCTGAGCAGTCTTGTCTTTTCCGGTGAGGGACGAAATCAGGGACGCAATGCCTGCGATTTCCTTCACGGCCGCGACCTGCTTCTGCGCGGGCTGATCGATTTCAGCCTTGGCGACGACAAGGTGGATGGGTTCCGTGGTTTCAACCTCGAGCCCCGTAAGAGACGCCTTCTTCCAGCTCATGAGCCCGGTGCCCTTGCTGTTCGTCAGATCGAGCGTCGAGAGGGAAAGATCTCCCTTCCAGCCGGCAATGGTCTTTTCCTTCTGAGAGGCAAGCTTCATGCGGCCGGACGCATCGAAGGTGCCGGACTTGGCGCCGATGCCGGCGTAGCCGGTCATGAGGCCGGAGAAAGGCTTGAGGCCGATCTTGCTGCCCTTGACTTCAATATCGGCAGCAACCGGGGAGATGCCGAATTTGCCTGCAGCGTTGAGGCTGCCGCCGCCCAAGCCGCTCGAGAAGTCGACCGTGCCGAGGCTTCCCTTGGCCGAGGAAAGATTTTTGACCGTCAGATTGAGCTTCGGAATCGATGCCGTGCCGACAGGGCTGATGCTTTCGTCGCGATAGTTGAGCGTGCCGTTGGTGACGGAGGCCTGAGCAACCTTCCACGACCAGGCGGGGGCGCTCGCTTCAGCCTTGCTGCTTGGCTTTGCTTCAGTCTGAGTCTTCGACTCCGATCCGGAGCCGGCAAGCTTCGCAAAATTGATGCCCGACTTCGTCATGACGGCATTGACGACGGGTCTCGCGAGCGAGACAAGCGCCACATCGGCGGAGCGCTTCGCGGTGTCGACGGAATTGAGCTTGAGCGTCGCCGTCTTGAAGGACGCAAGCGTTGATTTCCCTTCTTTCAGCGTGAAGTCGTTCAGGGTGGCGGTGCCTGAAGCGGCAGCATCCGAACCCTTCAGATCCGCCTTGACGTCAAAGGCAATGCCAGCTCTTACGTCTGCGCCGAGCGCCTTAGTTATGTAAGGAGCGACTGCATTGAGGGAAAGTCTCGTGCCTTTGGCGGCAGCCGAGACGGCAAGCGGAGAAATCTGAGCGGTGCCGGAGCTTTCGATTCTGCCGCCTAAAAGTTCAGCCGAAACGGAGAAGCTCCCCGCCTTCTCAGCGTCCGAAGAAAGGTTCTTCACGGAGGCATCGAGATTCGCAACGGTAATTTTTGCGGCCGGCGAAAGCGTGGAGTCGGTCCAGGAAATATTGGCGTCGCGAAGCGAAGCCGCGACCACCTTCCAGGTCCAGGGCGAAGCGGAGGAAGAGGCAGCAGGCGCTGCTTCTGTCTTCGCCTCAGGCTTGGCTTTCTCCGTGCCGCCGGCAGCGCTTTCAGCAGCCGCGAGCAGGTTGATGCCCGCTTTGGAATTCCTGACGTCGAGCCTGAGCCCTGTGAGCGTCAGATTCTCCACGACGGCGCGCTGGTCAACGAGGTCAAGTTCGTTGAGGTTGAGCTCGGCCTTCGGGAGCGTGACGATCGGACTCTCCTTCTGGGTGACGGAAACGTTCGCGAGGGAGGTTGTGCCCGAAAGCAGCATCTTTGCCGGGTTCCCGCCCGTCGGGTTGCGGAAGACGAAGGTTAGGTTGGAAGAAAGCTTTGCATCGGCAACGCGCAGGTTGTCGGAATTGAGCGCGGGAACAATGCGCGCAAGTTCGGCCACGTCAAGGGCGGAAACCTTGAAGTTGAGGCGCGCTTCGAGCGTGGTGCCGAAGGGCTTTGTAGAGCCTGTCGCCTCAATCTGGGAGCCGTTGAGCTTAAACGCGAGCTCCGGCGTCACGAGACTTTCCGAAGCGCTTTCCATCGTGGAAACAAAGGGGAGCCTCAGCGTCAGGTCGGTGAGCGCCTGATTGATTTTCTGCGCATCGTCGCGGTAGCTGAGAGAGCTGTTCGTGACGGAAATGTTGTAGACCGCAAACTGAGGAAGCCCGGAGGAGGCTTCGCTCTTCTTTTCAGCAGCCGCGCCGTCTGATTTTTCGGATGTCCCGGATTTGCCGAGCAGACGCTCTACATCCCGGCGGTTCTTTTCATTCATGACGGCATTGATGCGAAGGCCGTCGATGGTGACTTCCTCAATGACGGGAGCAAGCTTGAAGAGCGTCTGAATCGAGGCGTCGACGCGCAGGAGGTCGAGCCTGAGGAGCGGGTCGCTCCCTGCTTCCGGGATCGAGAGCCCTTTGAGTTCATAAACGAGCGTCCAGGGATTGAAGGAAACGTCGGAGAGCGTTACTTCGCGGCCGAGCTCCTGAGACACCACTTTTTCAAGAACGGTGCGCGTCGCATAGGGAACGCCGACGTAGCCGGCGCCGGCGTAAAGCGCTACGGCAACCGCAGCGGCGCATGCGGTGAATTTGAGGACTTTCGCCATAGAGAATTCCTGTTTCGGTAGGGATATGTGTTTAGAACATTATCGGCTCGAGGGAAGAAAGAGGAGAAATTTGAACATTTGCTCGCAATTTGCATCGGGCGGCTTCAGGCGGCGGTTCTGTTTACCCGCTTGGACCCATAGCACGTTTGAATCACTAGCGGCTCTAGGGTATTTACGAATAGAAGTGCCTCACAAGTTCTCCTAGGATGGAAAAAGGACCAATTCAAAAAATTGCGCATTTCCAAAACAAAAACAGAAAGCGCAAGGAGAACAAAATGACCCTGTCCGTCTCACGCCGCGCCCTGATGAAGGGTGCGGGCGCGGGCTTTGCCGCCGCGCTTTTCCAGCCTGCTGTCCGTGCAGCAGACTCTCAGGAATCTCAGACCGACTGGTCCGGCTGGACCATCTGCGATTCCTGCAACCATATGCCGATGTGCGGCATCCATTTCAAGGCGCGCGGCAATACCGTGATCCGCATTGAAAACTGGAACGAACATCCGAATCACTTCCTCTGCTCGAAGGGCATTTCGACGCTCCAGAGGCTCTACAACCCCAACCGGCTCCTTTACCCGATGAAGCGCACGGCGCCCAAGGGGGCGGCAGATCCGGGCTGGGTGCGCATCAGCTGGGACGAGGCGATCAAGACGATTGCCGAGAAGCTCAATGCCGTGAAGGAAAAGAACGGCGCCGACCGCGTGCTCTTTTACTGCGGCGACCCGAAGGAGCCCCGTCCTCCCGTCATGCGTCTCGCGCGCTATTTCGGCAGCCCCAATTACTGCTGCGAAAGTTCGGTGGCCTGCAACCTCGCATACGTGCATGCGCTCGAGCTTTCCTACGGCGCTGAAATCGCAGGCGGTCCGAGCCCGAAGACGAAGTGCTGCATGATCGTCGGCAAGAACGGCTCCTGGGCTTCGCCCCACGGGTTCTTCAGGAATCTCCTCGCGCAGAAGGCGCGCGGTCTGAAGCTCATCGTCTCCGATCCGCGCCGCACGAAGGTTGCCGAACAGGCCGACATTCACCTGCAGGTGAAGCCCGGCACCGACGGCGCGCTTGCCTGGGGCATGATCCGCGTCCTCGTGAAGGAAGGACTCGTGAAGCGCGAGTTCGTCGACAAGTGGTGCACGGGCTATGAAGAGCTCGTCAAATACTGCGAAGCCTTTACGCCCGAATACGTGGAAAAGGAAACTGGCGTTCCGGCGGACGACGTCGTGAAGGCGACCCGCATGTTTGCCGACGGGCCCTCCTCGATGATGCTCCCGGGGCAGTCGATCCCGCATCAGGGGAACGGCTGCAACAACGTGCGCGCGTATTCGCTCCTCATGGCCCTCACGGGGAACGTCGACAACGCCGGCGGCTCGACCTTCAACAACTGGCCCGAGGACTACATCCGCTGGGACGAAGGCTATACGAAGACCTTCATTGATCAGGCCTGGTTCAACAAGCCCGAACAGAAGGCGCGCCGCATCGACCGCGAATTCGCTCCCGTCTGGAACGAAATGCAGGTGCTCTGCAGCCCGAACAAGCTCCCCGAAATGGTGGAGGAAGGCCGCATCAAGGCGTTTGCCGGCTTCGGCACGAATCTTCTTATCTGGCCGAGCCCGGCCGAATATCAGGAAGCGATCAGAAAGCTCGACTTCTCGTTCGCGACCGACTACTTCTACCGCGACGAGACGCACCACGACATGGATCTGGTGCTTCCGGCCGCAATGAACTTCGAGCGTTATGCGCCCTTTGGCGTCCATGGGCGCGCCGTGAGCGCCAGAAAGCCCGTGAAGCCTCTCGGCGAAGCCTGGGAAGACTGGAAGATTGCGCTCACGATCGGCGCGGCCGTGACGGGCGACAGCGACCTCTTCTTCGGCGGCGACCCGGTGAAGGCCTGCGATTCGATCCTGAACGGCTGGGGCACGAGCTATGCCGAGCGTCAGGCGATGCTCCCGGCAGTGAAGGTCTGCGAATGGTTCCCGAAGCCCGCGACCGAAAAGTATGCGAAGGGCATCCTGCGCTTTGACGGCAAGCCCGGCTTCAGAACGCCTTCGGGCAAGATCGAATTCGTTTCGTCCGTTCAGGCGAAGCACGGCTTCCCCGGACTCCCCGTCTACGAGAAGGCGCCGCAGCCGACGGAAAAGTATCCGTTGAAGCTCCTCAATGGCACGCGTCGTCCCTACATCACGCACTCGAAGACGAGAAGCGATCAGCCGTATCTCCTCGAGCTCGAGCCCGAGTCCTACATCAACATGCATCCGGCCGATGCCGCCGCCCGCAATCTAGTGGAAGGCGACCAGGTCTGGATGATTTCTCCCTACTCGAAGGACAAGGTGCGCGCCCGCGTGCGCGTCACGATCCTTGCGAGGAAAGGCATGATCGACGCCCAGTACGGCTGGCGCGGCGATCAGGAAACGCAGGGTCTTATTCCGAGAAAGGGCTGGGACCCGATTTCGGGCTACCCCTGCTGCAACGACGTCTGCGTCGAAGTCGTCAAGGCTGATGCGGCGAAGAACGCCTGATAAAGGAGAAAGACATGTCGAGCTACGGAATCATTGTCAATATCGACAAGTGCGTGGGCTGCCATGCCTGCGCCATTGCCTGCAAGGAAGAAAATCAGGTGGCGCCCGGGATCTTTTATGAAAAGATCCAGAGGCTTGAAGACGCGAAGGCGAACGTCATCAACTACTTCCGCGCTTCCTGCCAGCACTGCGACAATCCCGCCTGCATGAAGGTTTGTCCTGCAAAGGCGATCCACAAGGGCCCGGCGGGCGAAGTGCTCGTCGACGAGGAAAAATGCATCGGCTGCCAGATGTGCGCGAGGGTCTGCCCCTACGGCGTCCCGCAGTTCAATACTTCCGGCGTCACCAACTACTTCGGCGACAAGGCGCCGCTCGCGATTCGCGACCTCGAGCCCTGGCAGAAGCATAAGGCCGGACGCGCGGAACACTGCACGCTCTGCACGCACCGCACGTCGAAGGGCCTGAAGCCCGCCTGCGTTGAAGCCTGCGGCATCGGCGCGATGACGCTCGTTGACTACGAGTCGCCCACGCCCGAAATGGAAAAGCTCATTGCTCAGGCGAAGGCGATGAACGTGAAGGCGGGCACAAAGCCCAAGATCCGCTACATCGCAACCCATATGGATGTGGAGTCCTATGAGCTGAAGCTCTGAACACTTCGTCTCAAGGCATAACGGAAAGGCCGCCCGGGAGAAAATCCTTTCGGGCGGCCTTTCTTAGTTCGGGTCCTTGAGGCGAGTTCTTCAGGCGAGAGTCTGATGAATGCCTTCAAGGAGGTCGGCGACATCGAGATAGGGGCCGGCAGCTTCGCCGCGCTGACGGATGGCATCGGCAATCGCCGGGAGCAGCGGAGCGGCGTGCGTTTGATAGAAGCTCAAGCCCGTCCGGGCGTCGCCGCGAAGCGCCGATACCGCGAGGAAACCGAGCATGAGCCCCAAATGATCCTCGGGAACGACGGAGCCGCCCGCGAGCTCGAGGCCGGCATCTTCATAGACCCGGCGGCATTCAAGTTCCGCCCCCTGGCAGAGCAGGTGCTGAGCGCTCGTCCAGGCGCTCTCGCAAAGCGGAATGGTTTTCTCGCTCACGCCGAGGAAAAGCTTTGCATAGGCCTGAGCGAGCGCAAGATCGCTTACAGGTGTGCGGGCGGCAATTTCGTCGAGCCGGCTTCTGAGCGTCTGAGGAAGACTGGCTCCGGCTTCAAGAATGACTTCAGCCGCCTGCGGGAGCTGCGCGGCGGCGCCGAGCGTTTCGGGCTGGAGGAAGAGGAGCGCAAGGGCGTCAAAGGCGGGCTGAAGCGCGGAGAAGGTGTTTTCTGTGGGCATCGGGGGTCTTCGCTCAGAAGTAAAGAATCGGGTACTTAAAAGGAAAGCGTCTCAGGAGAATGTTGAGACGCCTCTTAATCCTAGCAATCACCAGGAGGTTTAAGGAAGGCGCGGCGCCGATGCGGCGCTCCGGGAGCCCGAAAAGCCGGGTATTCGATAGGGCTACCGGTTTCCCAATATGCAAAAACCGCGGCGTGCTTCAAGCGCGTCGCGGTTTTAAAAATTGGTGGAGGCGGCGGGAGTTGAACCCGCGTCCGAAAATCGTTTTCTGGCGGATCTACATGCGTAGCCGAATGATTTGGATCTCGACAGCCGTTTTGCCAATCGGCGGGCCCGCGGCTGCCCCGCCCTATTAATTTTTGGAAACCAAAAGAGCAA
>OGRB01002057.1_pt1 | contig 10233 bp, 7 predicted proteins | sample 1553371 | NCBI WGS metagenome assembly OGRB01 (sample SAMEA2580027, study PRJEB22360) | human gut metagenome | reverse complement strand
AATTTCCACTAAAAACAGCATAAACTGCCAATTTTTAGACTGTAAACAACCGAATGTATGTGTTTGGTCCGGATTTTCCGGTTGCCGTCATAAAAATTGGCACTTGCTCAGACCTTCCTTAAAGATTCGGGATATTCCTCAATCCCGCAACTCACATTGTCTCGGTACGACATTTATCGACGTTTACTGTGCAAGCATCGGCCTAGAGCCCCGGTAATTCCAAGTGCCGCCAATATAATTTCCGTTTCCGTCTCTCTCAAAACTCCTTTGGCATCAAAGCCATATTGACGGAACATCAACCCTCTGTTTTCCCCACTCTCCGCTCTTTCATGCAGTCAGACCGTACCCCCGCTACCTCCGCCCTTGAACGAGAACAAATCTGCAGCGTCCTGCGCTATGCGAAGGAAGTCCACCAATGCATCAATAAGCGCAGCTTCAATATTGATGCGCGTTCGAGCGACTGCGAATGCCTTTACCTCGACAGCATTGACGATTCGCTTGAGGGCATTGATATCGGCGGTCCCGAAGACGACTTTATTCTGAAAGTCACCGCCCCCGTCATCCCCGCATTCCCGGAGCCCGCGCCGATTCTTATCGATTGGCTGGTCGGTGAAACGCAGAACGAGGACTGGACGCCGGACGACAGCCTGAGAGAGAGGATGCATCTTCCGATTTCCCGGTGCACGCCCCGCGACCTTTGGAAGGCTTCTGAAAGACTGGGACTGCCTGCAGATCTCCATGGGACTTACGCCCTCGTTTCTTTTGAAGATGATCTGGTTCGCGTGGATGAGTTCAGAACATGGTCGAGAAATAAGAAGACGACTCTGCCCAATGAGCTTCTCCGATGGGTGGACACAGAATCGAGGCAGCCTGTTGAGCAGCGCTACCTCCCGGTTGATGAACTGAACAGTGCGGAACGCAAGGCTTTTGAAAAGCGATTTGTTGAACTTTCGAAGGCTTCAGCCGCCAAGAGGCAGAAACACAGCACTGATTCGCAGCCGCTCCTTCTGCCCGGCAAAACGCCTGAAATCCTCTTCAGCGACGATCCTGCCCGGCAGCTTGCGTTGACGAAGTGGCTCGCCGAGCGGCAGGAATGGCTCAAGCAGACTCACGACGCCAACATCGTGATGGATCTCTACCTGAAGCTTTACGAGCTCAGGACCCGCCTGAGCGACTCCAATCTGCGCGATGAGATCGTCCTCGGAAACTACATCCTTCAAACTGCAGCCACGCTCGAAGCGGACATCAAGTATCCGCTTCTTTGCCGCACGCTCGTCTTTGAACTCGGCGCAAACGCCAAGAGCATTGAACTAAAAGCCGATCTTGCCGCACAGTCGCGGGTTCAAAACGAAGTCTTCACGGCGCTTCCTACAAAATTCTCTATTAATTTCAATGCTGTTCAAGATGTCGTCAAGGATCCGCAGATCAATGAAGCGGGGCTGGAATTCGCCACAACAGATCATTTCCAGGCGAGTTTTGAAGCGCTGGCCAATCGCCTTGCGCCGAAATCGGCCTGGTCAGAAGATAAGAATCACCTGCCCTTTAATCAGGGAATGCAGGTTGCAATTTATCCCCGCCCGGTCCTTCTCTATCGCAAAAGGCTCCTAGGCGTCGGTCAGGCGATCAGCAACATCATCGATGCGATTCATGACCAAGTCATCGACCCTCCTGCCGCGCTCAAGAGCCTCGTCTGCCCGTCTTCCCTGGATGAAAGCCTTTCGAGCAAGCCGCTTCCGGATCTCAATGAACGCATTGCACGCGCTGCCGGCGAAAGCCAGCAGATTCTGCTTACGGAAGCCGCCAATGAGGATCAGCTCCGAATTGCTCAGATGCTGAGCGAAGGCAAAAACGTCATCGTTCTCGGGCCTCCGGGCACGGGCAAAACCCACACCATCGCGAATCTGATGGGAGATCTGCTTGCAAAGGGCAAGCAGGTTCTCGTGACGAGCACGAAAACGCAGGCGCTCACCGTCCTGAGCGACAAGCTCAATAAGGAGATCCGGCCGCTTTGCCTCTCGTGGCTCGACCAGCCCGTCAAGAATTGCGAAAATGCCACGGCGTTTGCAGACCGCATTGAAAGCATCGAACCCGCGTACGAACGTCAGGAAATCGAAAAGATCAGGGAAAGGCGCTATGAGCTGCGCCAGAAAAGCGCAGCCCTGCGTCAGGCGGTTTTTCAATCGTTCCTTCCTGAGTCGGAAGAATATCTTTTCTGCGGAGAAAAGCTCACGCTGCAGCAAATTGCCGAGCGTCTTCAGAAGCTCGAGTACGCAAAAGACTTTGTTCCCGGCCCAGTTCTGACCGAAAACAATCCTGAGGGCGCCATGCCGCTCTCCCGGGACGATTTAGCGCAGCTTTCCTATTCTTCAACGCTCTGGAGCAATGAAGAACGCAACCTTCTTGAAGCCGGGCTTCCTGATCTTTCGCTTCTGCCGTCGCCCGAACTCATCAGAACCTGGCACGATAAGCGCACGCAGATTCAGCATGTGCTCAAGGATTCCAATGGCATCTGGTGCAGCGAAAAGCTGCAGCTCGACGGCCGCAAAATTCTTGTAATGGAGAGCGCCAGCATCCCTCGTCCATTTGAATGCCTGAGGGATGCCTCTGCTGCGCTTGCCGAAGCATGGAACAAGCTTGAACTTTCAAAATTCCAGGATTTTCTGAATGACAAGCTCGTTCGAAGCGCTCTGATCGCAGGTCTTGACGGGAGCTCCCGCGGCGAACGGTTCAAGAATCTTTCCAATGAGCTGCGGGAAGCGGCAAAGGCTGAAGATGAGGCGCATCTTAAAATCGCCGACATCTCCTTCGCGCCGGAAGCGCTTCTGGATGACGCCGAATTCAAGGAAGCATTCGCGTGGCTCGGAGAAACTCACCCTGACGGCAAGATGAGCTTTCTCGAGAAGAACATCAGCCGTCGGCGCGAGCATGCAGTGCTCAGCAAGCTTTCCGTCAATGGGGAGCCCGTTTTCAGCACGCGCACTATGGAAGCTGTGGCGACAAAGCTCTCCTTGAAAGCCACTATCGATCAGCTTGCCTCGAAATGGAACCTGCTCGCAAAGCATGCCGGCAGCCCTCTTTTTGAAGAACTCGATGCGAGCGTCTTTGAATTAAGCCGCCGTTACGCAGAACCTCTTTATGAAGCGAGCTTCTGGAGTGCTTATTGCCTCAAGCCGTTCCTGAGTGAGCTAGATGCCGCAGAAGTCAATCTGGATGACTTCCTTCCCCGCAATGCCAACAACAAGACGGAAGAAGAGCATCTGAAGTGCATCCATGACTTCATCACGACCATCAGCCCCTACATGCTTCAGATGGCGGCTACGGCAGAGCTCTCAACAATCGAGGACCTGATCGCAGAAGAAGAAGCCGTCTGGCAAAAGTTTGCTGACTATCCGCTCATTAAGGATATTTGCGCCGGCATCCGGAACAATGCCGACAAGTATGAAAAGGCAGCTGCGGAATTAAAGCGTATCCGCACGGGCGACAATCTCGCCCGATTCGGCGCATGGCGCACTCTTCTGCAGAAGCTCGAAAGAGTAGCTCCGGGCTGGGCCCAGCAATTCCGGGACGGCACGGCATCTGACGCGCACTCTTACGACGAATACGCTGCGAGCTTCATGTATCTCGCGCTCGACCACCTCTTTAACGAGCATTCGCCCAAAAAAGCAAAAGTTCTTTCAGAGCAGACGGAAGAGCTGTCCAGACAGATCCGGGAACTCACCGGAAAACTCGCTGCCAAGGAAGCCTGGACGCGTGCGGCTGAGCATGCAGAAGCAAACCCTGCTGATCTGAAGTTCCTCAAAATCGCCGCACAGAATTTTCGTCGGTATGGGAAAGGCACCGGGAAGAAAGCGCCCCTCTACATGCAGCTTGCCGTTCAGAATCTTGAGAAAGGCCGCACGGCAGTTCCGGCGTGGATCATTCCGATTCAGCAGGCGATCACGAGCTTCCGCCCGGGAAGCCTTTTTGATGTCGTCATCGTCGACGAGGCGAGTCAGGCCGACATCACATCCGTTGTACTGCTCGCCCTCGCCAAACAGATTGTCGTCGTGGGCGACAACAAGCAGGTGACGCCGATTAGGGTCGGCCTCAAGGACGGCATGCTCGACCGCATTCACAAGACCCTGCTCGCCGGACAGGTGCCGAATGCGGATCTCTACAGCTATGACCAGTCGCTCTACGACCTCGCCGATGTCGCCTTCAGCCACGTCATGCTCCATGAGCACTTCCGCTGCGTACCGGCAATCATCGGATACTGCAACGACCTTTCTTATGACGGACGCATCGAGCCTCTGCGTCCGGCAGACTCCACGAAGCTTCTGCCTCCTTTCGTTCTCCATCAGGTTCCCGGCTGGAAGGACGGCGACACCAATGAACCGGAAGGCGACGCCATTGCCCGCCTGATGAAGGCGTGCTTTGAACTTCCGGAGTACAAGGAAAAGACCTTCGGCGTCGTCGTCATGCGCACCAGCGGAGGCGGCGCTCAGGTAACGTCCATCACGAACAAGCTCCAGAAAGCCATCAGCTCCGAACAGCTTCTCAAGCACAAGGTCATCGTCGGCACAGCCCCCGACTTCCAGGGCGATGAACGAGACGTCATTTTCCTCTCGCTCGTGGACGTTCCTCAGAAGAACGGCTTCATCCGTCTGGAAAGCACTGAGAATGATCTCCAGAAAAAGCGCTTCAATGTTGCGGTCAGCCGCGCCCGCGATCAGGTATGGATCATCCACTCCTTCGACTGGAAGCTGCAGTCGCAGCCCGGTGACCTGCGCCACGACCTCTGCGCATATGCCGAGCGTTCGCTCAATATGGAGAGCGCCGAAAAACAGGCAAAACTGAACGCTGACCCAAATTCGCTCCACTTCGAAGCGCCTGTCGCCAAAGCGCTCCTTGAGCGCGGCTACCGCCTGAAGCAGCAATTCCCGGTCGGCAAGTACCGCATCGACATTGTGGTGGTCGGCAAGAACCGCAGCATAGCGCTCGAATGCGATGGCGAGCGCTGGCACTCCGATCCGGACGCCATCGAGAACGACATGGTCCGTCAGACTCAGCTCGAACGCTGCGGCTGGAGCTTCATCCGCCTGAGAGGTTCCGAATACTTCCGCGATCCGAAGGCAGCTATTGACCGCGTCTGCTCTGAGCTTTACGCGCATGACATCACCCCGATGGCGAATACGCGTGAGCAGCCCCAAACTGAGCTTCGGGACCGCGTGCTTCAACTCGCCGGCTACGCTGATGCAGCGAATATTGCGAACGGCGCACCTGCCGCGGAGAGCAATGACGAAGCAGCGATCACCGCGACTTCCGAAGAGAAAGAGCTTCCTCAGGAAAAAACTGCGCCTGAAGCATCGCACGTCCTCGTCCCAAAACTAGGACCAGCCGCCTCAGCGAAGACCTATGCCGAACCTTCGAACCTCTTCTCTGCAATAGAAGAAAACGAAGACGCTGAAAATGAGCCCGAAGAAACGGCCCCGGAAGATTCGTCCGAGGAAGAATCCGACGAGCACGACATCAATAAAGATTTGATAGAACTGCTCCATGCCGTTCAGCTGAACGGCTGGAGGATTCTGGCACGCAATCAAAAGATTTATGTTTACTCCAAGCGCAGATCCCTTCGTCCTTACGTTGAAGACCTCAACCGTCGCACCGACATCACGCTAACTTCGCTCGGTGGGGGGTTCTTCCGCCTGGATGACCCTCTGCCGTCAGAGTTTTCGCAGGACGTTTCCGCACGCTTCCAGGCTTCTATCCCGAGAAACTGGCCGTCGGGCATTGCCTTGCCTCCGGATATAGTCGGAGCACCCCAACCTATCGCGACCTCATCACGGCCCCCGGAGTCGGAAGAGCTAACTGCTCTCCGCGCAGAAGGCCTTGAATGGCTGAAGAAAGAGTGCGAGACGTGCGGGTGGTATTTCCATACCGACAAAACAGGAACCTATGTCTGTGCGGGACGGTCAGAGTTTCAGTCGGTTCACAGAGTCCTCAACTCCAAATACCGCCTCTTCTTTTACTACGTTGCTCGAACCAGTCCTGCGCTCGGCTATGTGAACGGCTGGAAGCTGAACACAACGAGCTGAAGAAGCCATTCCTCACGTCATTCCTGAATCAAACTCATCATGGAAAGCATCCGCAGCCTCCGCTACTTCATCACCGTCGCCGAGGAAGAAAGCTATACCCGGGCGGCAAAGCTCCTCGGAGTTGCTCAGCCGACGCTCTCGAAGCAACTGAAGGAGCTTGAGTCCGAGTTCGGTCATGCGCTTTTTGCGCGCACGACCCGAAGCGTTTCGCTCACGCCCCGGGGAGAGCGCCTTTACGAGCGCGCCAAAAACATCGTGGCGCTCTACGATCAGGCGCGGCGGGAAGCCGCGGCAGAGGAAGGACTCACGGGCGACATCCGCATCACCGCCGCGGAAACCCCGGCGCTTCGAGGTCTGATTCACGCCGTGGGGAAGCTGCAAGAGGAAGCCCCTCGCGTGCGCGTTCATTTTGTGAGCGCCGATGAGGAAGCCGCGCGCCACGATCTGCAGATCGGGCTCTCGGACTTCGTCGTTTTCGTCGGGAACGCCGACTCCACCCATTTTGCGCTGATGCCCCTTGCTCAGAACGCCCGCTGGGGGCTCCTCTCCCGCCGCGACGGCCCCTTTGCTTCGAAATCCGTAATTGACCCGAAGGATCTCCTCGGGCACCCCGTCATGATTTCAGAGCAATCCTGCCGCCGGAACGACCTCTCCGGATGGTTCGGGAGCGTCTGGAACGACGTGCGGATCGTCGGCTCCTATACGCTCCTCTTCAATGCTTCTCTCATGGCGCGCGAAGGCGTCGCGCACGTGCTGGCGATCGACGGCATCATCGCGGATTCGGACGCCTCCGCACTCAAATGGATTCCTCTCAGTCCGGCGGTTCACTCAAGCGTCTCCGCGGCCTGGAATCCCGCGAGACCGCTTTCGCCCGCGGCAAAGAAGCTCCTTGAATACTGGCGCGAAACCGAGAATCAGCTCCGCATCGTGAGCGGCTCCTGACTTCGTTTGTATATAGCTAAAAGCAATTTTTAATTATTATATATCGCTATTTGCTATTATTAATTAGCTTCTATAGACTGCTCCTTCATCAGGAAAGCGGAACTGGCCAGGCCGAATTCCTTCCCGGATTGGAATGAATTTTGAGGAGCAGCTCTCATGAAGGAAGCAAAAGCATCTCCCGTTATGGCGGGTGCCTGGGCCTGGGGAGCAGGCTTCGCGGGCGGCGACCAGGTTTTCGGCGCCGCACTCGATGCTGCGGCATTGAAGCCCGTCGTTGAAAAAGCGCTCGAACTCGGCATCCGCAGCTTTGATACTGCTGCCATCTACGGGAATGGCAGTTCGGAAGCCATTCTCGGCGAACTTCTGAAGGGCATCCCACGCGAGAGCGTCGTCATCTCAACGAAGTTCACGCCGCAGATTGCGGCCAGCGTGGAAAAGCCCGTCGAAGCCATGCTTGAGGAGAGCCTCAAAAGGCTCGGCACCGACTACATCGATCTCTACTGGATTCACAACTCTGCGGACGTCGAGTGATGGACGCCTCAGGTCGTTCCGCTTCTCAAGGAAGGCCGCATCCGGGCGATCGGCGTCTCCAACCACACGCTCGCTCAGGTGAAGCGCGTGATAGAGATCCTCGGCGAAGCAGGCTGCCGCCTCTCGGCCATCCAGAACCACCTGAGCCTCATGCACCGCGCCTCGCTCGATAGCGGCCTCGTCGACTTCTGCCGCACCAACGGCATCGACTTCTATTCCTACATGGTCCTTGAACAGGGGGCGCTCACGGGAAGATTCGACGAAGCGCATCCGATGCCCTCTGGAAGCGGCCGCGGCGCCTTCTACAACAGCCGCAGGGGAGAAATCGCTCCGCTCATGGCGGCAATCCGAACCGTAGCTCAAAAGCACGGCGCCGCGCCCTCGCAGATTGCCTCCCGATGGGCGATCGAAAAAGGCACGATCCCGCTTCTCGGGGTTACCAAAGTGCTCCAGGTTGAAGAGGCGGCCGGACTCGCTGCGCTGAAGCTTGACGCCGAAGACATGGCTCAGCTCGATCATGCCGCCGCCGATATGAAGCTCAAGACCTTTCGCGAATGGGAGTCCCCCGAGGACTGACGGGCTCTCAAAACTAGTTTTATCGAATGAGGAACACCATGAAAACCGTATTGATTGTCAATGCCGGCATCCGCGCCCAGGGGAAGAGCGGGAAGCTCAACGAAGAAATGACTCGGCTTGCCCGCGAGGCCTTTGAAGCGGCCGGTGTGAAGACGCTCCTCACGGACCTCAACAACGAGTGGACGCTTGAAGAGGAAATTGAAAAAATCCTGGCTGCCGACCTGATTCTGGTGCAGACGCCGATCTGGGCGATGTCGACGCCCAGGCACTACACCCGCTGGCAGGACGAAGTGCTCACGCACCCGAAGATCTGCGGCACGGACGGCAGAACGCGCACGGACCCGGATAAGAAGTATGGCTCAGGAGGGTTTCTCACCTCGAAGCACTACTGGCTGAGCACGACATGGAATGCGCCCAAAAAGGCGCTCGACGAACCGGGCGAATTTTTTGACGCACGAGGGATTGAAGAAGTGCTTCTTCCGCTGCACAAGCAGTTTGCCTACATGGGCATGAAGCCGTTCCTGCCGACCTTTGCCGTGCGCGACGTCTACAAGAACCCGACCGTGGAAGCGGATCTTCTTCGCTGGCAAGCAACCCTGAAGGAAGCCGTGAAGAAGCTCGCCTGAAGCAGAACGCGCTGCGATTGACGACGGGAAGGCTGCTCTTTTCCCCGATAGACGGCCTTCCCGGTCATTCAGAGCGTCCCGCACTGGGAACCCTGCTTCCTTTTCCATCAGAAGTTCCAAACGGAGAGGTATGAATGAAATCAAGAGTATGATCTTTAAAAAATCAAGACCATACTCTTGATTTCATAAATCTCTGTAAATATCAAGAATTTACAATATCACGTTCCAGAAGCTTCCTGGCACGAAGATGCGATGGCACTGCTGGGGAGCCGAAACATGACGGCATGATGCGCTCCAAACCGCATCTCCTCCAACAGAAAAAGAGAGGGCCGCTCCGGGGACTCCCTAAAGCGGCCTTCTCTTTTGCGTCTTTCTCCTGCTGGAAGCTTCAATCGCGCTCGTCGAGCCACGCCTGAAGAATCGCTTCGAGAATCCGCTCGTTCGACTTCTCAGGATCATCCCCGAAGTCGGGAAGCTTCACGATCAGGTCGTGGAGCTTCACGAAGGAAAGCGTCAGAGGATCGAGCTCGGGGTACGCGTCCGCGAGCTCTTCACCGATCATCTGAGCATCAGACCACCTGAGCATCTCGGTTATTCCCGTTCGCCAACGACGTTGCGGTTGTACTTCGGGATCTCGATCGTGATGTCCTCGTCGCCCATCTTGGCCTGGCACGAGAGGCGCGATTCCTGGCAGGCGCCCCAGGCGGTGTCAAGATGATCGAGCTCGTTGTCGGAAGGCTCGGAGAGGGAGTCGTAGCCCTTGCGCACGATCACGTGGCAGGTGGCGCAGGCGCAGTTGAATTCGCAGGCGTGCGGAATCTTGACGCCGTTGGCGAGAAGCGCCTTCGCGACGGTTTCGCCCTTCTGGGCTTCAAAGGTAACGCCCTGCGGGCAGAGTTCCTCATGCGGGAGAACGGTAATCTTCGGCATTATTGTTTTCCTAGAGTAGTGGGGGTCAGCCTCGGCCATGGGAATGTCGGGAGGCGCAACCTAAAGATTGAAATGAATTATTTGGATTCCGGGTCGATCGAGAACATATCGTCGTTGACGGACTTCCCGGCGAGCGCCGCGCGAATCGAGCGGTCCATGCGGCGTTCGGCAAAGGTTTCCGTGCCCTTCGAAAGAGCATCTGCAGCGGCGTGAATCGCGTCGGCGTCGGTGCCCGTCACAAGAGCGGCGAGCGTGTCGCCGAGGGTCTCAATTTCAGCGCGCTCCTTTCCTGACAAAAGGTCGCCGTCGGCTGTAAGGGCGCTCCGGGTGCTTTCAAGGAGGCGCCTTGCCTCAACCTGCTCTTCGCGGAGCTTCCTCGCGGCCATATCGGATTCAGCGGAGGAATTCCCTTCCTTCAGCATCCGCACGATATCGTCGTCGGAAAGCCCGTAGGAAGGCTTCACGACAACGCTCGCCTCAACGCCCGTCGTCATCTCGCGGGCGGAAACGGAGAGGAGTCCGTCGGCGTCGATCTGGAAGGTGACGCGAATGCG
>OGRB01002050.1_pt1 | contig 10272 bp, 9 predicted proteins | sample 1553371 | NCBI WGS metagenome assembly OGRB01 (sample SAMEA2580027, study PRJEB22360) | human gut metagenome | reverse complement strand
GTTCTTCAAAGCTGGTATGCCGCCGGACAACATTCATAAACTTTTCTGCGTTCACTATAAATTGCACTCACTATGGATTAACAGAACGCCTAAAAATAATCCATGTACTTATGAAGTAACAAATCAATAAAATTGCCAAAATTCCCATTGTTGCCCCTATTTGTAACATCAATGCACCAAACCCGATATAGGCTGAAATTTCTGCTGATATGGTTTGGATAAAGTAAGCTATTACAACAGCAGCTACAATGATTGCTGTGATAATTGGAAGCCCAAACCAAACACTTAATTGTTGCAAGATAAGTTTTCCGATATGCTTTTCTTCCACCCCCAATTTTCGGAGTACAGAGAAACGATACTTATATTGTCCTGCGTCTAAAAGCTGTTGCAGGGAAAGTACCGTAAGACATATAACCATCAGTACGACAGCACCATAAATCATTGCAGTCTGTAAAATAAAGTTATTTGCTATGGAACTATTGATTTGCAGTGTGCTAAAACGCACGCCATAAATAGCCCCGGTTTCTGCCTGTTCGGGATATTTCTCTGTAAAAAGTTTTTCCAGTTTCCTTGCATTTTCATAGGAGATATTTTCCGTTGTTGTAATATATCGGTTTTTTATTACTGGCAACAGCTTTTCACAAATATTGTCTGGAAGTACATACAATACATTTGTATAGGAATTGTACGCTGTTTCTCCAATCGGATCCTCATAATAGGACTGCCCGGAAAGAGTCAATTCTCCTGCGTCAGTCATAATGCTGGTGTGTTCTTTCAAAAAGTTATCCCGTTCTTCCTCGGTGGCGATTGCTTTCCATTGTGTTGTAAATTCATCTTTTCCCAGAATAATCTGCTCATAACCCAACATTTCCCGTATGGTGTTATAATCACTTAAAGAAATTGCCACAATCGGAAAATCATATTTCTGTCTGTTGTGAAAATCGTCTTTCTCTGGCAGATATAGATTGAAAGTGCAATCATAGTCTGTATCTATTTTATGTTCTGTCAGAAAATCAGTAATGATTTCATAACTGTCCTGTGGCAGATTTTCTTCTTCATAAACATCATTGTATTTTGAATATACCTGTACATCATACATAGAGCGTATATCCAAATAGCCAGACGACCAGCCCGTCAAAATAGGGGCTGCAACGAACATGAAAATTGCTAATACCAAAGTGATACAAATGACTGCCATAGTCTTGCTGGTCGTATTCAGCTTTGAGGTAATCTGCCCGAAAAAGAAAAGTGCTTCCTCATGGTATCGGTGTTCCGGCGATTTTTCTTTCCATGCTACAATCAAACCACTGGTAAGATAAATGAAGGCACAAATGAAGAAAAGTAAGTCAATCAAGACAAAAAGTAGATATTGATTGAGCGTTCCGCCACCTAAAGACAGATAATATTTATTTGTTAATGCTGCAACGCTGGCTGCTGTAAAAGCATTCAATACAGAACATATCAGTAAACCAGCAATGAAACATTCTCTTTTTTTCTTTCTAATTATGCAAAATATCGACCACAGCAAAGTAAGCAGCGGAAAAAGAATATTTCCCCAAAACATAAGCTGCACCGGAAACGCAAAGCGGGTGTCATAATAAAACCAGACCTTTTGTATTCCTGTAATCAATCCCCATACGGTAAATACTTCAAAGAGGACTACTACAACAGAAATGAAGCGGCTCTTTTTTAACTCTGGTTCGTTCTCTTTCTCTGCGGAAAGCATATCAATAATTTTTGTTTTCTGAATGGTACGGGTATTGAAAATTCCTACCACAAAAAAACTTGCCACAAAAAATACCACTGTCAACAAAACGGTATCCGGGAATAATGTCCATGAGATTTCATAAGGCTTTCCATAAGCAGTAAGGAGCATTGCGGTAATGAATTGAGAGCAAAATACACCGCAAAAAATACCAATCAAAATGGAAAACATACACATAATCAGCGTTTCTGCAAAGAAAATCCTGCCAATGGTTTTTTGTTCCATTCCCATAATGGACTGGACAGCAAACTCTTTTTGCTTCCGTCTTAGCATATAATGATTGACGAACCGTATCAAAAATAACAACAGCAATGTTATCATACAGATTGCAATTTTCATTCCGTCACTTAACAGAGTAAAATCATACTCGTTGCCTATATCCGGGCTATAATAACTACTGGAAATAGACAAGAACGCATAAAACAAGGTAACACAGATTGTCATTGTGACAATGTAGACCAGATAGTCTTTTACAGACCGTTTTGCATTTCTGAAAACAAGTTTAGCATACATGGCTCTGTCCCCCTCCGATCATGGTAAGGACATTCAGAATTTTATCAAAAAAAGCACTTCTGCTGTCGTTGCCCTTGCGCAGTTCCATAAAGATTTCTCCGTCTTTCAAAAAAAGAATACGGCTGGTATAGCTGGCGGTAAAAGCGTCATGGGTTACCATAAGAATTGTCGCCCTAAGCTGTTCATTGATACTTTGAATGGTAGACAGCAGCATTTGTGAGGAATGGCTGTCTAATGCTCCTGTTGGCTCATCTGCCAATAAGAGTTTCGGATTGTTGATAATTGCTCTTGCACAGGCACAACGCTGTTTTTGACCGCCCGATACCTGATAAGGATATTTGTTTAGAATATCGCTGATATTCAGCTTTCCGGCTATATCCAAAATGCGGGATTCTACGCTCCTGGCAGGGACTTTGTTGATTGCTAATGCCAGTGCAATATTTTCTGAAATCGTCAATGTGTCCAGCAAATTGAAGTCTTGAAATACAAAACCTAAATTCTCTCTGCGAAAACGGGCAAGGGATTTTGGTTTGATTTCCGTTATATCTGTTCCATCTAAAAAAATATGCCCTGCACTTACGGTATCAATCGTAGAAATACAGTTTAGCAGCGTTGTCTTTCCAGAACCGGACGCACCCATAATTCCGAGAAATTCTCCGGCTTCCACAGAAAAACTAATATCTTTAATGGCTTTGGTAATATTCCCCTCATTGCCATAATATTTCTGGATATGCTCCAGCTTCAAAATTGTATTCATCGGATAAACCTCCTTAACTGTCCCATACCCATATTGTAAATGGAGTATATCATTTTTTGTATCAAGTTTTCTTACACAGTTCTTACAAAAATGTAAGAAGTGCAGAACCTATCAGCCCTGCACTCCGATAATAAAATCATTCATTTGAAAGATAAGTGAAATCGTTGTTCCTCTGTTTTCGGAATAAGCAGTAAGTCCTATTCCCAGTTTATCACATAGACGCTTGCAAAGATATAAGCCAATTCCAGTAGAATTTTTCCCGGTTCGCCCATTCTGACCTGTAAATCCTTTTTCAAAAATACGGGGTAAATCACTTTTAGGAATACCTATCCCATTATCGCTGATAGATAGCACAATCTTGTCATTCGTTTTTGTCGCCCCAAAGTGCAAAATAGGCTGCTCTGCATGGTATTTGATTGCATTACCGATAATCTGATTTAAGATGAACCGCACCCATTTTTCATCGGTGTAAACTTTTGTTTCTATATCGTCTATCTGAATTGACATATTGCTTTGACGCAAAAGATACTTATTATCTGCGATTGCACTATGCACAACATCGCATAAATTGACTTCACGGACAGAATAGTCTTTTTCAGTGTGTTCACTTCTGGCATAGTAAAGCGCCTGTTCTGTATATTGATTGATATTCTCTAACTCTGCCAATACCTCTCTGGAAAAGGGAGAACGGTTATTCTCACACAGCAGCTTCATGGCTGTAATTGGTGTTTTTACTTCGTGTATCCATTGTTCAATGTATTCTTTATATTCCCTGCGTTCCCTCTGTACTTCGCCAATCCGTTCCAACATAGATTTTTCAGCCATTTTCATAATCTGGTAAAAAACCTGTTCATCAGCCCTTTCCGGCACTTGCATGATTTCCGGCAATAAATATCGTTCTTCTAATTGCTCCGTCATATTGAGCAATTTATTCAGATATTTTTTTCGTGAGAAATAAAATGTCAGCAAAGATAAAACAAGGACAATCGACCAGACCGCAAGAATAAACAGGACTGTCTGGATAGGATTATCGCTTGCAATTAAGAACAAGGCAAGGGCAAGCATACCCAGCAGATTGATTAAAATAACGGGGAGTTGATTTTTCAAATATTGTTTTCCACTCATAATGTATATCCTTGCCTGTGTTTTGTTTTAATGAAATCTACAAGTCCGATTGCTGCCAGTTTGTCGCGAATACGGGTAATATTGACACTTAGGGCGTTATCATCAACATAAAGCTGATTGTCCCAAAGAAAATCCACAATATCATTTCTGGAACAGATTTTTCCGACGTTCTTAAAAAGGTAGTAGAGGATTTTCAATTCATTCTTTGTCAATTCTGCTTTCTGTCCTTTGTACTCTATCATGCTACTCTCCAAATGTAGGGTAGCTTCTTTCCACACATAAATTTCTGTTTGAGGGGAACGGTAGGCTTTCTTTAACAATGCAGCAATTTTAGCAAGAAGAATAGCGGGATTATAAGGCTTTGTGATAAACGCATCTCCACCCAGCATAATGCTGTTCAGTTCGTCCATATCTGTATTGCTGCTTGTTACAAATACAATCGGAATATCTGAAAAGGTGCGAATCCCCGAGCATATTTCAAAACCGTTATTCCCCGGAAGTTTTATATCCAGAATAACCAGATGTGGCGCAGCTTCTTTTAACTGCTCTATTGTTTTGGAAAAATCCGTCACTGCAAATACTTCATATCCATTCCCAGACAAAAGATTTTTAAGCTGTGCTTGTATCGTAAAATCATCTTCAATGATTAGTATTTTTTCCTTCATAGAGATACCTCCCTGACACTTTATTATACTGTATCAGAGAGGCTTTCTCAATCCATATTGAAGAATAGTAACGGAATAATGGGCGGTTGTCTATCAAATTCTTGTGTGTTACTTTACCGCACATGAGCATTATCACTTGTGCTGATAGTATCCAGATAATTCTTTTCTTTTCCATTTGCAGTCAGATACTCAGAGAAGGAATAAGGATATATATTCATGATGACAAAACGGCCGCCCAGTGTAGAAGCAATTTCGCTGCTGAGCATTTTGCTGATACATTATGTAGGATTTGCCGGTTCTTCTGATGCCGACAAAACAATAGTTTATATTTTCTTCCAGAGGATAGTGTCTAACGATTATTGGGTTGTTTAGGTAAATATCCTTCGGCTGTCTTGTAAAGCATAAAATACAGACGTAGTGAAAAAATATGGTCGATTCAATACATTTTACGGTCGATTCATGACAATCCGTCCATTTGGAAAGAAATTCGTTGTACATTAGAAACAGGTAATCATGTACAACAAATTTTTTACGTTAAAAGCAAAGGAGAAAAAAGAATGAAAAAGTTGAACAAATGGATAGCAGGATTGCTGTGTATGATGCTTGTCATAACCATGGTTGCAGGACTGGGTGTGACGGAAGTGAAGGCAGATGATGCGGTAACAACAGTAAGTTCGTGGAATGAGTTAAAAAATGCAATAAGTAAAGGTGGTAATATTCAATTAGATAAGAATATTACAGCTGGAACAGGTGATTATAGGTTTAATGTAGACAAGAACGTGACCATTGATCTGAATGGATATACGATTGACCGTAACTTAAATGAACAACAAGACAATGTATTTAGTGTGATAGCAGGTGGAACTTTAATCATAAAAGATACGAGTGAAGGACAAAATGGAAAAATTACTGGTGGATGGGCAAATGAAGACTATGCTGGAGGCATTAATGTCAGAGAAGGAACGTTAATATTAGAATCCGGCAATATTGTTGGAAATCGTAGCAATAAAACTTTTACAAAACGCGGTGGTGGAGTTGCAGTTTTTTATAATGGAACTTTCATCATGAGAGGAGGTAAGATTTCAGGAAATGAGGCAGGATACGGCGCGGGAGTGGTTGTTCTTGATAATTGCAATTTTGAAATGACTGGTGGAGAAATCACAGATAATATTTGTGATTTTGGTGAATATCAAGATCAGGAAGGAGCAGGTGTCTTTGCATACCAGGGAGCGGATGTAACAATCGGAGGAAGTGCAAATATTTACGGAAATAAAAATTCAAAAGATGAAAATAGTAACTTATATATTTATCGTTACAAAAGTAGTGAAAAAATTAATCTGAGCACGACTGTTCCACTGACAACGGGTGCTAAAATAGGTGTAGGTTATTATCAGCCATATGGAAAAAACGAGATACCACTTGCAGATTCAGGAAAACAATTCAAAGATGCATTTTTCACTGACGATGATAAAAACTATGAAATTACAACAAAAGATGGAGTAGATGGTATTTTTTATTCTCCAAAAAATTCTTCGGGAGGCAGCTCCACACCATCCACGCCAACCTCTTACAAGCTAAGGGTAGGCGGAGTTGAAGTTACCAGTGCCAATACTTCCGGCACAGGATGGAGTTATGATAATCAGACAAATACACTGACCTTAGATGGATTTAATTATGAAGGTAATGGAAGCGGAATCGAAACCTCAAAAGACTTGAATATAATAATTAAAAATGAAAATAGGATAAAAAATATAAGCAGTTCTTACAGTGATAGTACAAATGGATGGAGTTGCGGAATATATGCTTTTGGAAATTTAACCATAACAGGAGATGGGACACTTGATGTAACAGGTGGAACAGCAGATACCAGTCATGGTATTAGTGTGCTAGGAAAACTGGAAATTGATAGTCAGGGTACAATTATTGCCAAAGCACAGGCAACAGCAGGTACAAGTGGCATATATGCATATGATGGTATTGTTATTAAAAATGGTAATATTACAGCATATGCTGCAGAAGCAGCTTACAGTAGCCGTGGTATTGAATGTGATGGCGATATAACGATTAGTGGAGGAACTGTGGTAGCTAAGGCAGAAAAAGGAGAGATTTCCAGCTATGGATTAGAAAGTGGTAAAAAAATAACGATATCTCCAAATGCAGTTGTCACAGCATCTGGAGTTACCGCAGCATTAAATAAAAAACCAGAAGGATATACTGGTGAGATTGGTACAACTTTCGTAAGTAATAATACCAATCCAAATCCAACACCGACACCAGAACCAACACCAGCACCAGAACCAACACCGACACCAAGTGAACCATCAACAACGCAGGGTGAATCTACAACAACATCAACACCTGCTTCGACATCAACGGCAAGCACACAGGGCAGTCAGCAGGTTATACCAACCATTATTGAAGGTGCAGGCAGCAGCTATACGCAGGGAAGTGGAAATACAATTTATTTCCGTTCCAGTGATTCATTTGCAAACTTCCAGAAAGTTATGGTAGATAATGCAGAACTCAGTGCAGACTGCTATACGGCAACAGAAGGAAGTATCATTATCACTTTGAAACCGGAGTATTTAAGCACATTGGCAGCCGGAACACACAGTATTAGTATTGTTTCTGCAAATGGAGTTGCAACAGCAGACTTTGAAGTTCAGACAGCAGATACAACAGCAGTTTCACCGAAAACCGGAGATAACGATCAGGCAGCTTTGTGGATCACACTTCTCCTTCTTTCCTGTGGAGCATTGACCGCAGTTGGAATCAGAAAAAAAGTAAGATAAGCAAAAAATTAAAGTGAAATGAACGACAACATGAGCTATAAGAAAAACCTAGTACTCATCTGTCAATCAGCATGGTGAACTCAAAGATAATTTCAATCTCTTTTTCTGTCAGATACAGTGCATCGAGATTAGTTAAACCGATTAATTTTTTGATTTTTTCATTAACGCTTTGATTCTGAGAAATATTGATATTGGTTCCATCACCTTTGTCAACAGCCCTGAAGTCACGCATAAAATTTACAAGATCATAGGAACTGAGCTTGTTTTTGAAACATTTGATTTCCAGGATTCTTAAAAGAAACAAGCTAAGGCAGCAGATTAAAAAATGCCCTGCAAGGATATTAAATTTTCCAGTAAAATCAAGGTTTTTTAGGTATCTGCGCGATTTGAGATGTATGAGGAAATTTGAAAACATCGGAACTGTATGAAACCGATTGACATGAAAAAAAGTGTATTGTATAATCAGAATCGCTCATCGGAGGGCAACTTGTTCGTTTAGAAACAATAGCTGGATAAGATGGCAGATTGAAATATCTGCTTTTCTTATCCGGCTTTTTTTGTGTGACAGGAAATTACTGCCACAACCTATCATTTTCAGGAGGAATATATGGAAACAAACACATCATTTACAGAAGGAAAAATCTTAAAACCTTTGATCTTATTTGCATTTCCTGTCTTGCTGGCGTTATTTCTGCAGGCGATGTATGGCGCGGTAGACCTGCTCATAGTGGGAAAATTTGCTTCATCCGCAGATGTATCCGCGGTTTCGACAGGTTCTCAGATCATGACTACATTAACAAATCTGATCAGCAGTTTCGCAATGGGAACCACAATTTTGCTGGGACAGCAGATCGGAAGCGGAAAAAAAGAGGAAGGCGGACGAACCGTAGGAACAGCAATTGTCATGTTTGCGGCGATCGCAGTGGTCATGTCGATCATTATGGTTGTTTTTGCGCCTTCAATCAGTCAGATCATGAACGCGCCTGAGGAAGCATTTCAAAAGACCGTTGATTACATCAGAATTTGCGGCGGAGGTATGTTAGTCATTGTTGCCTACAATCTGATCGGCTGCATTTTCCGTGGACTGGGCGATTCTAAGACACCGCTTATCACAGTCGCGATTGCATGTGTTTTTAACATTGCGGGAGATCTGATCCTATGTGCAGGCTTTCACATGGGAACACAGGGCGCTGCGATTGCAACAGTGTTTGCGCAGATTGTGAGCGTGGTAGTTTCGTTTTTCCTGATCTGTAAAAAAGAGCTGCCTTTTACCGTAAAAAATAAAAATATTCGGATTCATAAAGTATATTTGAAGAAAATGGTTGGTTTTGGGGCGCCGATTGCATTGCAGGATCTGCTTGTGAGCATTTCATTTTTGATCATTCTGGCAATCGTAAATTCTATGGGAGTCATTGCCTCGGCAGGTGTCGGTGTCGCAGAAAAAGTGTGTGCATTTATCATGCTCATATCGTCTGCTTTCATGCAGTCCATGTCGGCATTTGTGGCACAAAACTATGGCGCAGGTCAGATTACAAGAGCCAGAAAAGCCTTGCATTACGGCATTGCCGTTTCTTTTTCCATTGGCGTGGTAATGTTTTTGATCACGTTTTTCCATGGAGATGCGCTGGCAGGAATTTTCTCCTCGGATGGGGAAGTGGTTTTTGCAGCGGCAGATTATCTCAAGGCATATGCGATCGACTGCCTGTTTACAGCTATTTTCTTCTGCTATACCGGATTTTACAATGGTATCGGTAAGACACGATTTGTCATGATCCAGGGAATCCTTGGCGCATTTTGCGTCAGAGTTCCGGTGTCTTATATTATGAGCATCCAGCCGGAAACATCGCTGTTTCATATCGGGCTGGCAACGCCGATGTCGTCAGCCTTGCAGTTGATTCTCTGCGTTGGATTCATGCTCTTTTTGAGAAAAAAGGGGATGTTAGACGATAAAAAAATTTAATCGTCTCTATTTTCTTTCCCATTGAAAATTCTGGATTGTTTTATGGTACAATGCGTTTAAACATTTGAACAAAGAAAGGAATTATATATGGATATCTTAGAGTTAATGAAGGAAAGACACAGGACATGAGGTTAAATAATGCAGTCGAAAGAGATAGAGCAGCTTGCTTCTGAGTTTGAAAAATGCCAGAGAATACTCATTGCGCTTGGCGATGAAAACAGGCTTCACATGATTCCGGAAAAGATGAATAAAACCGCATAAAGATGTGAAAAGACAGGGATTGATGACCATGATTTTGTATTGGTGATTGATTCCTGTTTTGTAATATTATGATAGGGCGAGTTTAAATTATTTCTTGACAATAGCGTTATAGAACCATATAATTACCAATGGTAATTAACAAAGGCAATTATATAGCACAATGTAAAAAAGGAACCGATAGTATGAACGAAGAAAAAATAAAGAGAATGTTGGATGCCTGCTATCTTGCAAAAAGGACGAGGGAACTGCTCCCGGAACTGCCGGAAGGAGTCACACCAGCGTATATACAGTACATGGATGTGATCCACAAGTTACAGGAGAAGAAAGAGAGAGTAAAAGTATCGGATATCAGTGACACATTAAAGCTGCCAAGACCGGGGGTGACAAGAACGGTCAAGGAAATGGAAAAAAAGGGCTATCTCACGAAATATGCG
>OGRB01002048.1_pt1 | contig 10280 bp, 9 predicted proteins | sample 1553371 | NCBI WGS metagenome assembly OGRB01 (sample SAMEA2580027, study PRJEB22360) | human gut metagenome | reverse complement strand
TATCTCGCTTATAGATGGCAGTCTTCTTGAATCGCTAAGGCCCTAGGGGGTAATATTCATACCTCTTAAGGCCTTTTTGTGGATTTCATCCGCCATCTATAAGCGAAATAGCATCATGCCGCAGCCCGATTCCGCCATTCATAAGCGAGATATGGGCTTGCCCAAGCCTCACAGACGGTTGCCCTTCCTCCGACCATCGGCTATCTGAGCAATCGTCATTCGCCCACATAGCCGCACAGGCTCCCCCAAACGCAATGACACCCTCTGCGCCACACGTTCCGCCAATTCCCTTTGAGAATCCTCATCCCTGAGATTTTCCGCCGTCACCTGGATATACAGCCATCCTTCATCCTCCAACGCTTCCCGACGTTTACTGTCAGCCAACCATCGCGAGGCATGATGCCTGCCGTCGTATTCAATGATGATTTTCAAATCCGGATAAGCCATGTCCGCGAAAAATACATGAGAATAGCCTTTGAGCCGAATGGCATAGTTCACTTCCGGACAAGGCAAACCATAACGCAACAGAACAATTCGACTTCTCGTTTCCTGGGAAGAATCTGTATTCTCCCGCATCAGCCTGAGAGCCCTACGCATTTTCGACACTCCTCTCACCGCACGTAATCTGTCGGAGCCTGAATAGTTGGACAAATCGGACAAGCTATCGACATATATCCGAAACTCCTCCAGTGTGGCCTTTTTCATATGTCCATCACGCCGCATCATCGAATCACCCAAAACCACCAATTCTTCATCTTCAAGCCGATTGGCATGCATGGCCCATGCGGTCACGGAATCCGTGCATCGCAATCGACCATGATGAATCGGCATATGCGTCTGAGGTCCAGACCAAAGCACAAAACAAATCCCCTGCAGTATCGTTCGCACGCCGTTACTTTCAATCACCGCGTGCAGCGTATCAGCCAAAAGCCCTCCGCGCCGGTAGCGAGGCAGTTCGATGCCTTGTAAACTCAGTGCGGTATCAAGCGCGAACACCAGCCGCCTTCCGGTGCGCCTCTGCGCTTCGAGACATTGTTCGATGGTTCTTGTCCTCAGCCGTGCGAGGCTTTCCGAATATTGTGCTCCATTGTCCATAGCGCCAAAGTAGAGGAAATGTCGCCGCGCTGCCTACCGGCTTCCGGCAAACAGTGGATAAGTGGATAACTGCGCCCTTCTTTTTCTGATGCGGATAACCGTATCCCAGCGGAGGAATTCAAAGTGTGCATAGCCGATTGAGACGAGCGCGGCAATCGCAAGCATTGCAAGGATACTATGGCTGGCAATGAGGTCATTTTGTTGAATCGAGGATGTATGGGCGAACCGTATGTGATTGAGAATGTGTGTTTCGTGGGGTCCGATGAGTCTGTCGACATCACGATTGAGCAAGGGCGGATCGCGGATGTACGGTCTTCGGAAAAGTCGGTAGACAAGGCTTCAAAAACGTGGGTCATTCCCGGCTTGTGGGATTGTCACACGCACTTCACGCAGTGGTCGTACACGCTGGGGCGGCTTGATCTGATTGATGCCCGCAGCGCCGATGAGGCAATGAGCCTGCTACGCGAGCACTTGGAGGAACGCCGCGAATCCGGCACGCTCGACCCGGACCAGTACGTGGTCGGCATGCGGTTCAGACACTCCCTGTGGGCCGATGATGCCCAACCGACATTGGCTGCGATCGACGCGGTGTCGGGCGACCAGCCCGTGGCGCTGTCAAGCGCAGACATGCATTGCGGCTGGGTGAATTCAGCCGCGGCTCGTAAGCTCGGCGTGCATGTAGGAGAGTCGGGACTCGTCGGCGAGCTTGAATGGTTCGACGCTTACTGCAAGCTGGACAAAGGCCCCGGTGCGGCTGACGAGCTGATGCGATTGCTGCGCAACGCGGAACAGGACGCCGCCGGCAAAGGCGTGGTCGGCGTGCGCGACTATGAGATGGCCGAGAACATCGACACGTGGATTGACCGCTTCAAGCAGGGGCTTGACGGATTGCGCATCGAAGCCGGCGTTTACCCCGAACGACTTCAGCAAGCCATCGACGACGGCTGGCATACCGGCGACGAACTTCCCGGAAGCCATGGCTTGGGCCATGTCGGTGCGATGAAGATGATTTCCGACGGCTCGCTCAACACCCGATCCGCCTACTGCTCCACACCGTATTCGGGCATTACGCCGGAAACCTACGGCACGCTGAGCTACACCCCCGAGCAAATCGAATCGTATATGCGGCTCGCCACCGAACATGGCTTCGACATCGCCTGCCATGCCATCGGCGACGAAGCGAACACCATCGTGCTCGACTGCGCGGAACGTACCCACGCGCACGGCTCCATCGAGCATGCCCAAATGCTCAAGGAACGCGACATTCCACGTCTTGCGCAATTGGGACTTGCCGCGAGCATCCAGCCGCAGCACGCCATGGACGACCGTGACGTCATCACACGATTCTGGGGCAATCCCGCCGGAATTCCCTACGCGTTCAACAGTCTGCATCGGGCTGGAATCAAACTGCTTATGGGATCGGACGCGCCGGTCGCGCCGTTGGATCCGTGGCTGGCCATTTCCGCAGCGGTGTTCGGCACGGAGAGTTCCGACCGGGAGCCTTTCCAGTCTGAGCAATGTCTGGATTTCGAAACCGCGCTCGCTTCGTCCACCGCCCTGGGGCGTACGACGTTGCAAGCTGGAGATGCGGCAGACCTAGTGCTGCTGGATTGCGATCCGAGTGCGCTTGAGTCCCCTGAGGCCATGCGCGCCATGCCCGACCATGTGCTCGCCACTATGCTTGCTGGGTGCTGGACATATCAGTCTCACGTATCTCGCTTATAGATGGCGGAATCGGAAAGCCGCCCGATGCTATTTCGCTTATAGATGGCGGCGCCTCTACGTCATTAAGGTCTTAGAGGGTATGATTTACACCCTCTAAGACCTCTTCGCAAAATTCATCCGCCACCTATAAGCGAGATAGCACTGGACAAGCAGACGAATCCGCCATCTATAAGCGAGATACACGGCCAACAACGCACGAATGGCGCTTCAGTCTTTTTGGCAAGCCATGGACAACCGCTCGAATGCTTCGTCGCTTTCCACGATGAGGCTGTCGATTTTGCGCTTGCCCAGCTCACTCAGCCATTCGTCTGGATCCGTGCAGGCGAGCGCGCCGGCCTCCAGGAGTAACGGCCTGTGGCCGCCAATCACCACTTCGTCTGCGCCGACAGCTTGGACCGGTCCGTTGAAATGCGCGAAAGACTCGTCAGGAACGTCCGATTCAGTTCCGGCAAGCACCGCCGCATATGTGGCATATAGTTCGCGCCGACGGACCGCATACTCAGAGTCCGATTCACCCGCACGCCTTCTGCCGTCCACAATGTACGGCTTTCCCGTGGTGATGTAGTGGAAGAAATGGCGATTGATGGCGTCGCATTCCTCCCGCATCACGTCGCGAACCACTTCGACGCCCGCTTCCTCAAGGATGCGAAGGCCTTTGCCCGCCACAATCGGGTTCGGGTCAACCGATCCGACCACCACGCGTGCGATGCCGTGCGCCAGAATCAAGGCAGTGCACGCCGGCTGCGATCCGACATGGCAGCAGGGTTCAAGCGTGTCGATGACCGTGGCGCCAGTCAGATCGATGCCGTGCGCGTCGGCATAGTCGAACGCCATACGCTCCGCATGCGGGCCACGATACCGGTCATGGTATCCGGTGGCGAGAACCTCGCCACCGGATACCACCACCGCGCCTACCAGCGGATTCGGGTCCACCCATCCCGCACCCTTGCGGGCCAGTTCAAGAACCTGCGCCATATATTCGCGGTATTGCAACATGTCTTCCATGACCCCAAGCATATTGCACCAGTCCAAGCCGCACACGTTGTGCCTCACATCCCGAAGCCGACGCGAACGGTCAGGGAATGGACAGGTTCGCCCAGCCGTCCGTCTCGCAGCCATGCGACGCTACAATATTGGCAGACCGGCAACATCCAACGAGAGGAATCACATGCAGCGTGAGATCATGACGTCCATCCCATTTTTGAGCCAGCCGTCCGCCGCAGCCGAGAACACCGAAGAGGATCTGGCCGTGGCGCAGGACCTGAAAGACACGTTGGACGCGCATCGCAATGGTTGCGTGGGCATGGCGGCCAATATGATCGGCGTTCCCAAGCGCATCATCGCTTTTGTGGATGAGGATTTCGGCGGCCGCATTTTCGTGATGTTCAATCCACACATCACCGCCGAAGACGGCGCGTTCGATACGGCGGAAGGTTGCCTCTCGCTCCAGGGCGAGCGCCGCACCGTCCGATACCAGCGCATCGAAGTGGATTATATGGATCGGAAATTCCGCGAGCGCCACGCAGCGTTCACCGGTTTCACCGCGCAGATCATCCAACACGAGATCGACCACTGCGATGGCGTGATCATTTGATCGCCGGTCTGCCGCCCACCAATCAATAGCCGCCCGCCGAAAACAGCCAACCCACCACCCTCACACTCGAAAAGCGCGGAAAAACCAAGGAAAATCGCCGCCACAGCACCTACGGGGGCAACATCGGGACTTCCTTTTTCTCAGTACGTCAGCGTCATTCCCGTCCCGCGCGTTCCTTGATGAAACCAACGAACATATCGACGGCCTCCGGGGTGTCATGGCGGAAGAACAGGCTGGTCTTGGTATCCAGCGCGGTGACAGCCGCCATCTCCTCATCACTCAGCGTGAAGTCGAATACATCGATGTTCTGTTCCATTCGTTCCCGATGCGTGGACTTGGGCAACGCCACGATGTTCCACTGCACCAGCCAGCGCAGAATCACCTAGGCGACCGACTTGCCATGGGTTTCGCCGATTTTCGCCAAAGTCGGATTATCGAACATGCCGGATCGCCCTTCGTCGAATGGCGCCCATGCCTCCTACGAGTAACCGCCACTCTGTGTAGACGGGATATGGGATAATCGGCGATGGTACTTTGCGTATGGACACGGTCCGAAAACACTTGGCTTCGATGAGTTCGCAGCAGACTTGCGATTCGTCCGCAACCAGTCGCGCCGGCAACGCGCCACAGCACGGCGAACAAGTGCGATTTTCCGTCGACCGACATACGCAAAACGCTGGAATTCCAACGTTTCTTAAGGATGGAACACAACATTGGCTGAGTTTATTTACCAGATGATCAAGGCCCGCAAGGCTTACGGCGACCGAGTGATTCTTGACGATGTGACCCTGAGCTTCCTGCCGGGCGCGAAGATCGGCGTCGTCGGCCCGAACGGCATGGGTAAGTCCACGCTGCTGAAGATCATGGCCGGCCTCGACACCGTTTCCAACGGCGAAGCCTACCTGACCCCTGGTTTCACCGTCGGCATTCTGCAGCAGGAACCGCCGCTGGACGACACCAAGACCGTCGGCGAGAACATCAAGATGGCATTCGGCCCGATCGCCGAAAAGGTGGCGCGATTCAACCAGATTGGCGAGGAGATGGCCAATCCGGACGCCGATTTCGACGCGCTGATGGAAGAAATGGGCAAACTGCAGAACGATATCGACGCGGCCAACGGTTGGGATCTCGACTCCCAGCTTGAGCAGGCCATGGACGCTCTGCAGTGCCCGGATCCGGATACGCCGGTGAGCGTGTGCTCCGGTGGCGAGCGCCGTCGTGTGGCACTGTGCAAGCTGCTGCTTGAGGCTCCGGATCTGCTGCTGCTCGACGAGCCCACCAACCATTTGGACGCCGAATCGATTCTGTGGCTGGAGCAGTTCCTGCACCAGTACAAGGGCGCCGTCATCGCCGTCACCCACGATCGTTACTTCATGGACAATGTGGCGGAGTGGATCTGCGAAGTGGATCGCGGCCACCTGTATCCATACAAGGGCAACTACTCCACCTACCTGGAGACCAAGGCCAAGCGTATGGAGATCCAGGGCGCCAAGGACGCCAAGCTCGCCAAGCGCCTGAAGAGCGAGCTCGATTGGGTGCGTTCCTCGCCGAAGGCCCGTCAGGCCAAGAACAAGGCCCGTCTGGAACGTTACGACCAGATGGAGAACGAGGCACGCAACAACAAGAAGCTCGACTTCTCCGAGATCCAGATTCCGGCCGGCCCGCGTCTGGGTTCCACCGTTCTGGAAGCCGAGCATATCCACAAGGCGTTCGGCGACCGCGTGCTCATCGACGACTTGAGCTTCACCCTGCCGCGTAACGGCATCGTCGGCGTGATCGGCCCGAACGGCGTAGGCAAGTCCACCCTGTTCAAGACCATCGTCGGCTTGGAGCCGTTGACCTCCGGTTCGCTCAAGATCGGCGACACCGTGAAGATCAGCTACGTCGACCAGAACCGTGCCGGCCTTGACCCGAACAAGAACCTGTGGGAGGCCGTGTCCGACGGACTCGACTTCATCGAGGTGGCCGGCGTGGAAGTGCCGACCCGCGCCTACGTGGCGTCCTTCGGCTTCAAGGGTTCCGACCAGCAGAAGCTGGTGGGCGTGCTGTCCGGCGGCGAACGCAACCGTCTGAACCTGGCACTGACCCTGAAGCAGGGCGGCAACCTGCTGCTGCTCGACGAACCGACCAACGACCTTGACGTCGAAACCCTGGAATCCCTCGAAAACGCGCTGCTCGCCTTCCCGGGCTGCGCCGTGGTGATCTCCCACGACCGTTGGTTCCTCGACCGTGTGGCCACGCACATCCTCGCATGGGAGGGCACCGACGAGAATCCGGCCAACTGGTACTGGTTCGAAGGCAACTTCCAGGCCTATCAGGAGAACCGCATCGCCCGTCTCGGCGAGGATGCGGCCCGCCCGCACCGCCTGCACCGCAAGCTAACCCGCTAAAGGCAGACAGATCCAATCGAGTCGCGTTAAGCGCAGATTTCAGCAAAGCGCCACCCTTCATTACGAGCGGTGGCGCTTTGCCATACGTCAACCGTTTGCCGCTAACCAACCGTTCATTCTTCTCACGTACTCGTTACAAAACAATCCGGCGAAATTTACTACGTATGGATAGACTCGATGCCAGCATAAAGAGCTATCCACACGCGGAAGGAATCGAGGCCATCATGACGCAGACAGACATGACGCCGCTGCAGCGACTGGCAAAGGTGCTCCAGCTGGGCACGCCCTCAAACTATCGCAACCATACGTATATCAACGGCGAAAGCCTGTACTTCCCCACTGGCCGAGTCTACGGCGGACAGGTCATCGCGCAGTCGCTGATGGCCGCGTCGAGAACCGTCGCTCCATCCCGTCTGCCGAATTCCATCCACGGCTATTTCATTTCGGCCGGCGATATCCGTCAGGATCTGCTGTTCGACGTGGAAAATCTGCGTGACGGACGTTCCTTCTCCGCCCGTCGCGTGAATGTCACGCAGGCGCAGGGCTCGATTTTGACGGCAATCGCCAGCTTCCAGGAACATGACCAGGAAGGCATCGAATTCGCCGACCCGATGCCTGAGAACATTCCCGATCCCGACAGCCTGACCAGCGCGAAGCAACTGATGGAGCCGTATGCGGAACAGTCGCCGTTCGCCAAGTATTATGCGGAGAAGTCGCCGTTCGATATTCGCCATGTGACGCGCACCATCATGCTTGGCGCCGACAAGAAGAGCGCCAGCGAGGATTCCGGCAAGCAGATGGTGTGGATGAAGGCCGACGGCAAGGTGGACGTGCCGCAGGTCATGCATCGTGCGATGCTGGCGATGGGCTGCGACCAGATCATGCTGGAGCCGATTCTGCGCCGTGCTGGCTTAAGCATCGCCACGCCGGGCATTTCGTATGCGTCCATCGACCATTCGATGTGGTGGTACCGCGACATCGACATCAACCAGTGGCATCTGTACGTGCAAGACACGCCGACCGCGGCGCACGGACGCGGCTTGGGCCAAGCGAAGGTCTACACACAGGATGGCGAGCTGGTGGCCTGCATGGCGCAGGAAGCGATGTTCCGCGTGCCGAAGAAGGACTGAGACGGAGTTAAAGAAGGTCTGACGTTCAGACTTTCGATTTCGTGGCAGGATTCGTAGCCGATTTTGTAGACGCCTTCGTGGCGGCGGCCGCATAGCGATTGCGCTGTGCGGCCTTTTTCACGGCCGGACTTTCCGGCCCGTCGATAGGCGGGATGCGGCACAGCCACTCCCCCACGATGCCGACGATCATGTCGGCGACGCATACCACGCAGGCCACCACGCATTCGATGATGGCTTGGCTATAGAATTCCGCCTCACCATGCGGCAGACTCATGATGATCTGCCCACCGTACCAGCCGGCCAACGCCGCGCCCGCAAGTCCGAGCGCTTTGCAGGCCACCAGCGTGCCGAACGCCTTCTGCGGGTCCAATGGCTTGAGCTGCGCGCGTTTGACGGGATCTTTGGTCGTGTATTTATGAATCTGCAGAGCCATGTACAGCACCACACCGCCCAACACGGCCAGCACCACCGGCACGATCCAGGGTGCGCCAACCAACGGCAGGCCTGAAATCTCGCCGTATTTCGCCAATCCCATGCCGGCCAGCACGCCAAGCGCGGCCGCAAGGACGAATGACCACCAAGGGGTTCTGCGTGCTCTCATAGCGTGTCTCCGATAATCCAATTGTCGGTCAGCATGCCCACTTGCGCGGCGTCCGGAGCCATCGCCAGCAGGAACGCGACCGGATCCCTGCCGAGTTTCGCGTCCGGATCCATGTCGAACCATGGGGCGAGCACGGCCGCATGCTCACGTGCGGACGGCCACGGCACCATGCAATCAGGTTCGTTGCGGACCACGCCTTCCATGTCCACAAGGTCGAGGTCGAGGTCATCCGAAATGGAGGATGACACCGATTCCAACGCACCGATAAGCTCACGCGCGTCCATGCGCGTGGAAATCTGCATGACGGCGGCCATTTTGTCCGGATAGTCGTCGACCTGGCTGACATGGTACAGCGGCGAAATACCTTCCACCTGGTTGCCGGGAAGCGCGTCGATGGCCACGATCGCCTGACGGAACTGGTGTTCCGCATCAGTTGAAACGCTATCCAGGGAAATGACCGCTCGACGGGATGCCGGTCCCGGTTTCGCCGCGGCCGCAGCGGCTGCTTTGGAGGCCGCCGTACCTTCCGGAAGTTCAATGGAATCAATGGATTCAACAGAATCGGCATCGTCAATCGCATCAACGTCATCTGCAGACGTCCCAATGTCGGAATCGCGAACTATGGGATCCTGAGCTCCGGCAACCATCCAATCGTCCGCGATCTCATCGATATGGTCGCGGTCGGACGTTTCGTGCAGCAGTTGTGCCACGGAACCGGCGTGCGCTCCCCCGAGTTCTGCGTCCGGTTCAAGCGCAAGCCACGGCCCCAATACGAAAGCCCGCTGCCATGCGCGCGGATGCGGCAACGTCAGGTCGGGGTCGGCGCTTTCCTGCCCGTCAAAGTCGATGATGTCCAAATCGAGCGTGCGCGACGTCCAATGGTCGGTGCGCACGCGACCATGCGAGGCTTCGATGCGCTGCAAACCGGCCAGCAGTTCGGCGGCCGAAAGCCTGGTATCCACGGACACGACCGCATTGCGGAATTCCGCAGTACCTTCCGGCATGCCCCATGCGTCGGTCCGATAGAGCGGCGACACCCCCGTCACCTGCGTGGAGGGAAGCCCATCAATGCACCGAACGGCGTCACGCAAGGTGGCGGTCACATCGCCCTGATTGCCTCCCATGGCGATGATGGCATGATGCACCTGCCCATGTTCCGACGACCGCTCACGCGATGGACTGTCAACTGTTTCACGGGAACGTTCCACGGTCACGCTGACATCGTCGAACGGCACGGTGATCGGCGCATTCGGCTTATGCACGGTGACCTGCGTGCGGCACACGGCGGGAAAGCCGAGAATCATGCCGACGATACGATTGGCCAGCTTTTCAATCAAATCGACGTGTTCGCCTTCGATGATGGCCACGATGCCTTTGGCGATCGCACCATAGTCGACGGTGTCGTTCAGATCGTCGGAACGGCCGGCGGCAGCGAGGTCGAGGAACAGCGTGGCGTCCACCACGAAGGTCTGGGCCCGCTCATGCTCGAAGTCGAGCACGCCATGTTTGCCCGTCGCGCGGATTCCCGTCAGTCGAATCTGATCCATACCAGCCTTCCTTTGCCGTTCCTACGTTCCGTATTCCTATTATTTCCGCGATTGCGATGTTGTGACTATCTGCGATTCGCACGGTCACGCGTTCGCATACTCGCGCCATGCGTTGCCGACGGCGACCGCGTCGCGGCTTTTCGCCACGTCATGCACGCGCACGGCCCACACGCCATGTTCCGCGCACAGGGCGCTGAT
>OGRB01002038.1_pt1 | contig 10323 bp, 10 predicted proteins | sample 1553371 | NCBI WGS metagenome assembly OGRB01 (sample SAMEA2580027, study PRJEB22360) | human gut metagenome | reverse complement strand
CGGCGGCTTTGGTTTTTCAAAGCTGCTGCGGAAATCAAAGAACGACAAGCAACAGTTCTGATTTTGCTCCAATATGGTTATTGGGGGCACAAATTAAATCAAAAAAGAGCCGATAACAGCAGTATTTCAAACTGCATATTATCGGCTCTGCGTCTGTGCGTCTGGCTCTTTTAATTAAATTATTTTTGTTGTTTTTTGGCTTTATTATATGTATTAGCTAACTGTCCACAAGCTGCTTTAATCTCTCTACCATGAGAAACTCTCATGGTAACTTCAAGTCCTGTTTGCTCTAATTGATGTTTGAACGCAACCATTTCTTGTTTTTGTGGTGCTCTAATTTTTGAATTACTCGTCGGGTTGTATTGCAGCACGTTAATCATAACATTTTTGCCCTTAAACCATTTTGCAAGTTGCCTTATATCTGAGGAACGGTCATTTATACCTGGTAAAAGCAAATACGCAAATACCACTTTTCGATTATGCCTTTGTGAATAGGACAATGCTTGCTTAACAACATCTTCAATAGCGTACATGTGCATATGAGGAATGATACAGTTTCTCACAGCCTGTGTTGCTGCATGTAAAGATATTGTCAACTGAATTTTTAGATGTTCTTCGCGCAATTTTTTTAATTGATTAACTGGACCAACTGTTGATATGGTAATGCCGTCGGTTGGAAAGTTAAGTCCATTTCTATCTCGAAGAATATGGATTGCTGCAATCAAGTTGTCGTAATTGAATAAAGGTTCTCCCATTCCCATAAAAACGATACGATTTACTTTTTGACGTATCAATATGACCTGCTGCACAATTTCAGACGGTGTTAGATTACGAACGAAACCATTGCGTCCGGACTCACAAAAAATACAGCCAACAGAACAACCAACTTGCGTACTTACGCAAACAGTCCCACCATCTCGCCGTTTAATAAAAACCGTTTCGATATACCTGTTGTCTTTCAATTCATAAACATACTTTTCAGTATCGCTACTTTTATAGACTTTTTTTGTTGATATTGATAGATTTTTTTTGTGAAATGGCTGTTTATACAATTTCGCATATAAGGCTCTTGCTTTATCCTCTCCAATTACTTCCGACATTTCTTTGTAAGTAAATCCGTATGGGTCATTCAATATTTCCGTAGGTGTACTTTTAGGTAAGTGTTTCATTTAATATCCTTCCTTTTCAAAATTAAAAAGTTTGTTTTTCAGAGTTTTTGATTATGATTTCTAATTTTTCAACATCAACGATATGTGTTAATTTACATTTAGGGCAGAAAAGAGGAAAATTTCTTAATACCGTATTATAAAATACTTGAACCCTCGTCTTTCCGTTACAAATCGGACATTTTATCCAATATTTTTCAAGCATAATATTTCTCCTTTTGCGCAAAAAAATACAGGTCAATTCTCAACATGAGCATTGACCTGCATTTATACATATAACACTACAACAAAATTAAGGCATAGTTTTTATACTATGTCTATACATCGTTAGTTTTGTTGTATAGCATACGCAAAATAAGCATGACAAAAAAGCCCATATTGAAAATGGGAAAAATCTTTTTTAATTTCAATGCTTATCGAATACGCATGCTATGTAACATAAACATTTCCCCCCTTTTAATAATACTATACAAAAAAAGCGGCTAGTTGTCAACATATACATATGAATTATTTTAGTCAACTGATAGAACAGTGTAGACATATCCAAGAGGAAAGGTGAACAGTAAAATGTAATAGGGTGAATAATTATGGCAAAAAGACCAGTACCGAAATACGACTTCAAGGCTTTTGGGGCAGCGATAAAGGCGGCGCGGACAGGGCGCAAGGAGAGCCGCAAGAAAGTAAGCGACGAAATGTTTATCTCGCCGCGTTACCTTGCGAACATTGAGAACAAGGGGCAGCACCCAAGTTTACAGATTTTCTTTGAGCTTATGCTCCGCTACAATATATCCGTAGACCAGTTCCTTTTGGAAACGCCGCCGGAGAAGAACACGCAGCGGCGGCAGCTCGACGCGCTTCTTGACGGTATGAGCGATACAGGCATACGGATTGTGACCGCAACGGCAAAAGAGATTTCCGAAGTCGAAAAAGAGGGCGAATAGGAATGTCCGGCTTAAAACTGAACAGGATTTAGAAAGCGTTGCAATCTTTTTTGAATTGCAGCGTTTTTCTTTTGCGGAAGTTTGGCAAAATAGCTTTTTCTCCGTAGTAAGGGATAAGGGCATAAGGGATAAAAACATTCGTAGCAAGCATAGGAAGCGGGTACCCACTTCCGTATTTTCGCCCTCCCGCGCTGCGGCGCGTCGGTTGAAAATGGCTTGTTGGGAAGTGTCCCAAACCCTCGGAACGGAAAGGAAAGGAGCGAAGCAATGGACGGACGGAAAAGGACGGTGCAAATCAAATTCAGAGTGACGGAAGCGGAACGGGATTTAATACTGGAAAAAATGAAGCTCGTACCCACCCGGAACATGGCGGCGTATCTGCGGAAGATTGCCATTGACGGGTATATCATTCAGATAGACCACGCCGATATAAAGGCAATGACCGCAGAGATACAGAAAATCGGTGTCAACGTCAACCAGATAGCCCGCCGCGTGAACGCGGCGGGGAACGCATACCAAGAGGACATAGAGGAAATAAAGGGGGTGCTTGCGGAGATATGGCGGTTACAAAGATTAAGCCTATTAAAAGCACTCTAAGCAAAGCCCTTGACTATATCGAAAACCCGGACAAGACGGACGGGAAAATGCTCATATCCTCTTTCGGCTGCTCCTATGAAACGGCAGACATTGAGTTCGGCTATACCCTCTCGCAAGCACTGGATAAGGGCAGCAATTTAGCCTTTCACTTGATACAGTCCTTTGCGCCGGGGGAAGTGGACTATGAGAAAGCCCACGAAATCGGGAAGCAGCTTGCCGACGCGGTGACAAAGGGGCAGCATGAATATGTTGTGACGACGCACATTGACAAGGGGCATATCCATAACCACGTCATTTTTTGCGCGGTGAATTTTGTAGACCATCACAAATACAATTCCAACAAAAGGAGCTATTACGGCATACGGAACATGAGCGACAAGCTGTGCCGGGAAAATGGCTTGTCCGTCGTCGTCCCCGGCAAGGGCAGCAAGGGAAAGAGCTATGCGGAGTACCAGGCAGAAAAGACGGGTACAAGTTGGAAAGGCAAGCTAAAGATTGCCGTTGACGCGCTTATCCCCCAAGTTTCCAGTTTTGAGGAATTGCTAACGCGGTTACAGGCGGCGGGCTATGAGATAAAGCCGGGGAAATATGTTTCATGCCGCGCCCCCGGACAGGAACGCTTCACCCGCCTAAAAACCCTCGGCGCAGACTATACAGAGGAAGCCATAAGGGAACGGATAGCGGGCAGACGGGCAAAGGCGGCGAAAGCCCCCAGAGAGCAGCGCGACGTTTCGCTGCTTATCGACATTGAGAACAGTATCAAGGCGGCGCAGAGTAAGGGCTATGAACAGTGGGCGAAAATCCACAATCTGAAACAGGCAGCTAAAACCATGAATTTCTTGACGGAACACAAGATTGAACAGTACGCGGATTTAGTCAGCCGGATTGAGGAAATGTCAGCGGAAAGCGGACAGGCGGCAGACGCATTGAAGGACGCGGAAAAGCGGCTTGCGGACATGGCGGTGCTTATCAAGAATGTTTCCACCTACCAAAAGACAAAGCCCGTCTATGACGCATACCGCAAGGCAAGGAACAGGGAGAAGTACCGCGCCGGACAGGAACAGGCGATTATCCTACATGAAGCCGCCGCAAGGTCGTTGAAAGCGGCGGGCATTGCAAAGCTCCCGAACCTTGCCGCGCTGCAATCGGAGTATGAAGCCCTCCAAGCGCAGAAAGAAGCCCTTTACGCCGACTATGGGAAGCTGAAAAAGAAAGTCCGGGAATATGATATTATCAAGCAGAACATTGACAGCATTTTACAGGCAGACAGGCAGCCGGAACGTGAAAAGGGAACAGAGCGCGGATAAGGATAGCAAAATCCCCGCCGCTGTGCTATGATAAGGCTATCAAATACAGACAGGAGCGTTGAAGCATGGAAAACCAGAAAATGCCGGAATATGAAACCATACGCGCCGCCGTTGCCGGGGAAAAATGGGCGGTGGAGAAAGTCGTGGAGTGCTACAAGGACGAAATCGACAGGCTATCGACGGTAGCGGTCAGACAGCCGGACGGAAGCACGAAACAGGAAATCAACGAAGATATGCGCCAGTCTATCACAAAGAAGCTGATAGAAGCCCTCCCGCAGTTCCCACTTGAAGAAATGGAAAAGGGAAATGTCAGATAGGCAAAAAAAGAACAGGACGCGGAAGCCGGTATATGACTTCCGCGCCCTGTCTTTTTATGGGTGCTGTTTTCGTGAATGTTACGCAGTAGAACGCCATTTTCGGGGATAAAGGTATAAAGTATCGCCTATCCGATTTTCACGCCCGGAAAGCCCTGTAAATCAAGGGATTTTCCGCGCCTACTGCGTAACAGGGGTGCGTCTTTTCCTCATGCGCTCGGCGGCTTGTCTGCGGGTGATACGCTTCCGGCAGACGGGGCAGTATTTGACACTGTTAGAGGTTGACGCAAAGAACGCGCCGCACTCGGTACATTTCTTCTTATCCCCTGTCTGGTAAAGCTCCGCATAGAGCAGCCTGTCGGCGGGAAGCACCGCAACCCGGAACCACTTGCAGAGAAGCGAATAGGAAATGAGCTGCGGACATACGCATTCGTCTCCGTCGTCCAGTAAGATACAGTTCCCGTTATCATAGTTGCAGCACGTCCGGCGCACAAGGGCGTTGACTTTCCGGCTCTGGGGCGGCGTCAGCCGCTTAACCCCGTTCATACTTCATCAGCGGCGTAAATGGGAAGCTCTGCAAATTCCGCTTCGGTCAAAGCGTCCACTTTGGAAAGGGTGCGCTTTGCAAGCTCCCGCATATCCGCGTCCATGTAGGGCAGCGCGGCGTTGACATTCTCAATCAAAGCCCGCTTGCCGCCCTCGTTGTAAATGCTCAAAAGGTTTGTTTCTTCAACAGTCAGTCTAATCATGCTCATACCTCCATATCGTGATTTTTTGTTTTTGCCGCCGCCTTTTTCGGGGCGGTCTTTGCCTTGTCTGCTTTAAGCTGCGCCCGGATAGAGGGGCGGGGCTTCCTTATCTCCCTGTCCCGGTTCTCCCCCTTGTCAATCAGCGCATACGTCCCATGTCTGCCCTCGATTTTGGAAAAGGAAAGAGTCTTATAGGGCAGCATGGAGAAAAGGCGGTCAGTGTCCTTTGTGGCTGCAAGCCGCATGAACGCCGGGGAAAGCTCTGCCATGAAATGGGTCTTGTTCGGGCTATTCGGCTCATAGTGCCGCTTCATTTCCCGCACAATGCGCCGCGCTTCCGTTTCAATCAGCCCGTCCCGCAAGGCTGTGATATGCGCCTTGAAGTCCCCCGGTGGAAGCTGCTCCCGGCTGCGCCGTTCTTCCTGTAAGAGTGATTGCAGCGCGTCCGGGTCGTCGGGTAGGGCTTCAAAGCGTTCAAACTTCCCAAGCTGCGGGTCTGGGTTGCCGTTGAAGAACCGTCCGGCGGGTATCTCCCTTTCCCCTCGCTCATAAATCAGCTTCACCGTATCGGCGGGCAGCTCCTTTTCCTTGACGCGCTCATAATGTTTAGCGTAGTCCAGTTCGTACAGATTGCCCTTAATTTTCCCGCGCTCCTTTCCCGTCAGCTCGATTGCATAGGCAAGGACGCGGTCGCTTGTCTGCTCCATGTAGAAACGCCATGTGTTGTGGGGCGCGGTGTCTTTGAGGAAAACGTCGCGCTCCCGGAAACAGTGCGTCCCGGACGGGCGGCAGAACCACAAAAGGGTCTTGTCCTCCCTGTTGGGGCTTGCCGCCGCCTTTGCGATAATCTCTTTGTCAATGTCTAAGTCGCTCTGGTAAAAGCCTGTGTTCTGCTTCATAATCGCTTCAAGGGAAGCGAACAAATCCACGTTTTCAAATTTACTCTGTTCCGGCATGGGTCAGCTCCTTTCCAAGTCCTGTGACTTCTGCTTTGCGTTTTTCTTCTGCGCCTTTTCCTTGTCGGCTCTAAGCTGCGCCCGGATAGAGGGCTTTTTTTCCGGCTTCGCTCCCTTGCCGCGCTCCTTGTCGGCTTTGACAGCGTTAGCCAGGTCAACAAGGGAAATCTGCTCGCCCGCCTTTACCTTTGCTTCCAGTTCGTCAACGGTGGGGGTGTTGTTGATGATACCGTCAATCATGTTTCCGTTCTGCTCTATGGTCTGCTCGGCGGTTTTCAAGGGATTGTCCCGCTGCGCCTGTTCTGCGGCAACGGCAAACGCCCGCGTCCCATTCCCCATAATCAGATACTTTCCGTCGTCCGACTGGTGGTGAAAGCCATATCCGGCGGCTTCTATCTGCTCCCGGCTCATAGCGGTTACATGGAAAGTCCCTCTCGGTGTTTTGACAGTTTCGCCCGTTTCCAAGTCGTCCGGGGTAAGCTGCTTCTGCTCCTGTAAAAACTCCGGCACTTCCCGGAAACCTACACTGTCAACGAAATGCGCCGCGTCCTGTCCGTCCTGATGAAGCACTACCACGTCCGAAACGGAAAGGCTGTGTCCCTTAAAATCTTTGGGGTGGTCGATATTGAAACGGGTGTAAATATCTTCAAGGGAAGTTTCCGGCGCAAGGGGCGCGGAATAGACAAGCTCATAGTTCGCCCTGTCAACCACATTTCCCGCCGCCTGCAGGCGGTCGTATGGCTCAAAGCGGAAATCCCTTGTTTCGTCCCCGCCTTTTATCTGGTAAATGGAAAAGGTGTCTTTGTCCTGTCCGGCGGTCTGCGCCGTTTCCTGTGCCTTTGCGTAAAGCTGCTTTACGTCGCCCTCGGTCAGCCCGCCGCTTTTGAGCTGCCCCATAAGCTCGCGGCATTTCTCCGGCGTTCCCGTATAAAGCACGTCGCCCATTTTCGCCCGCCCGTTCTCCTGTGTCACATAGGCTTGCAAGAGGTGGCTGTTTTCCGGGCTGTCGCCGTAAGGGTTCCGGCGAATCTTGTAAATCGTTTCCGGGGTAAAGGCTTCTTTCGGGGCTGCGCCCGCCTTTTCCTGTGCGCCGGATTTTCCCGGTGCGGCTGCTTCCGGCTTCTCTTTCCCGGCTGTATCTGCCTTTGCCGGGGCTTCCGGCTGCGGCTGTTCTTTCGGGGCTGCCTTTTCCTCTCTGGTGGGCTGCTCCTGTCCGGCGGTCTGCTCCTTGTCCTGTGCCTTTTGCAGCTCCGCAAGATTTTCGTCTATGGAATTGATAATCTCGGCGGCTGCGCTGCGTATCGTTTCAAGGGAGCTTTTCAGCTCGGACAGCTCCCGCCCGCTGCTCCACCCGGCGACATAGCCGAAAGAGTAGTCCGACGTGTCAAGCCCGTAATGTTGGCAGACAGTATAGGCGACGCTTTCCGCTTCGACTTCGCGGGTGCGGCGGTCAACGTGGGGCTGCTGCTCGTCCTTTGGCGCGTTGAGGTCAATGTCGTGCAGCTTCGCATGGGCGATTTCGTGAATGGCGGTCTTTAAGGTCTGTAATTCGCTCATGCCCTCGTTGATAGCAATGCGCTTGTCCTCCAAGTGGTAGTAGCCATGAGAGCCGCCCTCGATATTCTCAAAGGCGATAGGAACGGGGGAAGTCTTTTCAAGGGCTGCGAAAAAATCCTTGTAGCGGTCAACGTCGCCCGTCAGCTCGTCAACGGCAATATCCGGCAGCTCCTTTCCCTCGGTCTGGGAAACGTCAAAGACGGATACCACCTTGTAGGCGGGTATGGTGACTTCCTTTTCCTCGGTGACGGGCTTTCCATCCTTGCCGATTATGGGCTTCTGTGTGTGCGGGTCGATTTTCTGCATTTCCTGTTTGATTTTATAGGGCGACGGGGCAATGATTTTAATTCCCTTTTGCCCTTTCATCACGTTTCGCTCAAAGTTATTCTTCCAAGCGGAAAAGCCCGCCACAAGGGAAGCGTCCGGCTTCTGCATGGCGATAAGGACGGTGTTTCGGAAGCTGTAATTATGGAATTTTGACATGACTTTCAGATATTCCTTGTAACGCTCGCTGTCAAAGAGTTCCGCAATACCCTGTTCCAGACGGTCGGTAATCTCTTTTAATTTCTCGGCGGGCTTCTCGCTCGTCAGCACGATAGGGATAACCGGGCGCGGCTCCTGTGGCTGCTCTGCGGTCTGCGCGGTTCTCTGCCCCGGCGCGGCTGCGTCAAAATCTGCTTTTTCCGGGTCGGGGCGTGACCGCTGCGGGGGCTGCGGCGTTACCCGGTATTCCTGTGGAACGTCGCGCCCGTCGTACCATTCTGTAAAGGTGTTGCGGTTGTTGTAGATATAGCCCTTTTCGGTAAACATACCGTCGTCGTTAATGGAAGCGTCGCGCCCGTATTCCTCATACATGAAATACTTTTTCGCTTCTTCGGGCAGTTCGGGTTCTTCCAGTTCATCAACCAGATAACGCCCGTATTCTTCTTCATTGTGGACGGACGGATAAATCCAGTAGCAGTCAAGGTTTTGTGCAAGGTTGATGATGTCCTGTAAGCTGTCGGCATGGTCGCCGTATTCAATGGCTGCAATGAATTTCTCCCGGTCGTCGTCAAACTGCATTTCCAAGAGCTTCCCTAAATAGTTCAGCTCGTCGGGGTGGGAATACTCGCTTAAATGTTCCGCCAAGCCGGGGATAGGGGATTGAAATTCTGTGAAATGCCATTCCTCGTAATGCTTGAAGTCAATCCCGATACGGTCAAAGACTTCTTTCAGATGTTCGGCAGTCGTGGGGAACGTCACCCATTCGCCCGCGGGTCTGCCCTCGGTGTACTTCCCAAGATTGGAAAGATAGCCGCTTAAAATCGGTTCTGCCATTTGTTCGCTCCTTTCTTTTTCAATCATGCGGTGCATAAGCTCAAAATCCTCAATGCTCATGCTCCCGTCAAATACATAGGGGTTAAAATCCTCTCCGTCCCGGTAGGGCTTTTCGGAAAAGGGAAGCCCCGCTTCATGGGCGGCTGCCCTCGCTTCCTCGATAACCTCCGGGGGAAGCCTGTCGTCATGCGCCCCGATAAAACCGTCAATGTCGTTCATGCTGTTTTCGTAGTGGTAGCGCACTCCGGCGGTCAGCTCGTCAAGGCTCATGTCCTCGCCTAAATGCCCGCAGTAATAGCCGTTTAGGATAACGGCGGCGGGGTCGGTGCTTTTGATTTCCTCTAACCGGCTCCTGTCCTCCGGGTAGAGGGTGTCGTCCATATCAAGATGAAAATATTCCGCGTTCCATGAACGCCCCTGTTTCCAGAACGCCACCCATGCGATACCGTCCCTAAGCTCGTCTTGATAGTCCTTTACGGTGTCCCGTAAACTTGCCATAGTGAAAAACCTCCTTTCTTTGGGGCAGCGTCACAAGCTGCATTTTTGGGCTGCATGGTCTACTACGGGTACGCCCGCATTTCTGCCAAAGATTTCTCAAAAATTTTTAGAGGGTGAAGCCCTCCGCAAAAGAGGGTTTGGGAAACTTCCCAACAAGCAAAATCCCCGTCCGGCGCGTCAGCGTCGCAACGGGGATTTACGGAAGTGGGTACCCGCTTCCTATGCTTGCTATTCAAGTTTTTAGTTCTTCTGTACTTCGATACGGTAGTTGACGTATTTCCCGCCAGTGTCAGCCAGAACGATAGTTCCGTCATAGGTCTTGCCTGTTTTCGGGGAATAGAGCTTCTTCACATTCACTTTGCCGGATTTAAGGAGCGCGGCGGCAATCTTCGCGGAAAAAGCGGTCTTGCGTTCCTCGAAAAAGCGGTCATTCTTCCACATGACAAAGGCACATTCTTTGTTGCTGCAATAATAGTTTTTCTTCCCCTCATGGACGGGGGAACCGCAACGGGGGCATTTGCCGACAGAGGGCTTTTCCTCCCGGAACAAATCCTTTTTCCCGTCCAGTGCTGCGGCGTGTGTCTGCACAAGCTCCCGCGCCATAGCTTCAATGCCGGACAGAAATTCGCCGGGGTCTGCGGCTCCCTTTGCTATCTGCGTCAGATTGTTTTCCCATTCTGCGGTAAGCTGCGGGGAAGTGAGCATATCCGGCAAGACTGATATAAGGGCGGCTCCGTTCTGCGTGGGGATAAGCTGCTTCCCCTTGCGCTCTGCAAAGCCGCCCTTTACCAGTTTTTCAATGACGGCGGCGCGGGTGGCGGGAGTGCCAAGCCCTTTGCGTTCTGCGTCCGGGTCGGTGTCCTCACTTCCGGCGCGCTCCATAGCAGAGAGCAGCGACGCTTCGTTGTGAGGTTTTGGCGG
>OGRB01002033.1_pt1 | contig 10332 bp, 8 predicted proteins | sample 1553371 | NCBI WGS metagenome assembly OGRB01 (sample SAMEA2580027, study PRJEB22360) | human gut metagenome | reverse complement strand
GCATGATGGAGTGCAAGAAGGCTCTGACCGAGGCTGACGGCAACTTCGAGAAGGCAATCGAGATCCTGCGTGAGCGTGGTCTGGCTACCGCTGCCAAGAAGGCAAGCCGTACCGCTGCCGAGGGCATGGTCTACGCTGACTACTGCCCCGAGTGCAAGGTGGGTGTTGTCATCGAGGTCAACGCTGAGACCGACTTCGTCGCCAAGAACGACAAGTTCGTTGCTTTCGTCAAGGAGGCTACTCAGGTCATCATGAAGCAGAACCCTGCTGATGTTGAGGCTCTGATGGCTTGCAAGACCGAGAACGGCGAGACCGTGGACGAGGCTCTGAAGAACCTGATCCTGGTCATCAAGGAGAACATCAAGGTTCGCCGTTTCGTCCGTTACGAGGGCGTTTGCTCTGCATACGTCCACGGCGGCGGCACCCACGGCATTCTGGTCAACTTCGAGACCACCAACGGCATCGAGGCTAAGGACGAGTTCGTTACCTACGGCAAGGACATCGCCATGCAGGTTGCAGCTGCTAACCCCGGCTATGTCGATGAGGCTTCTGTCCCCGCTGAGGTCGTGGCCAAGGAGAAGGAGATCATGCTGGCTCAGATGGCTGGCGATCCCAAGACCGCTAACAAGCCCGAGGCTGTGAAGCAGAAGATGATCGAGGGCAAGATCAAGAAGTTCTTCAAGGAGAACTGCCTGGTCGATCAGGAGTTCGTCAAGGACAGCGACCTGACCGTTGCTCAGTACACCGCTAAGGTCGCTAAGGATCTGGGCGGCGACATCAAGATCGTCAAGTTCACCCGCTTCCAGAAGGGCGAAGGCCTGGAGAAGCGTGCTGACGACTTCGCTGCTGAAGTTGCAAGCATGGTGAAGTAATTTAACCTTTGGGTTGAATCTGGGAGCTGCAGTACCCGTAACAGGGCACTGCGGCTCCTTTTTGTTTGTGTTTGGCGGGCGGATGTGCTATCATAGAGAAAACGGAAAGAAGGGAGGACGAAAAGCAATGCGCAGTGTAAACAAAACGTCTCTCCGAATGGAGAGCATGATCGGATAAGGAGAATCCCTTATGAAAAAACAAACCATGACTCTTGCGGGCATCCCTGCCATTCTGTACGGCAGCCGGAGCCGCAGGGTCTATCTCTATCTCCATGGCAAGAACGGCTGCAAGGAAGAAGCAGAACGTTTTGCCGCTACAGCCTGTGAAGCGGGCTGGCAGGTGCTGGCTATCGACCTGCCCGAGCATGGCGCACGGAAAAACAGCCCTGAGCGGCTTCTGCCGTGGGTGGCTGTGCCGGAGATAGAAGCCGTATACGCCCGCATGAAGCCGGTGTGGGCGCATATCCGGCTGTATGGTGTGAGCATCGGCGCGTGGCTTGCCATGCAGGCGCTGCAGGGAGACGCGCCGGAACAGACCCTGCTGGTCTCTCCGGTGGTGGATATGGAAGCTCTCATCACGAATATGATGCAATGTGCCCATGTGACCGAGGAACAGCTGCAGCGGGCAGGGGAGATCCCCACGGATCTTGGGGAGACCCTCTCATGGCCGTATCTGTGCTGGGTGCGGGAACATCCGCTGCACTGGCATGGCCGCACGCAGGTGCTGTATGGTGACAGGGATGCCCTGACCAGCCGCACCATGATCGAGCGCTTCCGTCAGGAAAGCGGGGCGCATCTGACGATCATGGAGGGCGGGGAGCACTGGTTCCACACCCCAGTGCAGATGGCGGTCCTTCAAACGTGGGAAGAAGCGAACGTTTGATTTTTGATTTAGAATAGCCGCCGCGTGCGCTATGGCTATTTTTAGCGGAAGTATTATTTTTATATTTGCAAACCAGCAAAGCCTGCGGGCTTTGCTGGTTTGCTTTTTCACGGGAAAGGTCGTGACCGTACACTGCATTTTTTGTGGTGACTATGCATTTTATCTTTGGGACTCTTTCTGTGAAAAAATGGTTTGGAAACGACCGCAGTCGTTTCCAAACCACAATATCAAATAAATTTTCCTCTGCTTATGGCCAGAGCGCACGCGGAGGCCATTTCAAATCATAGAAGCTTACAGCAACAAAAACTGCCGCTGACGGTTTTTACGCCGTCAGCGGCAGTTTGCATTTACAGATTCAGTTCAGCAGGATCTGAAACTCAGACCTTTGCTTCGCTGTTGTGCTCAGCATTCTTATAGGCCTTGAAGGAGTGGAACACGATGTTCAGGCCCAGAACGATCAGCAGCACGGCCAGGATCAGCTGCAGGCCGTTGGCAATGAACACAGCACCCCAAGTGGTCTCGCCAGCGGGGATGGTGACAGCAGCGGCATTGCTGATGGCCTTGACCATAGCGATCAGGCGCTGCACCAGAGCGGTGAAGGTGACGCACAGCATGATGATCAGCGGAGGGAAGATCATCTTGTTGCTGCGGCCGGTGACCTTCAGGAACACGCACAGGGTGGCCAGAACCAGAGCGCTCAGCAGCTGGTTTGCAGAACCGAACAGGGGCCAGATGTTGGCGTAGCCGATCTTGGTCAGCAGGAAGCCGAAAGCCAGAGTCAGGAAGGTGGAGAAGTACACGTTGCACAGCAGCTTGCGCCAGCCCTCAGCATGCTCCATGTCGTCCACGCTGAACAGCTCCTGGAAGCTCATGCGGCCGATACGGGCCACAGCATCCAGACTGGTCAGGGCCAGTGCGGAAACGCACATGGTCATAAACACAGAGGCAAAGTGCTGGTCCAGGCCGAAGCCCACGAAGAAGCTGGCAACGCCGCGGCTGAAGACCTGGAACGGAGTGCCGTCTGCGGGGGTGCCGTCTGCAGCAGCAGAAGCACCGGCAACACACAGGGCGATGACAGCCAGCAGGCTTTCCAGCACCATGGCACCATAGCCGACCTTCAGCATATCCTTCTCATTGGTAACGGTCTTGGAGGAGGTGCCGGAAGACACCAGACTGTGGAAACCGGAAACAGCGCCGCAGGCAACGGTAACGAACAGGATGGGGAACATGGTGCCCAGCTTGGCGTTGGTAAAGCCGGTGAACACCGGCAGGTTCATGACGGGATGGTTGACGATCAGGCCCAGAACAGCGCCCACGATCATGGCCACGAACATAAAGGTGGTCATGTGGTCACGGGGCTGCTTCAGCAGCCACATGGGCAGGACAGCGGCAAAGAAGATGTACACAAAGGTGATGTAGCTCCATGCAGCCTTACCCAGAATGATGGGGAAGTTTGCACCCACCACAAAGGACAGCACGATGAATACGATGCTGATCACATTCTCTTTCCAGCCGGTGAAGTGCAGGTTCTTCTGCAGCAGGCCAAAGACCACGGCGAACACCATGAACATGATGGAGACCATGCCGGCAGCACCGTTGGTCTGGGCAGCTTCCACCAGAGCACCGTCAGCACCGTAGGCATTGAAGGTGCCGGCCACCATGTCGGCAAAGGCGGCGATCACGATGCCGCAGAACAGCCAGCAGAACAGCAGGAACAGCTTGCGGCCGGTCTTGCCGATGTACTTTTCGATCAGCATGCCCATGCTCTTGCCGTCGTTCTTAACGGAAGCATACAGAGCGCCGAAGTCGGTGACAGCACCGAAGAAGATGCCGCCCAGCAGCACCCACAGCAGCACCGGCAGCCAGCCGAAAGCAGCGGCCTGGATCGCACCGGTAACAGGGCCTGCACCGGCAATGGAGCTGAACTGGTGTGCAAACACGGTCCAGCCGTCGGTGGGAACGTAGTCCCGGCCGTCCTCATGGACAACTGCCGGGGTCTTGGCAGAGGGGTCGATGCCCCACTTGTTTGCCAGCCAGCGGCCGTAAAGCATATAAGCGCCAAACAGACACACGGCTGCGATCAATACGATGACCAGCGTATTCATTGTTTTTACCTCTTTCCTTTCTTGGCATCCGGCAAATGTCAGCGACATGGGGCGGCAGGATGTAAAAAAGGCCCCGTCTTCCTGCGTTCGTTCCATTTGGGACGAACCATCGAAGACGAAGGCCTTCACATACACTGCACATCGTGTATGGAATACTCCGCGATACCACTTCGTTTGCTGCACAGGGCAGCCACTCCCAGCGTACATACATACGCAGCCCCGTAACGTGGGCAAAACGGCCATGCATTACTGGAAGGCGGGGTCAGCGCCTTTGTTCACACAGGCTGCTCGCAGGGGAGAACGCTTTGCTCCTGACTGCTGCCGTTGCATCAGATGGGCGGCTCTCTGGGAGAGGGTGCTGCAAAGAATCATGTCCTGTTCATCGCATTTGCCGAATGATTGTCCGTATTTTAGTGCGGAATTCACAAATTGTCAATATCATTGGAACAAGTTCGGAGGATACACTAATTCAGGAAAGCGTTCTGCAATAATTTTTAGGTGATTTTTGTTCATGCGTGAAACGAAGAAAACTATACACGTCAACGAATGAAAAGAGTTCACGCCAAGGGCTTGACTTTCACACTTTGATGTGCTAAAGTGGTGATGCAAGAAAGAACCTGAACATTTCCGGAACATTTAAAAGAGGGAACGCTCCCAAAACCGGACAAGCCGCTGCGGCGGCAAGGAGAACATTCATGTCAGATAAAAATTCCAGAAGAAACCAGACCACCGATGCACTGTTTGATGCCATCCTCAGTCTGGAAACGCGGGAGGAGTGCTACAACTTCTTTGAAGACCTGTGCACTGTAAAGGAGATCTCGGATATGGCGCAGCGGCTGGAAGCGGCAAAGATGCTGCTGGACGGCAGAACCTACGATCAGATCGTGAAGGCAGTGGAGATCAGCACGGCCACCATCAGCCGCATCAACCGCTGCATCCAGTACGGCTCCGGCGGCTACCGCGAGACCATTGAAAAGGTGCGCGGCACCCAGAACCCGAAAAAGCAGAAGTAACACCGGCGTACCCGGCAGACATAGAATGGGGCGTACACCGCCCCTGACCGGACGAACGAAAGGAAGGTTTTATCATGTCTGCTGAGAACTGTATCGATACCACCCGCTGCCCCTGCCCCTGCCTGCCCAAGGTGACGCTGGAACAGGCGGTCGTTGACCTTGTGGAGAGCATCGCTCTGCAGGAAAATGCCCTGAGCCACATCCTGTGTGCCGAGAGCCGGAAGATGGACGCCGCCATGAAACTGGACGGTCTGGACCTGTGCAAGCTGCTGGAAGTGAACGATTCGGCCACCAACATGGTGCACGCCGTGGCAAACCTGGAGCTGGTGCTCAAGGATAAGCTGGAGTTCGTCTCCAACAACCTGTACTATCCGCCTGCGGATGCCGCAGCGAAGTAAGAAGATGCGGAAAGGCCTGTCCGGATGCCGGGCGGGCCTTTTCTCTGCTTGAATGCATAATTTTTGTAAAAACCATTTGTTGGAATTGCTGATAACGGGATTCTGTGCTATACTATACAATGTATCACCATGAAAGTGAGGAAATTTACAAATTGCTGAACTACGATGCGATCCTGTTTGATGTGGACGGGACCCTGATCGATTCCGCTCCCGGTATCATAAATACATTAAAAGAAGTCTTTGCCAAGATGGGCGTGGACACCACAAATGTGAACCTGCGCCGCTACCTTGGCCCGCCGCTGCGCAAGAGCTTTGGTGAGCACTTTACCGACCCGGTCCTCATTGAAAAGGCCACCGACCTGTACCGCGACAGCTACGCCGTCAAGGGCAGCCACGAGTGCGCCGCCTACCCCGGTGCAGCAGAGATGCTGCAGCGCCTGAAGGACGCGGGCCTTGTGCTGTGCACCGCTACCTCCAAGCCCACGCAGGTCGTTACGCCCATTCTGGAAGAAAAGGGCCTTGCAGGCTATTTTGACTTTATCGGCGGCGCGTCCATGGACGAGAGCCGCGACACCAAGACCGACGTGGTGCGCCATGTGCTGGCCCAGCCCATGATGCAGGGCAGGCGGGTGCTGATGGTGGGCGACCGCAACGACGACATGCGCGGCGCTGCGGACTGCGGGCTGGATGCCGCTGGTGCGCTGTACGGCTACAGACAACGGGGAAGGCCGGCAACCCTCCGGAGCTGCAGCAGGGAAGAGCTGGAACCCTTCCACCCGGTGCTGCTGGCCGAAAGCTGCGCCAGCCTTGCAGACCAGATCCTGAACGGACAGGCATGACCGGAAGGCCCTGTGCCGGAAACGAAATGAATGGTGAGAAATATGAGAAATACACGACCGGAAAAGCAATCGCTTACTCCTATGCAGAAGCAGGCTGTGCTGGTGTGCAGTGTGTGCGCGCTGGCAGCCATTCTGACCATTGCCATTACCATGACGCTGCTCAAGCGCGGCAAGACCCCTGCAGCTCCGGGGGAACAGCCCTCCAGCGAGGTGCTGGTGCCGGGCGAAGAGGATATCTCGGATCACTACCAGATCAGCGAGACCTCTGCCGCCCTGCTGCCGGAGACCGCCGACGCGGGCGAGAGCTACCAGAAGGAAACGCTGTTCCTCGGCGATTCCAACACGGTGCGCCTGTACGCCAACGGCCTGATCAGCCTGCAGCAGTTCTGCGCCAAGGAGGGCATTGGCACCCATGCCGCCCTGAACGAGGGCATCGTTACCTTTAAAAAGGACAGCAACACCTACACCATCGCGCAGGCCGTGGCCAAAATGAAGCCCCGCCGCGTGGTCATCATGCTGGGCACCAACGATACCGGCATGAGCGTGGACGAGTTCATCAAGAACTACACCGCGCTGGTGCAGGCCATTCAGGAAAGCTACCCCTACACCGACATCATCGTGAACACGGTGCCGCCGGTGCCTGCAAACCACGCAAACTACCCCCACATGGACCAGACCAAGATCGACGACTTCAACATGGCCCTGCTGTCCATGTGTGAGCAGATGGGCCTGAAGTTCCTCAACAGTGCCGAAGCGCTGAAGGATGCCAACGGCTATGGCCGCGAGGATTACTACCAGACCGGCGATATCCACCTGAAGCCCGTGGGCCTGAAGGCCATGCTGAGCTATCTGCGCACCCACGCTTACCAGACCGACGACCGCCGCCCGGACACCGCCAACATCCCCACCCGCGCCGAGTATACCCCGAACCCCAGCTCTGCGGTGACAGCACCCAGCAGCTCGGAGGCTGCAGGCTCTTCCGAAGAGCAGGGCGTGCTGTATCAGGCCAGCTACCGGGTGGACAAGACCGGCGGCACCCTTTCCAGCGGCAGCGACAGCGGCAAGACATCCCTCTCCTATGAAGTGACCAGCGCCGCCCAGTCCATCAGCGTGACGGCTGTGCCGCAGGACGGCTATGTGTTCGTCAAGTGGAGCGACGGCGTGACCCAGAAGACCCGCACCGATACGAACTTCAAGCAGAACGTGGACGTGACCGCCGTGTTTGCAGCGGCTTCCGTGCATATCAGCAGCACCGGCAAGGCCGTGCTGGGCGATTCCTACACCTTTACCGCAAAGCTGGGCGGCAAGCACCTCACTGCCGACAGCATCCGCTGGTACGCCAACGGTACGGAAGTGCCGCAGGCGGCGGGCAAGACCACCGTCAAGGTGGAGATCGACCCCTCCATGCTCAATGCGACCTTTAAGGTGTACGCAGTGGCAAGCTACAACGGCTGCACCGTTACCAGCAACGTCCTGAATGTGACGGTCAGCGGCGTAAGCTCCGGCAGCTCGTCTCACAGCTCCGGCAGCTCTGGCAGCACGTCGGGCAGCAGTTCTTCCGGCAGCACCAGTTCTTCCGGTGCATCGTCCGGCACCACCTCCGGGGCATCCTCCGGGGCTACATCCACCTCCGGCAGCTCGTCTCACAGCTCTTCCGACAGCTCGTCTCACAGCTCTTCCAGCAGTGAGAGCACGGCTTCCCCGGCAGGCTCGGCTTCTGCTTCCAACGGAACAGCCAGCTCTTCCCACAGCACCAGCTCTTCCCACGCGGACTCTGGTGAGAGCAGCTCGGCTTCCCATAGCAGCTCCGGCAGCGAGAGCAGCTCTGCAAGCTCTGGCAGCTCCCATGCGGCTTCGGAATCCAATGCCAGCAAGGAAGCCGCCAACGAACAGTCCGCATCCACGGACTCCGCGTCCTGAGGCTGTCACCCCGGCCTGCCGTGCCGCATAGGCTGGCAGGAAGGGAGGCGTTTGCATGTACTACGAGGAACCCCGCATCCCGGCGCTGCCCGGGGAAGAGAACGTGACCGACGGCAGCGTGGACGATTACGGCACCGACTGGGAGAACGTGGACAACGGCGCGCTGGAAGAGGAAATGGCAAAGTGTGCTGCCACCCCCTGTGATGTCAAAACCACCTGCCCGGACAACGACCCGGAGCAGACGGACGTACCATCGTACGAAATTGTAACAGAATGATGTGAAGCCAGCTCTGTTTACGGCAGGGCTGGCTTCTGCCTGTTGTTGAGCGCATGGCAGCTGAGGCCATGGCAGAAGGAAAAGAGGGAAGGTTTATGGCAAAATATTATTGCGTGCTGTTCGATGCAGACAACACCCTGCTGAACTTTGACGCAGCCGAAAGCAAGGCACTGGCCGAAACGCTGGTGAACTACGGCATTGAGCCGGACGCAGAAACGGTGCAGACCTACCGCACCATCAACTCGGAGCTGTGGCGGCAGCTGGAAAAAGGCCAGATCAAGCGGGAAAAGCTCATGGCGGAGCGGTTCACCCGCTTCCTCAAAGCCATTGATGCCGCCGGTGACGGAGCCGAGATGAACCGCTTCTATCTGGAACAGCTCTCCACCCACCCGGACCTGATGGGGCCGGAAGTGCTGGATGTGCTGCGGGAGCTTTCCGAGGTGGCAACGCTGGCCGTTGTGACCAACGGCTTCCAGAAGGTGCAGATCCGCCGTCTGGCCGAGAGCGGTGTGCTGAACTTTATGGAGGACGTGTTCGTCTCCGAGAAGATGGACAGCGAAAAGCCGAACCGCAGAATTTTTGATGCGGCCCTGCGCGCCCTTGGCGTGGAGAACCGCGAGCATGTGCTGGTGGTGGGCGACGGCCTGAGCAGCGACATCCAGGGCGGCGTGAATGCGGGCCTTGACACCTGCTGGTATAACCCCAGCCACGCCGAGAACCCCGGCAAGGTGGTGCCCACCTACGAGATTGCAGACCTGAAAGAGCTGTACCCGCTGGTGATGGAGCAGGAGGAGCTGGCCAATGTGGGCCTGAAGAACCGCCGCCACCAGTGCTGAGCCAATAAGCGGATGGAGAACGGGATCATAAAACTATGCTGATACATTTGGAAAAACTAGGCAAGAGCTTTGGCGAAAAGATCGTGCTGCACGATGTGACCGCCAGTGTCGAGCGGGAGGACCGCATCGGCATCGTGGGCCAGAACGGCGCGGGCAAGACCACCCTGCTCAAGATTTTGACCGGCGAGTACCAGGACTACGAAGGTGAGTTCAGCGTGACCCACGGCGTGACGCTGGGCTATCTGGAACAGAACGCAAAGCTGGATGCCACGCTGGATCTCTACGGCGAGATGCGCTCCACCTTTGCCCCTGTGCTGGATGCCATGGCCCAGATGCAGGTGCTGGAACGCAAAATGGCCGCGCAGCCGGACGACACGGAGCTGCTGGCCCGGCACGACCAGCTGCAGAACATCGTGGATGCCGCCGACGGCTACAACATGGATGTGAACATCAAAAAGGTGCTGTCCGGCATGGGCTTTGCGCAGGATACATGGCAGAAGAACATTGCGGTGCTCTCCGGCGGCGAGCTGACGAGGCTGCGGCTGGCAAAGCTGCTGCTGGAAAAGCCGGACGTGCTCATTCTGGACGAGCCCACCAACCACCTGGACTTTGCCACCATGGAATGGCTGGAAAACTACCTCAAAAGCTATTCCGGTGCGGTGCTGGTGGTCAGCCACGACCGCTACTTCCTCGATAACGTGTGTACGAAGATCTGGGAGGTCTCCTTCCAGACCATGACCACCTACAAGGGCAACTTCTCGGCCTACCTGCCCCAGAAGGAAGCCGCCGATGCCCTGCGCCAGAAGCAGCACGATGCAGATGTGGCGCTGGCCGAAAAGCTGCAGGACTACGTGGACCGCAACCTTGTGCGCGCCTCCACCACCAAAATGGCCCAGAGCCGCCGCAGGCAGCTGGAAAAGCTGGAGATCACCGAGGCCCCTCAGGACGAGACCAACCAGCTCAAGTTCCGCTTCGAATACGACGTGGAGCCGTGGAATGAGCTGGTGCTGCTCAAGAACCTGACCATTCAGATCGGCGGCCGCACCCTGCTGGAGCCCTTCACCTATACGGTCTGCCGCGGCCAGCGGCTCATCATCGCCGGCCCCAACGGCGCAGGCAAATCCACCCTGATGCAGGTGCTGGACGGCAAGCGCCGCCCCTCCGGCGGCATGGTGCGCCTTGGCACCGG
>OGRB01001980.1_pt1 | contig 10614 bp, 11 predicted proteins | sample 1553371 | NCBI WGS metagenome assembly OGRB01 (sample SAMEA2580027, study PRJEB22360) | human gut metagenome | reverse complement strand
CCCGAGAAAGGCTCGACGTGATCGCAAGGTCTTCGAGCTTGCCGCAACCAAGCACGCCGCCGCGATCACCATCGCGGCGGCGGTGGTTTTCGGGCGGTTCACGCCATCGATTCCCACGCCCCCAAATGCCGCGGTTTTTGGAAATCTGCTGCGTGCTAGTTTCCGCTAAAGTGGTCGAAACCCCATATAAAACGATAATTACCCTCAAATCCAATGGAAATCAACCATGTGGACAGGGGGTGACACAATACGCTTGACGCAAACAAAGGTGTTGCGCTAAAGTACCCCCTATCATTATTCGCACGCCTTGCAAGGGGCATTGCGTGCCAGGGGAGTTGTCGCGGCGTTCGGCTATGGTCTTGCGGATTCCGTCGATTATCACTATGAAAGAGGGAATTACCGTGAGCCAGACCGCAGCGGAGCAAGTTGAGCGGAAACGTGGCGTGGGATTGACCGATTCGCAATTGCGGATCCTCGGCTACATCGCATCGTGCGGAGCGCAGGGGTGCTCCGATACCAAGAACGCCATCGCCGAAAAGCTCGGCGTGTGCCCGAAGACGGTCGATCGTGCCGTGCGTCGCATGCGCGACGACGGGCTGATCGTTTCAACGGCGCGGTTCGACGAAAACGGTTCCCAGCTCGGCAACGTTTACTTCATCGGCGCAGGTCCAAGATAATAGGTTGCGGTTGTTCATAAGCCGTCGACGGCTAAGCGCGTCGGCGGCTTTTCGCTGCGTTGCTTTGTGTTTTCAAGCGCAGTTGTCTTGCAGACAATAAAACAAACGGCATAACAAGAGAGCCTCTCCAGCAAATCTGGGAGAGGCTCTCTTGTTACTTTAGGGAACCAAATGTCATTAATGTTGAGAATGACTTAGAAGTCGGTATCGGGGATGGGATTGTCCGGGTTCTCTTCAATGATGCCGCCGCCACCTACGCTTCCTGGCTCGCCCGGCTTACCGCCCACACCCCATCCAGAGATGACGCAAACGATGTCTTCCTTGCCGAATTCCACGACCTCCATAGCAGGCGCATTGTACTGATTCCTAGACATCTGTGTCGCTTCTTTCCTCTTGTAATCTTGCAATACGACTTTTAATCTAATTCGATGACTGGCAGTCAACAAGGGGGGGGCTGATATGCGGAATATCTCCATGTCTTGGACTATTGGTTATTGCTAGCGGACTATTGCTTGAGCCTGCTCATGTGGGGATACGAGCACTTTGACGATGCGTCTGCAGGTTTTGCTTTAGCGGAACGGCCTTCTCGAAAATATGTCTTTCGGCTTGGCTGTTGATGGCGCCCCTACAGTGGGGTTTTCTTGACTGGTGATTTTTGCTCGATGGGACAAAGGCCTGTAAAATCCATATTCAAAGAACGGGCGGACTCCAAGTACACCCTTGAGTCCGCCCGTTTAGTCGTGCAAGAGAAGTTAGCGCAATCGATAATTGCCGTGTTGAAAAAGGTCACGAAAAAGGGGCATCGACCTGCGCCGACGCCCCTAAAGTAGACACATATTTTGTCCTAATTGCCCCCCCAATCGGGCAAATCGCCCCCGCCGGGCTCAATGGGGCCACCACCGATGTTATCTCCGCCGGGAGTGATAACATCAAAACGGGAGAGGTCGCAAACCATGTCTTCCTTGCCGAATTCGACAACTTCCATAGCAGGCGCATTGTACTGATTCTTAGACATTTGCAGGCCTCCTTTCCTTTTGTAATCTTGCAATGCAGTTTTTAATCTAATTCGATGACGACCGGCGGTCAACAAGGGGAGACTGATATGTGGAAATCCCTACATATGCTGTATTATAAAAACCTTTTATCGGATTCGTGAATGATGGCTTTCCGCCTGGGGTCATGTGGCATATTCCGTTGTGCTTGCTAGTATCATCCCCACCAAATGGGGGCAATATGCCTGCTATGGGTTGTTCCGATATGCTGACGTGGCGGTTATCATAGGAATTCCCGCTGCCATTGCGGGCTATCTGAGCAGACCGGAAAGACGACGACATTGCTTGAAAGTACCGTTTGCCAAATCATCCGTTCGGCGTTCTCCGAAGACGAGTCGCTGAAGCTGCCGGAAGGCCTGGAGCCTTCGGTTGTGTATGCCGAGCTGCAGGCCCAGGCCATCCCCGGGTTTGCGTTGTTGCCGGGCGGGCTGCTTGACGCCTGTGCCGACAACGCGCTTGCCGCCGCCTGGCTCAACCACGATCTAGGTCGTCGTGCTTTGTTTGGGCATCTGCTCAACGTGCAGGATGAGATGCTTTCCGTTTTGGAGGCAAAGGGAATCCCGACCGTCATCCTAAAAGGCGCGGCGGCGGGCATGTTGTATCCTGATCCGGGTTTGCGCTCCTATGGTGACATCGACTTCATGGTGTCTCCTGCCGATTTTAAGCGCGCCCGCGCTGCATTGATGGCCGCAGGTTTTGAGGACAAGGACGACGACGGCATCTGCGATCACCACGTAGGATTGGACAAGGACGGCGTGTGCCTGGAGCTTCATTGGGAGCCAAACGGCATCCCCAAGGACGCACCCGATATGAAAACTCTATTCCAGGATGCGCTCGGACACACGGAGACGGCTTGCGTGCAGGGGCACAGCTTCCCCGTGTTCCCTCCCATGGTCAACGGCGTCGTTCTGCTGCTTCATGCGCGCAAGCACCTGGCGCTCGGGGGTTTGGGCTTCCGCCAGGTGATCGATTGGATGCTGTTTGCGAAGGCGTATCTCGCCCATGATGGCTGGACGGAGTTTTCCGGGCTTTTGGGCGATGAGCGGGTCGAGCGCACGGCAAAGTGTCTCACGCGTTTCTGCCAGATATACCTGGGCCTTCCCGAGGAGGGCTTCGAATGGTGCGCCGAGGCGGAGCCCGCTGTTTGCGCCGACCTGCTCGAGCATGTGATGCTGCTGGGTAATTTCGGCAAGAAGATCAAGGGCAAGACCGGTGCTACATGGCTATCGGGAATCCGAGGCCCCGTCGGCTTTTTCAGGTATCTCCAAAGAGGCGGCGTATGCAACTGGAAGGCCGCGCGCAAGCATGCGCTGCTGCGTCCTTTCGCCTGGGTGTACCAAGCGGGGCGGTGCGTTCGCGTGGTTTTGACGCGCAAGGACATCGCCGGCAGCGTGCGTTTCGATATGGAGGAAACCGCCCGGCGCCGCAACCTCGGTTCGGAGATGGGGCTGTATGATCGCTGATAGCGAAGCGGTTCCCGTAACCAAAAGCACATTCAAGGAAGTGCTCGCCCGCGACGGCGTGCTCGTGTACCGCACGCGCGGCGTGTCCATGGAGCCTATGCTGCGGCAGGGTCGCGACCTTGTGACCATCAGGGCGGCGAAGCCCGGCGAGCGTTTCCACGAGAACGATGTGGTGCTGTATTGCCGGGCGGCTGGTAGGTACGTGCTGCATCGCATAGTGGGGGTGGGCCCTGCGGGCTACGTTATCCTTGGCGACAATTGCGTCGCCTATGAGCGCGATGTCCCGTTCGAAGACGTGCTCGGCGTGCTGGTCTCGTTTGTACGCGATGGCAAGACGTGCTCGGTCGACGATCCCGATTACCTTGCTTATGTAAGCAAGCTGCGCCGGGGCGAACGCTGCCGTATCGCAAGGCGTCGAGCGGCCATGCGGGCAAAACGGACGCTCAAGCGCGCGTTTCCCGGCCTATCAAGACGTTGGAATCAGCGGAAGCGAGGAAGGGGTAGGTCATGACGCAAAGCGAAGGTGGCGCGCGTCTTTTGAGGTTTAGGCTCGCGGGCGTTCCGGTGCAGGTGGCTTCTCGTTTCGGCATGCTCGAACAGGTTGGCGAGCCGTATCTCGAGGAGTGCGCGGACGATGAGCCCTTGTTTACTATAAGGGCTAACGATGACGATCTGGCATTCGATAGGGCGATGGCTCCAGAATACCCCGACCCCTACGTTGAGCTTTGCACCGTGCATCGGCTGATCGCCGAGAAGGTTGCTCCGCTGCGCCGCGTGGTGTTCCATTCTTGCGTGGTCGAGTATGAGGGACGCGCGTTCGCCTTCACCGCACGCAGCGGCACCGGCAAGTCAACGCACGCACGGCTATGGATGCGATACCTTGGCGACCAAGGAGCGAAGATTCTCAACGGGGACAAGCCGTTCCTATACGTCCCCGAGTGTGGGGAACCCATGGTCTACGGATGCCCGTGGACGGGCAAGGAAGGTTGGGGCTATAACGGGCACGCTCCGCTTGCCGGCATCTGCGTGCTTCGCCAGGCACCAACCTGCTCCATCGAGCGCTTGGCCCCAGCCGATGCCTCGGAAACAATCATAAGGCAATGCCATATGCCGCGCGAAAGCCCTGTTGGCGCATTGACGGTCTTGAGATGCATCGATCGAGTGCTCGCCGAAGTGCCCGTGTGGGCAATGGGGTGCGATATATCGGAAACCGCTGTCAAAACCTCGTTCGAGGCCATGACCGGGCAGTCATATGCGGAGGTTGTTCGCAAGCAATAGGGAAACGGCATGAAGGGAGTTAGCCATGAACATCAAGAAAGGCTTCGTTATCCAGGAAGTAGGCGGTCAATGGGTTGCCGTCGCAACAGGGGCGGCGGCTGCGGAGTTCAGCGGCATCGTGAAGCTTAACGACACCGCCGCGATCGCATGGCGCGGTATCGAGGAGGGCTTGTCACGCGACCAGATAGTTGCGCGCGTGGTTGAATCGTACGATGTGGACGAGCCGCGCGCGGCTGTCGATGTCGATACCTTCCTGCAGACGCTTGTGAAGGCGGGAATCGCCTCGGAGTAGGCTACGCCTTTCGGGGGTAGAGATGCGCCGATTCGGAGAGGCAAACGGCGAGTGCCCCTTGCTGCGCAGCGTCCGACCTTGTGTCCTTAATCGCGAAGGGCGCTTCGACTGTGGGATCGGGGCTCCCTTCACATCGTGTTTCCCGTAAGGAGGCCAGTCTCGTGGATTCCGGTTCCAAGCTGCATGCCGTTCCCTGGATGATTCGCGTTTTAGGGGGTCGTCTTTGGATGGTCGTCGCTCTTGCCGGGCTTGAGGTGGTCATCGCAGGCGGTGCGGTCTACACCGCCTGGGTGATGCGCGACCTGGTCAATGCTGCGGTTGGCGGCGCTTCCGACGCGCTTCGCCTCAGCGTTGTCGTGTTCGCGGCCGTTTCGGTTGCGTTGATTGCGCTGCAGGCGCTGTATCGCTTTCTGCAGGAACGTGCGCGCACGATGTTTCAAAATATCCTTAGGCTAAGATTCCTCGACAAAGTGTTGCATGCCGAGCTTTCCAGCGTGCAGGCTGTCCACACCGGCGAATGGATGAGCCGCCTGACCGATGATGCGCGTATCGTGGCATCCGGCGTCACCACGGTTCTGCCTTCTGCGGCGGGTATGCTTGCCCAGCTTGTCGGATCGCTTGCGCTGCTTGTGGTCATGGTTCCTCAAATCGCTTGGATGCTTATCCCCGCGGGAATCGTGTTCGCTGGGTTCACGTTGGGCTTTCGCCGCGTGCTTAAACGCCTTCACAAGCGCATCCGCGAAACCGATGGACGTGCGCGTTCTCATCTTATCGAGTGCCTTAACAGCCTGCTTGTCGTGAAAAGCTTCCAGCGGGAAGACTTCGCCGAACGCGGCGCGGCTGCGCTGCTGGAAGACCATCGGGCAGCATGCATGCGGCGCAATCGATTCTCCAATTTGTGCAACATCGGATTCGGATTGGCCATGCGCGGCGCGTATCTGGTGGCTGCCGCCTATTGCGCATATGGGATCCTCGAAGGCTCGGTGAGCTACGGCACGTTCGTGGCGGCGTTGCAGCTCGTCGGTCAGGTGCAGGGCCCGTTGGCTAACATCTCGGGTTGCGTTCCTCGGTATTTCGCCATGACGGCCAGCGCCGAGCGTCTGATGGATGCCGAAGCGCTGCCTCATGACGGCGTTGCCGATTCGGAAGAGGGACCCGCAGCGGACACGACGGGTTTTGCCGGCTTGGAGCTGCGTGGGGCGTCATGCCGATACGGCTCCGAGGCGCCCAATGCCGCTGCCTCCTCCGGCCCGCGGACGATTCGTTGCCCCGACATGAACATCAGGCGAGGCGAGTTCGTCGTGTTCACTGGTCCGAGCGGCTGCGGGAAGTCAACCACGTTGAAGGCGATGATGGCGTTTTGCCCTTGCGAAACGGGTGAGTGCTGCGTGCTGCTCGGGGATGGGTCCCGCAAGCCTCTGACGGCGCGCTGGCGTTCCCTTTTCTCCTATGTGCCCCAGGGTAACCACCTTATGGGCGGTACGGTGCGCGAAGCGGTTGCCTTCGGCGATACGGAAGGAGCTTCCTGCGATTTGCGCATGTGGGATGCGTTGCGTATCGCATGCGCTGATTTTGTGCGGGAGATGCCCAAGGGGCTTGATTCGCAGTTGGGCGAAAGCGGCGGCGGCTTATCGGAGGGGCAGGTTCAGCGCCTGGCCATAGCCCGTGCGGTTTTCAGCAATAGGCCAGTGCTTCTATTGGACGAGGCGACCTGTTCGCTAGATCCCGATACGGAACGGCGCGTTCTGCAAAACCTGAGCGCTTTGCCGGATAAGACCGTTGTCGCGGTAACCCATCGCCCCGCTGCGCTTGAAGTATGCGACAAGCGCGTCGAGTTTTCCGAATGACATCGGGCTTCGGGGTCTGCCGGTGGCTTGGTCGTTTTCGTGCCGTAATGGGCACTTCCTTTGACTTTTGATTTCGCAAACGAGATAGATGTACGGGGCCTCCCGTATAGTGTAAAATCGCCCCTAACCCATACAAGTCGGCTGATGATGAAGGGGGCGTGGAATCATGCAAGCCAAACCAAATATCAATTCAAGGCAGAGTGTTGTCCCCTCCCTCTTCGACTTTGCCGACGTCACAGACCCCGCAGAACGCGAACGACTGCTCATGGAGGAGCTGCGCCGGACGCAGAACGCGCTCGCCAAGGCGAAGGACGAGATTAGCCGGAAGCAGCGAGCTCTTGCCGAGCGCGCTTTCGAGCAGGAGGCGGCCGACGCTCGCGATCTTTTGCACGCCGCCTGCTGGACCGCCGACTTCGATGACGAAGGCAATCCCACAGGGTTTTGGTTCTCCGACGAGTGCCGTCGCGTCCTTGGCTACGAAACCGAGGAAGGTTTGCCCGGCAACGGCGGGAGCTCGGACAGGTTCATCGCCCCCGACGACCTTGCCCGTATCAACAGCGAATTCCGCATCGCCGCAACGGAGGGCGGTCCTTACGACGTCAACTACTGCGTGCGGCGCAAGGACGGCAAGCGCATGTGGGTCCGCGCCGCCGCAAAGTTCCGGCGCGACGATCAGGGCATTGCGCGCTCGTGCATGGGCGTGTTCGTGGACATCGACGACGCGGTCAAGAACCAGGCGCGCCAGCAACAGGCCCTTGAGCGGGCTCTCGAGCGCGCGGACCGCGCAAACAAGGTGAAGACCGACTTCCTTCACCGGATGAGCCACGACATGAGGACCCCATTGAACAGCATTCTGGGCCTTTTGCAGATTTGCGAACGCAATAGCGACAACGAGGTCTTGCTGTGCGAAAGCCACGAGAAGATACGGACGGCGGCCAGGCATCTGCTTTCGCTTATCGACGATACGCTGCAGGCCAGCAAACTTGGGGAAGGCAAGCTCGAGCTTGTGTGCGAGCCGGTTGACCTGGCTCGTTTGCAGACCGATGTCGCCGACATCATGCAGCTGCCCGCCGCCAATGCGGGTGTGAGCATGGAGGGCAGTCAGCAGGAGGAGGGCATCGCGTACCGGTACGTCCTTGGCAGCGAGCTGTACCTGCGTCAAATCTTCCTGAACATCTACGGCAACTGCGTTAAATACAACCGCCGCGGCGGCAAGGTGATAACGCATGTGGTTTCAAGCAAGCAGCCCGATGGCAAGATTTTGGTTCGCTGGGAGATCGCCGATACCGGCATCGGCATGAGCCAGGAGTTCTTGGAGCACGTTTTCGAGCCTTTTGCGCGGGAGGAAAACGCAGGCAACGGCGTTGGTGGTACTGGTTTGGGCATGCCCATCGTCAAGCAGCTCGTCGAGCTTATGGGCGGCACCATCAAAGTTTCCAGCAAGCTGAACGTGGGGTCCACGTTCGTGATCTCCATCCCGTTCGATCCGACGCCGGCCCCGCGCGAGACCGAGCAGGTCGCGAGCGGATCTGCCCTGCAAGGCCGACGCTTGCTGCTTGTCGAAGACAACGACCTGAACGCGGAAATCGCCGCAACGCTTCTGGAAAACGATGGCGCATACGTCTCGATTGCGGGCGATGGCGCGCAGGCGCTGGAGGCGTTTGCCAAAAGCCCCGTCGGAACCTTCGATGTCATACTCATGGACGTGGTGATGCCGAAGATGGACGGCTTGGCTGCCACCAGGGCCATTCGCGCTCTCGATCGCCCTGATGCGGCAAGCATTCCTATCATCGCGATGACGGGCAACGCGTTCCGAGAGGACGTGCAGGAATGTCTTGAAGCCGGCATGGACGCCCACCTAGCCAAGCCGATCGACGTGGCGAAGGCGGATCGCATCATCGCAGCGATGATGGGCAGGAACGCTTAGGCGCCGTTTGGTGTTTGGATTGTCTGGCTAGCGGCAAAGGTTGCCGCGCGCTGTTCCGCAATGCGGGTTATTCGAAGATTGCCTGAATCGACATTGGGACCGCGTGGGGCGGACGACATCAACTCCCGACCCCGTTTAAGTATCAGCAGGTATTTCCATCCCGCCAGCACAATGTTCGATCAAGCAAAAAAGCTTGCTATCAGCATCATGATACGTTCTGTATGGGCGAAATCATCTGCAGGGGGGCGGGTGCCATCACCGTACAAATGATGCAATAGCTGTAACAAGCGCAGTAATGACTGAAGATATAATCGTAAAGATACAGCTTATCTACCAGGTGGTATTACCTGTAGAATACACCACCGCAATGATATGGCTACGCACCCGAAGCACATTCATAGTGAGGGTGGATACACATTACCCTTGCGAAACGCCAGGTCAATTGTAACCAGAATTCAAATATCCTACAGCTGTCCAAAAACATTTAAACTGAACATACCTGCCGATCGATTGGCATTTTGCCGACTTTCGTAATCAGGGTTGACCCCCTCTCTTCATAGTTTTTAATTAGTACAAACAATCATTAGTACATTTCGGCATCGTGTGACCTGTGCGATGCCTCTCTGATGTATTTCTGGCAGGCGGCGGCTTGCTCGCGAAGGGGAGGGGAGTGCGATATGGCGAAGCGCATAGCTGCCAGATTAGTGCACGCTGTCGATACGCTTTTCGTCGTAGCTGCGGTGGCGCTTGCCGTCGCCCTTCTGCTCCCTCGCGTATTCGGCTACATGCCCTATGCCGTGCTTTCCGGTTCCATGGAGCCGGAGCTGCCCGTCGGTTCGATGGTCTACGTTCATGAGACCGACCCTGCAACGTTGCATCCTGGCGATGTTGTCACGTTTTACCGCTCCGACGGCGCGGTGGTCACTCATCAAGTGTATGAAGTGGACGCCGACGCCTGTACCATCGGCACCCAAGGCATCGCGAACAAAGCTGCCGACGGGTCGCTTGTCCACGATGCCCAAGCCACGCCGTTTTCCGGCGTTATCGGCATCGCTGTGTTTTGCATCCCCTACCTGGGCTACGTCGAGGCGTTTTGCACGACGCCGTCCGGGTTGCTTGCGATCGTTGCCGTTCTGGCGTTGCTGGCCGTCGCATCGCTTTTGCTAGGCAAAAGCGGATCCTGCCGTGCGGGCAGGCGGGCGCGCGGATGCGGGAACGACGGCCGGTAACGTCGGCGGGGGAGATGGCCGGCGGCAAGGCAACGCCGCCAAGAAGAGAATCGAAAGGAAGAGAATCGAAAGGAAGAGAACCATGGAGAAGACGAACAACAAGAAGCGCTACGGCGTGCTTGCCGTCGTGCTGGTGGCCTTGCTCGCCGCCGGCGTAGGCACCTGGGCATGGCTGTCGGCAACCGACTCCAAGACGAACGAGTTCACGGTTGGCAGCATCAGCAAGCCTGAAGTGAAGCCCGACCCCGATCAGCCGAACAAGCCTGGCACTGATCCTACGGACCCCAAAGTGGATGGTTATCTGTTTGAGACCAAGTGGGTGAAGGACTCCAAGATGATTCCCGACACCGATATTGCCAAGAACCCCAACGTTGGTATCGGTGCGGGTTCCGATAGCTCCTATGTGTTCATCTACGTGAGGAACGCCATCGTGAAGGATGGTGAAGACGCGCTTGCCAAGACCCCGTACTTCACTCTTAACGCTAACTGGAGTCCGGTTGTAGATGACGCCGTGGGTGCTAAGACCAACGGCAACAATAACCAGTACGTGAGCGGCTTGTTCATGTATACCGCTGGCGTCCCCGGCGTTTCTGCAGTGCTTGCTCCCGCTGATGGTAAGGCTGCTTACACCGGCGAGCTGTTCAGCACCGTGCATATTCCGGCTGTCATGAACAACACGGATGTCGTTGACAATCCTGCTATGACGGTTTCCTGCTACATCTTCGGCGCTGATCAGAAGGGTGGCGAGACCGAAGCTGCCGCCAACGCTCTTGCTCAGGCAAAGGAGTGGGCAAAGACTCAGGCTAATCTAGCCTAGCCCAACCCTCGCAAACCCCGCCCGCAAAAACG
>OGRB01001973.1_pt1 | contig 10652 bp, 10 predicted proteins | sample 1553371 | NCBI WGS metagenome assembly OGRB01 (sample SAMEA2580027, study PRJEB22360) | human gut metagenome | reverse complement strand
CGGCGGCGTAAGCCCGGCTCCTGCGCCCCGTCCCGCCTCCACCGGCCCCAAGCACTATGAGCCGGGCGACATCGTGGAGCACAAGGTCTTCGGGCGCGGCAAGGTGCTGAAGGTCAAGCCCGCCGCCGGCGACCAGATCGTGGAGATCAGCTTCGAGAAGGTGGGCGTGAAGAAGACCATGGCCAACTTTGCGCCCCTTGTGAAGATAACGACGGAGGAATGAGAAAAATGATGACTGTCCGATTGATAGCACATACGCCGGAGCCGGAGAAGGTCGTGGCGGCTGCGGCGAAGCTCTGCTACTCCGACGCCCACATCACCGACCTGCTGGACGGGCTGGATGAGGAAAAGACTGCCCGCTTCCTGACCATGCTCAGCGATTTGGGCCACGCCAGCCCCATCGAGCACGCAAGCTTCACCTTCGGCATCGAGGGCGTCAGCCGTACCCTGCTGGCCCAGATCACCCGTCACCGCATCGCATCCTTCAGCGTCCAGAGTCAGCGGTACGTCCGTCTGGACGATTTCCGCTACGTCATCCCGCCCGAGATCGAGGCCATCCCCGAGGCAAAGGCGGCGTTCATCGAGAGCATGAACGAGGACGCCAGGCGCTACCTCGACCTCGTGCAGAAGCTGGAAGACGGCCACACCGCCCGCCTGATGGCCGAGGGTCTGCCCGAAAAGCAGGCCCGGGCCAAGGCTTCCAAGCAGGCCAACGAGGACGCCCGCTTCGTGCTGCCCAACGCCTGCGAGACCAAGATGGTGGTGACCATGAACGCCCGCAGCCTGCAGAACTTCTTCCACCTGCGCTGCTGCAATCGCGCCCAGTGGGAGATACGGCAGCTGGCCGAAGAGATGCTGCGGCTGGTCTACCCGGTGGCACCCCATATCTTCCGCACCGCCGGCCCGGCCTGCGTGTCCGGCCCCTGTCCGGAGGGCAAGATGTGCTGCGGCCGCACCGCCGAAGTCCGCGCCCAGTACGCCGCGCTGAAAGGGGAGAAGGCAGAATGAGCAAGGGCAGGCTTCTTGTCATCGAAGGGCTGGACGGCTCCGGCAAGGCCACCCAGGCAAAGCTGCTGGCCGCCCATCTGGCCGAAAGCGGTCGAAGGGTGATGGAGATCACCTTTCCGGACTACGAGAGCGATTCCAGCGCGCTGGTAAAGATGTACCTCTCCGGTCAGTTCGGCGACAAGCCCGACGACGTCAACCCTTATGCGGCGTCCAGCTTCTATGCGGTGGACCGGTACGCCAGCTATAAGACCAAGTGGGGCAGCTTCTACGAGGCAGGCGGCATCGTCATCGCCGACCGCTACACCACGTCGAACGCGGTCCATCAGTGCTCCAAGCTCCCGCTGGAGCAGTGGGACGATTTCCTCCGCTGGGCCTTTGACTACGAATACAGGCTGCTGGGCCTGCCCGCGCCGGACGCTGTGGTGTACTTACAGGTAGACCCCGCCGTGAGCCAGAAGCTCATGACTGGCCGCTACCACGGCGACGAGAGCAGGAAGGACGTCCACGAAAAGGACATCGAATATCTGGCCCGCAGCCGCCGTGCCGCCGAGTACTGTGCGGCGCATCTGGGCTGGGCCACCGTCCATTGCACGGAAAATGGAGCCATGCGCACCATCGAGGAGATTCAGGCCGAGGTGCGGGCGCTGGCGGAAAAAGAGCTCGGATAACCGCGAAAATGGGAGGGATACTATCAATGTATCGTTTGATGCAGCCGTCGGATGAGGCGGCAGTCGTGGCACTGTGGCAGAAAAAACGCGGCGACAGCGCCGAGTTCATCAAGACTGCTCTGGAAAAGTTCGCCGGGGCGGAAAATATCTACGTCGCTGAGGAAAATGACGAGATAGCCGCTGCGGCGCTGGCGGTCCCCGTCACCCTCAAGGGACGCAGCGGCAGCTACCTCTACGGCCTCTGCGGGCAGGGAAGCCTGATTCTGGCAGGACTCGTGGACTATCTCTGTGCGCAGCAGAAGCTGCGGGGCGCGGGCTTCACCGTGGCCGTTCCGGCCGGACAGGAGCAGGCCGCGCTGCTGGAAAACAAGGGTTTCCAGCGGGCTTTTGCCCTCCGCTGCCTGCCCCGGGAGGTGTCCCGCAACCTGTGGAGTCAGGCGGAGTTCGACTCCGTGACGGCCCGCAAGCTCTGTGAGCTGCGGGAGCGCTTCTATCCCGATACCGTCCAGTTCCCGCCGGAGCAGATGGCCGTCGTGCTGACCGACCTCTACGCCCGGGGCGCGACCATCGTGTCCAACGAGAAGGGCTACGGCATCTACTTCCGCCGGGAGGACACCCTCTATTTTGTGGAGCTGATGGCCGATGATGACCGCTCTGCCGAGGTGCTGATGGAAGCGGCCCGGGAGAAGGAGGTCATCGTGGAGCGCGCCGTCATCACAGTGGGCGCGGCTCAGAATCTTTTCCTCGGCGAAGGCACCCGGCAGGACTACGGCATGATACGGTTCGACGCGGAGCCTTTCGATGTGGAAGAAAGTTATATGCGGCTGATGATGGAAAGCTGAACGGAATGGTAAAGGAGTGTGTACATGGCACACGATGTAAAACATAGAAAAAGCAGAAAAGGCGGCGCAGCGAAAATGATCCTGATCGTGCTGCTGATCCTGGTACTGGCGGCGGGCGGCTGTCTGCTGGCCATCCGAAAAGAGATCAATGGCAGTGCTTCCGCCGGCGAACCGGTGAGTGTGAGCATCCAGCAGGGCAGCGGCGTGGCAGCCATCGCCCAGAAGCTCAAGGCGGCGGGCGTCATCAAGTACCCCCACGTCTTCCGCTGGTATGCAGGCAAGCAGGGCGCGGCAGGCAAGCTCCAATACGGCGAGTTCGACCTCGCCCCCGGCAGCTCCTACGACGACATCATCGAGGCACTTTCCGCCTACGCGAAGGCCGACAGCGTCCGGCTGACCTTCCCCGAGGGCACGACGGCCATCGCCATTGCGAAAAAAATGGAGGATGCCGGGCTGTGCAGCGCCGAGGACTTCCTCAAGGAGGCCAACACCGGCGACTTCAGCCAGTACAGGTTCTGGCAGTACGTCCCCGATGACAAGGACGCCCCGGACCGCTTTCTCAAGTGCGAGGGTTATCTTTTCCCGGATACCTACGATTTCCTGAAGGATGACACCGTCCATCATTACGTTGAGACGTTCTATTCTCACTTCGACAAGCAAATCACCGATGAGATGTATGCCGAGATGGAAAAGCAGGGGATGACCCTCTCCGAGGTGGTCACTCTGGCGTCCTTCGTGCAGGAGGAGGCCGGCAACGATCAGGACGATAATGTGGCGCAGGTGTTCCGCAACCGTCTGGCCGAGGGTTCGCCCTACCCCAAACTGCAGAGCAACACCTCCAGCTATGTCCAGAGCGACGCCGACAACAACTACCTCTGGAACTGGGTCGCGCCCTACTACGGCGGCTGGGACAGCATCCCGGAGAACATTCTGGAAGCCTACGACACCTACGCCCGCACCGGCCTCTCCGCCGGCCCCATCTCCAACCCCGGCATCGCGGCCATCCGTGCGGCGCTTGACCCGCAGCCCGACGATGAGGTGAAAGACGCCTATTTCTTTGTCACAGACCTTTCCGGTCACTACTACTACGCCCGCACCTACGCAGACCACCAGAAAAACTGCGATGAGGCGGCTAAAGTTAATAAAAGTATGAAGTAAAAGAGGAATACCATGTTACAGATACCGGAACTTCTGGCCCCGGCAGGCGACCTCGAGCGCCTGCGGTATGCCATCAACTACGGCGCGGACGCCGTCTACTGCGCGCTGCCCGAGTTCGGGATGCGCTCTGCACCCACCAACTTCACCCCGGAGCAGCTGAGCGAGGGCGTCATCTATGCCCACGCCCGGGGCCGCAAGGTCTACCTGACCATGAACACCCTGCCCACCAACGAGGAGGCTGACCGTCTGCCCCAGGCCATCAAGGACGCTGCCGCCGCCGGTGTGGACGCCTTCATCGTGGCCGACCTCGGCGTGTTGGACGCCTGCAAGACCTTCGCGCCCGACATCGACGTCCATATGTCCACCCAGACCGGCATTACCAACTGGGCCGCTGCCCGCGCCGCCTACAATATGGGCGCGAAGCGGGTGGTGCTGGCCCGGGAGATGACCCTGCAGGACATCGCTACCCTCCGCGACAAGACCCCGCCGGAGCTGGAAATCGAGGCTTTCGTCCACGGCGCCATGTGTATGAGCGTCTCGGGCCGCTGCCTGCTCTCCAACTACATGGCAGGCCGCGACGCAAACCGCGGCCAGTGCGCCCAGCCCTGCCGCTGGAAGTACTATCTCAGCGAGGAGACCCGCCCGGGCCAGCTCTATGAGATCGGCGAGAACGAGAACGGCAGCTACATCCTGAACGCCAACGATCTGTGTACCGCGCCCTTCCTCGACCTCATCTGCAAGGCGGGCGTGGACAGCCTCAAGATCGAGGGCCGCGCCAAGACGTTCTACTACGTCGCCAGCGTGACGGCGGCCTACCGCCGCGCCCTCGACCAGTATCTGGCCGACCCGATGAACGAAAACTTCGAGCTGCCGGAAGAGGTTTTGGATGAGCTGACTCGCACCAGCCACCGCCACTATTCGCCCGGCTTCTACTTTGGCCGGGAGCAGGCCCGTCAGGCTACCGACAGCGCGACTTACATCCGCGAGTGGGAGTTTGTCGGTACGGTGGACGGCTGGGAGAACGGCGTCGCCAGCTGCCAGCAGCGGGGCAAGTGGAGCCTCGGCGACACGCTGGAAGTGCTCTGCCCGGATGGCCGCAGCATCCCGCTGAACCCCGAGTGGATCAAGAATGAGGCCGGTGAGCTGGTGGAGTCCACGCCCCACGCGATGGAGCGCTATACCATCCCCACCCCGGAGCTGCCGCCGATGAGCCTGCTGCGCCGGAAAGTCTGAGGATCAAAAGCAAAGCCGCCTGTCGTTCGTTGAATGACAGGCGGCTTTTATCGTTTATTTTCTATTATTCCGGCTTGACCTGCAGCTCCTGCTCGCAGTAGATGCAGCGATACTTGCCGTTGGAGCTCAGCTCGAAGATCTGGTCGCACTCTTCCTCGATGGAGGAGATGCAGCGGGGGTTCTTGCACCGCACGATGTTGACCAGACGCTTGGGGGGCTGGGGCTTTTCCTTCTTGACGGCCTTGCCGTTCTCGATGACGGTCACGCTGATGTCGGGGTCGAGATAGGCCAGCACGTCGAGGTTGAGCCAGGAGGCGTCGCCCTCCACCTTGATAATGTCCTTCCGGCCCGACTCTGCCTTGTGGCTGCGGGCGTTCTGGATGAGGGCCACACTGGAGGTGCGGTTGCCCTTGATGCCCAGCAGGTCCATCAGGCCGATGGCCGTGCCTGCCTTGATATGGTCGATGACGATACCGTTCTGAATTTCATCAATGTTCAGCATCTCAGTTGCCCTCCTTTTCAGCCTTGGGGTCCTTGAGACCCAGCAGCGTCATGATCAGCGCCATGCGGATGTAGACGGCGTTCTGCACCTGCTCAAAGTAGGCGGCCCGGGGGTCGTCGTCCACGTCCAGCGTGATCTCATTGACGCGGGGCAGGGGATGGAGCACGGCCATGTCAGGCTTGGCAAGGGCCATCTTCTCTTTGGTGAGGATATAGCTGTTCTTCAGACGGACATAGTCTTCCTCGTTGAAGAAACGCTCCTTCTGGACGCGGGTCATGTAGAGGATGTCCAGCTCGGGCATGGATTCCTCGAGGCTGCGGGTCTCCTTGTAGGGGATGTGGTTGGCCTCGAGCACGTCGGTGATGATGTAGTCCGGCACCCGCAGCTCTTCAGGGCTGATGAGGACGAAGCGGATGTTCTCACAGCGCGCCATGGTCTTGATGAGGGAGTGGACGGTGCGGCCAAACTTGAGGTCGCCGCACAGGCCGATGGTCAGGTCGTTCAGACGGCCCTTGCGGCGGCGGATGGTCATCAGGTCGGTCATGGTCTGGGTCGGGTGCTGGTGGCCGCCGTCGCCTGCGTTGATGACAGGGATGCGGGAGTACCGGCTGGCCCGCAGCGGTGCGCCCTCCTTGGGGTGGCGCATGGCCACGATGTCGGCATAGCAGGAGACGACGCGGATGGTGTCGGCCACGCTCTCGCCCTTGGATGCACTGGAGACGGTCTCGCTTGGGAAGCCGAGGACATGTCCGCCGAGGTTCAGCATCGCGGCCTCAAACGAAAGGCGGGTACGGGTGGACGGCTCGTAGAACAGGGTGGCCAGCTTTTTGTGGGCGGCCACGTCCTGATAGGCAGCCGGGTCGGCGCAGATGCGGTCGGCCAGGTCCAGCAGAGAGGCGATCTCCTGCTGACTGAAATCCAACGGATCGATCAGATGACGCATATTTTTTTGTTTCCCTCCGTCAAAGAAGCTTTCGAAGAATCGAGAAGTCGAAGAAGTTCGTGTAGTAGCTCAACGAACGCATGACGGGATGGCAGAGCCGGTTGTAGCATATCTCATCCAGCAGCAGCATGGCCTCGCCCGGGGCCAGACGCATGGCGGCCCGGATGGGCTCGTCGCCGCAGCTGGCCTTGAGGTGGGCCACATTGGAGGCCACCTGCTGGCGGCACTCCCGCTCCAGAACATCGAAGATGTCACCCGACAGGTCGATGCGGGTGTAGTCCCGGTTCCCAAACAGGGCGCGGGGCAGGTAGTCGATGGAGTAGATGACGGGGGTGGTGTCGGCGAGGATGCGCTTCTTGATGCAGATGACATCGTCGCCGGGCTCGATGGCCAGATCACGGGCCAGCTCTTCGCCTGCGCGGACGGGGTAGATCTGGATGCCGTCGGCGTGGGGGTAGCTGCCAAAGCTGCGGATGAGCGGGTAATACTCCAGCTTCTGGTCCAACCGGCTGCGCAGGTTCAGGACACTTCGGTTGACCACTGTGCCGATGCCGCGCACACGCTCGATGTAACCCGCACGCTCCATCTCGCTCAGCGCATCGCGGATGACGGTGCGGCTGACGCCGAGTTCGGCGGCAAGGTCTACCTCGGCGGGCAGACGGTCGGTCTGTGCATAGCGGCCTGTGCGCAGTTCCTCCAGCAGAGCGCTGACGATGCGGTCGCTGATGACAGCACCACCCAAGCGGCTGGAAGGGGATAAGCTGGAATCTCTCATGGTTCGTTTCCTCCGGTACACGGGCAGGGCGGCCCTGCCTGGACTTCCGAAAAAGCTGTGCCTGAGCACAAAAACTCTTTCTGCAAATATTATAGCATAAATTGACAATGATTCAAACGGCATTTATACTGGAATCAGCCGGAAAGTATGATTTTATTTTGGAGGGATAGAGCAAGAATGGAAGTTCTTCTGCACAAAGTGTGCGGCCAACCCGCAAGCCGCACCATGACCCTGCGTGCTGCCGGGCCGGAGGATGCCGCCGCCTTTTACGCCTTGCAGAACGAGGTGCGGGCCGCGATGCCCCACCCGGAGCAGTTCGTACCCGACACGCTGGAAAACATCGCCCGTTACCTGAAAGAGGACCTCTGCATCGGCGGGTGGGACGGCGGGCGGCTGGGGGCCTACTTCATCCTGCGGTACTGCGGGCAGGACGCGCACAACTACGCCGCCTTTATGGGCATCCCGCGAGAAGAGTGGGACGGCTGGGCCAACGCCGACAGCGCCATCGTCCACCCCGACTACCGGGGCAACGGTCTGCAGCGGAAGCTGCTGGAGGCGGCGCTTACCCGGCTCCGCCCGGGCATCGTGGGCATCGGGGCCACCGTCAGCCCGGAAAATCAGTACAGCCTCAACAACGCCCTGGCCAGCGGCTTTGAGATCGTCTGCCGCCGGGAGATGTACGGCGGGTATGACCGGTATCTGCTGGCGAAGAGGCTGTAAAATGATACAGCTCCGCGTTTCTTCGGAAAGGCGGGGCTGTTCTTTTTTTGCTATGCCGGAAAAGTCACACTATTCATGAATCTACGCTGGTATGTCATGAAAAGGACTTGACAAAGATATAGGGGGGGGGGGTAAAATGAAAAAAACGGTGACCCTGCAAAAATATAGGAGGTAAAAAAGTATGCGGTTACGGAAAAATATGAAGCGTGCGGCGGCAGTCGCGCTGGCCCTGAGTGTGGCGCTTTCGGCGGCAGCCCCGGCGGCACTGGCAAAGGATTATTATATCGATGACGGTGATATTACGGTGACCGTTAAGGACAACGGCGACACCTATGTCAGTGTCGGCAATGCGCAAGAAGAGAAAGACGACACGGCGGTGGTCATCAAGGGCGGCAAGAACCCGAACAAACAAACGGAGAACAACTCTGATGGGTCGGCAGCCGACGACACGGCGGACGAGGCTGAAGGACAGAAGCCGGTGGTGGATGCCGAGCCGGGAGAGCCTGCGGAGAAGACCGACACGGAGCACGTTGTCTGGCCCGAGAACGTGAACAGCGGGGAAGCCCAGAAAAAGGACGAGCCTGCGGATGCCGAGCCGGAGACGCCGGACACGCAGAAGCCTGTCGAGAAGGCCGCAGAGGACGAAGATGACGACAAGGACATCATGACCTATGAGGCCAACACTGCCAGCACGTTGACAAAGGTTGCGAACGAAGCGGTACAGAATATCATCAAGATCATCAATAATTGCACCAAAAAAGACACGACGGTCACGATCGAAAACGTGAATATCTATCAGTACGCCTATGATTATAAGGCCGCGATGTCTGTCGAGGGCGCAGGCGACACGACCCTGAAGCTGGTGGGGGACAATACCTTGAGAGGTGGACATTCTTGTGCGGGCTTGGAAAAGGATGATGAGTACTCTACCGGAAAACTGACCATCACCGCAGAAGATACAAGCGCCTCTTTGAAGGCGTATGGTGGTCAGAATTCTGCGGGCATTGGTGGAGGATCTTATGATAGCACCTCGAAGCTGGAAATTGCAAACGGAAAAATCTATGCAGAAAGTGGTTCCAATATGGGTGCAGGCATTGGCGGCGGCATATACGGAAAAGGTGAAGTGACCATTTCCGGCGGGGATGTGACTGCTCATGGAGGGCATACTGCGGCAGGTATTGGCGGCGGTTTTAGGGGCTCGGGAGACGTTACCATCCTTGGCGGCACGGTAACTGCGATACCTGCTGAGGGCAGTAACTCTAATGTCACAGGCATTGGCGGCGGCTTTGGCTGCGATGAAAAATCGACCGTTCGTATCCTCGGCGGTGTTGTCGATGCCGTGGGCAACGGATGTGGAAGCGGCATTGGTGGAGGCGAAGGTGATGTAGAGGTCGAGATCGGCGGCGGTGCGCAGGTGACTGCAAAAGGCGGCCAGGGCGATAACGAGTTCAATCGCGGTCCAGGCGCCGCCATCGGCACAAACGGCGATGTAGGCGGCAAAGCCGGTAAAGAGCTGGATGTAAATGTCAGCGGTGAGTGTACAGTCACTCGTATCGACTCCAACTTGCCCGCTGATTGTGCTCATAAATGGACACTTGTCTCCTCTACTCCCGCGCCTGTCGGCCAGCTGGGCGAAAAAGTGTATGAATGTTCTTCTTGCGGCTCCACAAGGACTGTATACAAGTTTGTACTTCCGGAACCTGCACCTGTGGAGGAGCAGAACGGCAGGATCGTTTTGACAGTTATAGGCGCTCCCTATGAGATGCATCAGGAGTCTACCCGCTACATCGTCACGGCAGATTCTGATACCGCCACCCTCTTCGGCTGTCTGGGCAATCTGGCAGAACTGAAAGCGCAGGGCGTAGATACCCTCGTCTTCCGCACTAAGAGCCGCGAGACGGCGCTGGACATCGATACCATGCTGTCGCTGGGCACGGAGGACACCATCTTCACCCTCACCCACAGCGGCAGCTCTGCCACCCTCACCGTGGGCGGCGCAGACCACAGCGAACTGATCCACTAACTAACCAACCCCCAAGGCGGAGAGTTTCCGCATCCCTCCGCTTTGTACGAAAAGCCCCCGGCACGTTCCGCAGCGTGCCGGGGGTTTGCCCTCTCAGTCTCACTTCGTTCGCCAGCTCTCCCAGAGGGGGAGCCTCTGGCGTGTCGGCCAAGCCCACGCTGGACGAGCAAAGCTTACTCTATCCGGAAACAGTAGTGCCCTGCTACCAAGGCCAGCAGCAGCTTGACAAGGAACATGGTTCCGCAGCTGCTGCCCTCTGTAGCAGGGCAGTATTTTTTGCGTTATATCAGGCTTCGCTCGTCCAGACGAAAGCTGACCGACATGCCAATGGCTCTCCCTCTGGGAGAGCTGGCGCGGAGCGCCTGAGAGGGCAAGGACGCTGCCAAACAGCTCTTGCACTGCGATAGTATCGCTCTGACAAAAGAGTCTGCCTATCGCTTCGTAGCGGCTTTGCCGTAACTGGCTTGCCCTCTCCGTCACGCCTGCGGCGTGCCACCTCTCCCAAAGGGAGAGGCCTTGGCAGGCCGGGCCACTTTTTACTGGACGCCTGAGGCCCGATATGGCGTAAAAGGGCGGGCCTCGCTACAGAGGGCAGCGGCTTCTGGACAACGCTCCTTGTCAAGCTGTCGCTGGCCCAGACAACGGAGCACTACCGTTTCCGGGACATCGTGCTTCGCTCGTCCAGACGAAAGCTGACCGACATGCCAATGGCTCCCCCTTTGGGGGAGCTGGCGCGGAGCGCCTGAGAGGGCAAGGACGCTGCCAAACAGCTCTTGCACT
>OGRB01001966.1_pt1 | contig 10698 bp, 8 predicted proteins | sample 1553371 | NCBI WGS metagenome assembly OGRB01 (sample SAMEA2580027, study PRJEB22360) | human gut metagenome | reverse complement strand
TCATCAAGATCGGCGCTCGCCGCGGCGACGCTGCTGAGATGGCAGTTCTGGAGCTCGTCTGATCTGCTCTGACTGTTTGATACAGTGTTCAAAAGCCCTTTCCCAGCAATGGGAGAGGGCTTTTTTTGCGTGGCATTTTCATTGCTTCTGAATGTTCCCGGGAATAGCGAGCAAAACCGCAAACATTTCAACAATTCCACTAAAAACTCGAACCTATTTTCGGCCAAAATGCCTCTTGATATGTTGTATGGGGGGGTAAACTTGAAGAGCAGACGGTGCCTTTTGGGGTGGGTGCCTGCAAAATAACAAACGAAAAGGGGAAGAGAACATGAGAAAAAAGAGTACGAGACTTCTCAGTGCAGCACTTGCGGTGTGCATGATGCTGTCGGTTCTGCCGGTGGGCGCGTTTGCGGCGGAGCCGGGGGCGGCAGAACCGGAAAATGGCGTGAGTGCGCAGGCGGAGGAAGACGCTGTTGCTATTGATGCGACAAACTTCCCGGATGGAGCATTTAGACAATATGTAGCAGATAATTTTGACAAAGATAAAGATGGTGCGCTGAACCAAACGGAAAGAAATGCCGTTAAGGAAATTAGGATAAGCAATAGCGGATGCACAAGCCTGCAGGGACTCAAATACTTTTCGAAGTTGACCGACCTATTCTGCAGTGACAATAATTTAACGGAACTGGACGTGAGTGAAAACCCGGAACTGAAGCGGTTGATATGCTATAACAACAGTTTGACGTCATTAAATTTGAACAAAAACACAAAACTTGAAAGCTTGAATTGCAACAAAAACAAGTTGACAGTTCTGGATTTAAGGGAAAATAAAAGCTTGTGGTGGTTGCGGTGCAATAATAATTGCCTGACATCGCTGGATTTGAGAAACAACCCCAAAATCAGGGATTTGCAGGTTGGTTCCCAACGCTACCAAATTCTGGCGAACGACGATCGGACATATGATCTGCATCAGCTGCCGGGGAAATTTGAGTTAGATGGCGTTACCACCGGCAGCTGGAAAGGCGGTACGGTTGACCCGGCAACATGGATTTTGAAAGCGAACAGCACTACAGTTACTTATGATTACGAAGTCGATGATGATGGGTTTGAGTTTTCTGTTACGCTGGATGTGCATTGGCACAACTACCAGTGGGAACATGATGGCACCAAACACCGGAAGGTGTGCACCACCGCAAACTGCCCGGGCCTGACGGCAGACCAGGAGGCCGAAGGCCCCCACATTTACACCAACGCAAAGGACATTGACTGCAACACCTGCGGCTATGTGCGTCCGCTGTATACCGTGACGGCCGAGAACGCTACCGTAGAACTTGAAAACGAAGTGCTGGCCGCCCCCGTGGCCGCAGGCACCAAAGTGACCCTGACCGCTGGAGATGCTCCCGAAGGAAAGACATTTGCAGGCTGGAAGCTGTATAAAGTTGTAAGTGATACTGAGAGTCAAATCACGGACGAAACAGAACTTGCCAATCTGTTGAAGAATGGCACCGAAACCACTGCGACCCTGACCATGCCCGCCTATGATGTTAAGGCGGAACCGTATTATAGCAATATTCCGTATAACATCACACCTGTAAACTGCACTGTGGATAAGACCGAAGCTCCTATGGGCGATACTGTAACAGCAACGCGCAGGGAGCCGGAAGCCAACGAGCGCTTTATCGACTGGACGGTGAAGGTGAATGGTGTTAAGCAACCGGACGACTTCCTGACCCCGGACGCGAACGACCCCGCCAAAGTGAGATTTACCATGCCGGCTGAGAACGTGGAAATAAAGGCAAACTTTGAGGGGAATCCCACGCTGAACATCGGCGATCATATGACTGCGAACATTGACGACAACGATGCGTCCGTACCGAGCGGCAGCACTGTGCCGGTGGGTGAAACCGTGCACCTGACAGCCATTGCGCCGGATGGACAGCACTTCACCGGCTGGACGGTGAAGGTAGGCGATGAGGAGCAGAAAGCAGACACCTTCCTGACGACCCCGAACGCAAACGACCCCACCAAAGTGAGCTTTGTCATGCCGGCTGAGAACGTGGAAATAAAGGCAAACTTTGCGAGCAACCCCACTCTGAACCCCACTCTGAGGGTCGGCGACCATGTGACGGCGACCATTGAAGGCAGCGATGCGTCCGTACCGAGCGGCAGCACTGTGCCCGTGCCAAAGAATAAAATTGTGCACCTGACAGCCACTGCACCGGGACAGCACTTCATCAGCTGGACGGTGAAGGTGAATGGTGTTGAGCAAGACCCGACCTTCCTGAAGCCGGACGCGGACGACCCCACCAAGGTGACCTTTACCATGCCGGATGCTAATGTAGAGGTGACGGCAACCTTCGCGGATGACCCCATTCCTGAACCCGACCCGGTTGGACCCAGCGATACCGGCAACATTCAGGGCGCGATCTCTGCTGTGGTGATCGGTGCTGCCGCAGGTGCGATTATCTATGAAGCCGGCACCGGCATCTACCGCGTCATCAATATGCCCGGCATCCCCATGCCCTCCAACCGCATCGAGCTGGCCGAGCTGCTGTGGGAGCACGCCGGCAAGCCGGAGCCTGTAAGCACCGCCCTCTACAGCGACATCGACGAGGGCGATACCGATGCACAAAAGGCCGCCCGCTGGGCAGTGGAGCAGGATCTGATGAAGGACGATGCGGACAACAATAAATTCCACCCGGCCTTCCCCGTCAGCAAGCTGCGCACCTGCCTGACCTGGAACGCCGCAAAAGAAAAAGGCTTGTTTGACAAGACCGAAGAATAAAAATCAGGACCCCGAAAGGGCTGCTGCACCAAATGTGGTGCGGCAGCCCCTTTTCTCGTTTTCGGGTGTTGGAATTGCGCCCGGCCCGTGGTATACTGACAATAGCATGTTTTCGGCCTTTGGCCGGACAAGTTTTCCACACAGAGGAGGCGCAGCGGTTGAAACATCCGAATCATTTTGGCCGGTGGTTGGCTTGCGTGCTGCTGTGCCTGCTTCTGGCAGGCTGCAGCATGCCCGGTGAACAGGTGCAGGTGGAAGAGCTTCTGCGTGCGCCCAAGCTTTCCGGCGATTACGGCGATGTGCAGACTGCCCTGAACGACTGGCTGGGGGAGAGCGCACAGCTCAAATATCCCATGCAGGGCGACCTGCTTTCGCCTTTCCTGCTGCAGGATCTGGACGGTGACGGCAGGCAGGATGCCGCCGTGCTTTACACCACCGCCCAAAGCTCCAACGTGTGCATTGCCATCCTGCAGAAGGATGATGCCGACATCTGGCATGTGCGCCAGAACGTAGAGGGCCTTGCGGACACGGTAGAGTCGGTGGGGCTGGCCCAGCTGCAGCCCGGCGATGCCACCCAACTGGTGGTGGGTTATACAGCGGCACAGGGCGACCATTATCTGGCTGTGTATTCCTACACCGACGGCGTGCTTTCCACGATCCTGGAGCAGCAGTACCAGCAGTATCTGGTGGAGGATATCACCGGCGGCGGCAATCAGGACCTGATCCTGATGTCTACGCTGGAGGACGGCGGCGTGCAGATCGAACTGCTGACCGTGGATAAAGAGGGCAGCTTCCAGCAGGTGGCTGTTATGGGCCTTTCCGCCAATCGGTTTGCCGGCTGCGCCTCGGTGGCGGCGGGTGTGGGTGCGGACGGCAGGCATTATCTGGTGCTGGATGGCTGGACCGGCATTTCCGGCAACAATCTGGCCAGCGTGCTGCTGCGTTTTGACGAGGACACGCAGCAGATGGTGCCTGCCGATCAGATCAGCACCGAAAAGCTTTACACCGCATCCCTGCGCAATGTGCCCAGTCTGGTCAGCCAGGATCTGGACGGCGACGGCATCGTGGAGATCCCCACCCAGCCGGACGAAGCGGGCCTGCTGAATATGAGCCAGAGCCGCCGCATGGATTTTATCGTGTGGATGGACTATACCAGCCCGCACCCGGAAAAAAGCTTCGGGCTGCTGGACGAAGAGACCAACTGCTATATCGAGCTGCCCATGGAGTGGGAGGGCAACCTCAAACTGACCGACAGCGAACAATATGATGGTGCAGTGGAGCTGCGCACGGTGGACGAAGACCAGCTGGTAATGACCCTGCGTCTGGTGCGCACCACCTCCAGCCTGAAGGGCTGGACCCGCCTTGGCATCGTGGCATCCCGCCAGATGCAGGCGAAGCTTGCCCCGGATGTGGAGATCCGTGATAAAAATTACCGCCTGTCCAAGGCGCTGTATCTGCTCAACTAAAGAACGGAGGAACAGTTCATGGTACGAGTGCTTGTCGTTGAAGATGAAGCCAACATCCGCGAGATGATCGCGCTGAACCTGCGCCTTGCGGGCATGGAGGCTGTGGAGGCCGAAAGCGCCGAGGCGGCTCTGCCGCTGCTGGAGAAGAAGCCGGGCTGCGATGCGGCCATTCTGGATGTGATGCTGCCGGGCATGAACGGCTTCTCCCTGTGCGAGACCATCCGCCGCACCGATCAGAAGATCGGCATTATCATCCTCAGCGCCAAGGGACAGGAGCAGGACAAGATCCGCGGCCTTTCTATTGGTGCCGATGACTATATGACCAAGCCTTTCAGCGTAAGCGAACTGCTGGCCCGTGTGAAAGCGCTGTGCCGCCGCGTCGGCCGTACTGCAGGCGGGGACGAAAAAGAAAAGGAAAACCCGCTGGGGATGCTCACCAGCGGCGAATTTGTGCTGGACGAGAACCGCCGCGTGCTGCTCAAGGCAGGCCAGCCGATTGAGCTGACGCAGGTGGAATTCCAGATCATGGAGCTGTTCTTCCGCAACCCCGGCATTGCGCTGGTGCGCGAGAAGATCTTGAAGGGTGTCTGGGGCGAGAACTATTTTGGTGACGTGAAGATCGTGGATGTGAACATCCGCCGTCTGCGCATGAAGGTGGAGGATGAACCCAGCCATCCCACCCATATCCTTACTGTGTGGGGCTACGGTTACAGATGGGAAGAATGAGAAGCGGGATCACCCGCCGGTGGCTGCGGGGCAACCTGCTCATCACCGTGCTGCTGGTGCTGCTGGCCGAAACCATGTTCCTGTACAACTACACACGCAGCTATTATAACAGCGTGCAGCAGACCATGTACCGGCGGTTCTCTTCGGTGTCCGGCCAGCTGAAAATGTACACCGGCGATACGGTGCAGAGCACGGCGGCTACCCGCAGCGTGGCCCTGCGCCGCATGGTGGAGCAGTTTGCCGATAAGGACAAATACGAGTTCATGCTGCTGGACAGCTATGGCGGGGTCATTGCGTCCTCCAGCGGCACAAATGCGGACGGCATTGTGACCGGCATCGACTTTGAGCAGGCGCAGGAGGCTTCTGATGGCCTTGGTGTGGCGGTCTACCGCACCCAGTCCGGCGAGCTGGTGATGGCGGCCTGTTATCTGGTGCCCTATGCCGCCGAGGATGTGGCGGCGATGCGTCTTGTCACCAGCCTGACCCTTGTGGGAGCGCAGATCAAGAACGCCCTCGCGGTAAGTGTTGTGATCGCGGCGGTGATCCTTGCTTTCACCGTGATGTCCGGCCTGTACTTCATCCGCAGCATCGTGGTGCCGCTGGGGCAGGTGGAGCGCACCGCAGCCAGCATCGCCCGGGGTGAGCTGGATGTGCGCCTGCCGGTCACTGGCAACGAGCACGACGAGGTGGACCGCCTGCGCGGCACCATCAACCAGATGGCCGAAGGGCTGGAAGAGACCGAGAAGATGAAGAACGAGTTCATCAGTTCCGTCTCTCACGAGCTGCGCACGCCGCTCACCTCCATCCGGGGCTGGGTGGAGACCCTGCGCACACTGGACGACCCGGCAGACGAGAACTACCGCAAGGGCCTTGAGATCATCAACAATGAGACGGGCCGCCTGTACAACATGGTGGAAGAGCTGCTGGATTTCAGCCGTCTGCAGAACGGCCGCATCCGTATGGACTGCCGCCCGCTGGACCTTGTGGCAGAGCTGACCGATGCGGTGCTGTTCTGTGAAGCACGCATCCAGCGCGAGGGCCTTGTGCTCAGCTACACCGAGCCGGAGGAGATGATCCCGGTCTATGCCGACCCGGACCGTCTGCGGCAGGTGTTCATCAACATCATGGACAACGCCATCAAGTACTCGGCCCCCGGCGGGCGCATCACGGTCAAGCTGTGGGCGGGCGAATACAAGGCTTTTGCGGAGATCATCGATCAGGGCCGCGGCATCCCGCCGGAAGACCTTGAGAATGTCAAGACCAAGTTCTACAAGGGCAGCAATTCGGTGCGGGGCAGCGGCATCGGCCTTGCGCTGGTGGATTCCATCATGACTGCACTGGACGGCACCATGGACATCAAGAGCACGCTGGGCCGCGGCACAGTGGTCACACTGGGCTTGCCGCTGTACCATAAGGCGTGAAGATTTTGTCACAATTCTGTGGTAAAATAACCGGGAAAAATATGATCCGATAGGAGAACCCAATGAATCAACCCAAAAAGGAACGTTTCAAGACCAGCGTCGGCGGGCAGGCGCTGATGGAAGGCATCATGATGCGCGGCCCGAAGCTCATCTGCTGCGCGGTGCGCAAGCCGGACGGCACCATTGAGACCAAGATCGACCCTGTGAAGAACCACGGCATCTGGACAAAGATCCCGCTGGTGCGCGGTGCCATCTCCATGATCGAAAGCCTGATCGTGGGCTACCGCTACATGATGTACTCGGCTCAGGTGAGCATGGGTGACGACTACGACCCCGAAGAGGAAGAGACTGCCTTTGAAAAATGGGTGGGCGACCACTTGGGCAAAAAGGCAGAGGACGCACTGCTGGCCTGTGCCGCCGTACTGGGCGGCCTGCTGGCGATTTTGCTGTTCACCGTGCTGCCCACCCTCATCGTGGGCGGCGTGAACCACTTTGTAACATTGGGCCGCTGGGCCAAGGTGGTGCTGGAAGCGGTGCTGAAAGTTGGCATCTTCCTCACCTATATGGTGGCCATCTCCAAGATGAAGGAGATCCACCGCGTGTTTGAGTACCACGGTGCCGAGCACAAGACCATTGCCTGCTATGAGGCCGGTGATGAGCTGACCGTGGAGAATGTGCGCAAGTACACTCGGTTCCATCCGCGCTGCGGCACCAGCTTCCTCATTCTGGTGGTCATCGTCAGCGTGTTCCTCTACAGCGTGCTGCCGTGGGGCAGCATCGGCCTGCGGGTGCTGTTCAAGCTGCTGCTTCTGCCGCTGGTCATGGGCATCAGCTATGAGCTGCTCAAGTGGTGCGGCCGGTCCGATAACATTGCTACCCGTATCATCCGCCAGCCCGGTATCTGGGTGCAGCACCTGACCGTGTTTGAACCGGACGACAGCATGATCGAGGTGGCTATTGCCGCCGTGACCCCTGTGCTGCCCGAGGACCCGGAGGATGGCAGATGGTAATTGCTGGTTTGACCCCGCGCGAAGCGGTGCGGGCCGTGGAAGCCCGGCTTTCCGCTGCAGGGTGTCCGGATGCCGATTACGATGCACGGGAGCTGTTCCGCGTGGCAGCCGGGCGGGATGCCCGCCTTTCCGACCGGGTGCTGACCACAGAGGAAGCGGAAAAGCTGGAAGCCCTCTGCACGCGCCGTGAGCAGCGGGAACCGCTGCAATACCTGTGCGGGATCTGGAGCTTTTTGGATTTTGATCTTGCCGTTGGCCCCGGTGTGCTCTGCCCCCGGGCAGACACTGAGGTGGTAGCGGAAGCGGCTGCCAATACCCTGACGGGCATTGCAGCGCCCCGGGTGCTGGATCTCTGCGCGGGGACCGGCTGTCTGGGGCTGGGCGTCAAGCGCTTCTGCCCGGCGGCGCAGGTGACCTGCGTGGAAAAAAGCCCGGAAGCCTTTGTTTATCTGGAAAAGAACTGCCGCTGCGCCCTGAAAGGGCAGGGCGGGCAGACAGAGGACTTGCTGGAGCCTACCGCGTTTGAGCAGACAGATGCCCCGGCCTTTGACTGGGGGCCGGCGCTGAACGCTCTGCGCGCAAAGGCAAAGCCAGCCTATGCGGTGCAGCCGGTGGAGGGCGACCTGTTCACCTACTGGCAGGGCCTGCCGGAAGGGCAGCTTGATCTGATCGTATCCAACCCGCCCTACCTCACCGCCGAGGAGATGCGGCATCTGCAGCCGGAGGTGGCGCAGGAACCGGCCATGGCGCTGGAAGCAGGAAAGGACGGCCTTGTGTTTTACCGTGCCCTTGCAGAGCATTACCAGAATGCACTGCGGCCCGGCGGAGCGCTGGTGCTGGAGATCGGCTGGCAGCAGCGGCAGGCTGTGGCGGCACTGCTGGCTGCAAACGGCTGGGCAGACATTGAATGCCGCAAGGATTTTGGCGGCAACGACCGGTGCATGATCGCCCACAGACCCGAAAAATAAAAGTGAAAATAGAAACAACTTCTTGTTGTAATATTTTGATTTTGTGGTATACTATACTGGAAAGTATACGGACAGCCCGCGCACGGCGGGCAGCAGGAAGAAAAGGAGCAGCACGCTATGGCAAAAAATCAGAACAACAACACCGTTGCCCCGGCGACCAAAAAGACCGAGCCGGAGGCCAAAAAGGATGCGCTGGCCACTGCGCTGGCCCAGATCGAAAAGCAGTTCGGCAAGGGTGCCGTGATGAAGCTGGGTGATAACGCCTCCATGCAGGTGGATGCCATTTCCACCGGCAGTCTGGGTCTGGATCTGGCTCTGGGCGTGGGCGGTGTGCCCCGCGGCCGCATCATTGAGGTGTACGGCCCGGAATCCAGTGGTAAGACCACGCTGGCTCTGCACATTCTGGCCGAAGCCCAGAAGCAGGGCGGCGAAGTGGCCTTCATTGACGTGGAGCACGCACTGGACCCCACCTATGCCGAAGCGCTGGGCGTGGACATCAACAATCTGCTGGTCAGCCAGCCGGACACCGGCGAGCAGGCCATGGAAATCTGCGAAGCACTGGTGCGCTCCGGTGCCATCGATGCCATCGTGGTGGACTCGGTTGCCGCCATGGTGCCGAGGGCTGAGATCGAGGGCGAAATGGGCGACAGCCATGTGGGCCTGCAGGCCCGCCTGATGAGTCAGGCCATGCGCAAGCTGACTTCGGTCATCGGCAAGACCAACACGGTCTGCGTCTTCATCAATCAGCTGCGTGAAAAAGTGGGCGTGATGTACGGCAACCCGGAGGTCACCACCGGCGGCCGCGCCCTGAAATATTACGCCTCGGTGCGCATCGACATCCGCCGCGTGGAGGGCCTGAAGGACTCTTCCGGCCAGTTCATCGGCAACCACACCCGCGCCAAGATCGTCAAGAATAAGGTGGCACCTCCGTTCCGTGAGGCAGAGTTCGATATCATGTTCGGCGAGGGCATTTCCAAGATGAGCGAACTCATTGATGTGGGCGTGAAGCTGGGCATCGTGCAGAAGAGCGGCGCATGGTTCAACTATGGCGATATCCGTCTGGGTCAGGGCCGTGACAACGCAAAGCAGTTCCTGAAGGACAATCCCGAGATCGCAAACGACATCGAGGGCCAGATCCGCGCCAATGCCGATAAGCTGTACGCATCCCGCCGCCCGGCAGGCAAGGGCGCTGCGGCCAAGGCCGAGGAACCCGCCAAGGCTGCAGATGCCAAGGAGCCGGTGGTCAAGGCTCCTGCCCGCAGCAGCGAGAGCGAACTGGATATCATGGTGGAGGACTAAATGTCCTTTTATAAACGCCGCCGCCCGAAGCAGGAAGAAGAAAAGTGCGCCGACCCGGCCAAGGCCCGCGCCCGCGCACTGGATGCGCTGGCCTCGCGGGAGATGTCCTCGGCACAGCTGTATGAACGGCTGTGCTATGGCTTTACCGAGCAGGCTGCAGCGGCTGCTGTGGCTGAGATGGTGGAGCTGGATTACGTAAACGATGACCGCTATGCCGAAGCCCGGGCACACAGCCTGCTTGCCGCCCGCAAGAGCCGCCGTGCGGCGGCCCAGAACCTGCGGCAGAAGGGCCTTTCCGGCGCGCAGATCGAGCAGGCGCTGGAAAGCGTCTATGCCCCGGACGTAGACGGCGAAAGCCCGGAGCTGGAAGCTGCCGCCGCTCTGGTGCGCAGCCGCTACATGAAAAAGCTGGCCGATGGCCGCCGCGACCTTGTGGTGGCCGCCCTGCAGCGCCGCGGCTTTGCGTATTCGGTCATAAAAGAAGCGATAAAAAGAGCGGAAGAAGAATAAAAAGCACCCCTCAAAAGAGAAAGAGAGTATCATCCCCTATGAAAATTGCGTGTATTTCCCTTGGCTGCCCCAAGAATCAGGTCGATCTGGATGTGATGGTGCACATCCTGCTGTCTGCCGGCCACGAGACCGTGGCCGATCTGGCCGAAGCAGATGTGATCCTTGTGAACACCTGCGGCTTCATTGAGAGCGCAAAGACCGAAGCCATTGAAAACATTCTGGAAGCCTGCTCCTACAAGCAGCAGAACCCGGAGCTGAAGGTTATCGTCACCGGCTGTCTTGCCGAGCGCTACCGCAGCCAGATCGAGGAAGAGATCCCCGAGGTGGACGCGGTGGTGGGCTGTGCCTCCAACAAGGCCATCGACACCATCGTGGCCCGCCTGTTCCATGGTGAGGACCATCTGGAAAGCTACGGTGCCAAAAAGGACTTTCCGCTGGGCGGCAAGCGTGTCATCGGCACGCCTGCCCACTATGCGTACTTAAAGATCGCTGAAGGCTGCAACAACCGCTGCC
>OGRB01001964.1_pt1 | contig 10708 bp, 10 predicted proteins | sample 1553371 | NCBI WGS metagenome assembly OGRB01 (sample SAMEA2580027, study PRJEB22360) | human gut metagenome | reverse complement strand
TTTTCCGGGTGGATGTTTTTCACATATTTTACTAATCTGTCGAATATCTTTGTGGATATTGTTTTACTTGTGTTTGCAGGGTTTAACTGGAACCGCATTCGAAAAGATGGAAAGTGTCCGCCGGTTGCAAACGGCTGGTATATTATAAAGTTTATGGCAACCATCAGCATTACACTGACATTTTTAATTTATCTGCTGGTACTTGCGCCAACAGATCCAAGCGGATTTCTTGGTGCTTATATGGGGAATGGATTTGGCAGTTTATGTGTGCATTTTGTTTGCCCGGTTTTAGCAATATTGGATTTTTGTTTGTTTGATTATCCGTATAAGTCCGGAAGGCTGCATGTGTTCTTTTCTATCGTTCCTCCGCTGTGCTATGTGGGAGGAATTGTAGCTTTGGCATATGAGGGCGTCCGCTGGAATGGAACCATGTACGCACCGTATAATTTTTTGAATTTTGGTGCCAAAACAGGATGGTTTGGTTTTGATCTAAGCCAGATTGGAAAAGAGACACTTGGAATTGGTGTGGCTTATATGATCATCCTGCTGGTAATTATTTTTATTGGAATTGGTCTGGTTTACCTTGCCATTAAAAATGCAAGGCGAAATAAAAAAACAGAAGGGAACTAAGTAGAGAAATGCTTGATGAGAGAGATGATATTGCAGTATACGATGCTTCGGAGGAGGAAAACGAACGGGAAGCACAGCGCCATCAGATGCGAAAAGAGAGGGCACAGAAGATGCAGATGGAAAAACAGCGCAGTATGAAGCGGCAACGTTATATTTTATTAGGAAGCGGTCTTGCGGTTATTCTTGTTTTGCTGATAATGATGGTTGCGAAACACATAAATAAAAAGGATCCAAAAGATATTTCTGCAAATGCGGTATCGCAGCAGACAGAAATTCAGACGGATACAGCAGCACAGGAAACAGAAACACAGGAATCGTGGAGTTATGAGGCACATAAAACGGATAAAACAGAAAAATTCCCGAAGAGTGTGGTAAGCAGCAGAGGTGTACTGATTGATGTGGATTCTGGTGATATTCTTGCAGCAAAAGGTGTACATAAGCGCATTGTTCCGGCATCTATGACAAAAATTCTTACTGTTTTGGTGGCAGCAGAACACATTACACCGGAGCAGCTGGATGATAAAGTAGAAATTACAATTGATATTACGGATTACAGTTATCGTAACGACTGTAGTAATACCGGATATGAAGTCGGCGAAAAAGTTACGGTAAGAGATCTGTTTTACGGAACAATTTTACCTTCCGGTGCAGATTCCGCAGTGGCACTTGCCACATATGTTGCAGGATCCCACGAGAAATTTGTGGATATGATGAATGAGAAATTAGAGGAGATGGGACTGTCAGAGACAACGCATTTTACGAATTGCGTGGGATTGTATGATGAAGATCATTACAGTACGCCGTATGATATGGCAATGATTATCAAGGCGGCAACGGATAATGAGTGGGTCCGTGAAGTGATGTCGACGCACACTTATACCACAAGCAAAACAAAGCAACACAAAGACGGTATTACGATATCAAACTGGTTCCTGCGTCGTATAGAGGACAAAGATACGCATGGAGAGGTGCTATGTGCAAAGACAGGATTCGTAGCGCAGTCAGGAAGTTGTGCGGCAAGTCTTGCTTCGGACAAGAATGGAAAAGAATATATCTGTGTGACTGCAGGATCGACAAGCAGTTGGAGATGTATTTATGATCATGTAGAATTATATGATAAATATCTTCCGGAATAGAGAATAAGATGAAAATAAGACGGAAGTGTTACGCAGTATGTTTGGTGTGTAACGCTTCCGTTGTTTTTATAATATAATAATATTTGCACAGTTGAGGTCTTCTCCAAGTTCATAGACCTTACCACTGGTCAGACCTACAACCGTAGGACGAAGAATGTAATGTGGGATATTTTTTACAACCCTTGCTTTTTCTCCATTACTTAATTCTACGATACTGTCGACCGGATAGAGGATCATGCTTTCGAGGAACGCTTTCATTGCATTGATATCGAGCTCCCGTGTCATTGACATGATAATTTCTACAGCATCTCGCTGCGAATAGGCGGCTTTGTATGGACGTTCAGTAACCAATGCGTCATAGATATCTGAAATTGTAAGAATACGTGCATAAGGACATATCTGGGCAAGCGTGATTCCCATAGGATATCCGCTGCCATTAATTTTTTCATGGTGTTCAAGAATTGTGAGACTTACTTCCTCCGAGACATCCGGCCGGTCTTTGACCATTTGATAACCGAAAAGTGAATGCTGTTTCATAATTTCAAATTCCTGATTGTTCAGTTTTCCCGGTTTATTTAAAATATTGGTCGGAACTTTTGTTTTGCCGATGTCATGTAACAGACCGGCAACACCAATCTCTCGAATCTGGTTTGAATTCATGCCCTGCTGTTTGGCCACAATCATGCTGATCGTTGCGACATCAACACTGTGTTTGAATGTGTATTCATCGCTTGTTTTTAAAGCAGAAATATCGATGGCAATCGCATTGTTCTGGTTAATGGAATCCATGAGGCTGTCTGCAATATAATTGGTTGCTTTATCTATTTCTGGAGATTCCGGATTGTTATATATAAATTGGATACCGGTGGCAACACGTTCACGTACGCTGGCAGAGAGCGTAACCTTAGCACGATCTTCGGTACGAAGCTTTTCGATGTTCTCCTGTGCAGTGGGTGAGACAGAAAGCGAGTTTTCTTCCTCAGATACTCCGTCATCTATTTGAATGTAGACACTCATAATTCCCATTTGAATCATAGAGGCAATCATATATTCATCTAAGACAGCACCTCTTGCAACAAGATTGCGACCGAGCCGGTCAACTACCGGATGATCGAGTTTCATTCCCGGTTGAAGTTGTCGTGTGCGTATGTATTTTCGTTGTATCAATTTGTTACCTCCATATCGCTATAGATATCAATTTATTTTACAATATTTTTGCATTTTTTCCAATATATTTTGAAAATTTTTTTGATTCTTGTCGAACTTGTACAATTTGTAATTCTTTGGACTTGCCGAAGCTATGGAGGAACAGTATAATGAAGCACAGATAGAAAAAAGGGGGAGAGCATGATGCTTCCGGAACAATTTTTAAATAGAATGAAACAGATGCTCGGAGATGAATTTCCGGCATTTTTAGAGAGTTATGAACAGGATAAATATCAGGCATTGCGGATTAACCCGCAGAAAACTACAATATCTTCATTTATGGAAAAGAGCCCGTTTTCACTGAAACAGGTACCATGGGAAAAGAACGGTTTTTATTATCAAAAAACGGACGCACCGGGAAAGCATCCGTATCATGCTGCCGGTGTATATTATATTCAGGAACCGAGTGCGATGGCGCCGGCTGCTTATCTGGAGGCACAGCCGGGAGAGAGAGTTCTCGATCTTTGTGCGGCTCCTGGTGGAAAAAGTACGCAGATTGCAGCTGCAATGGGTGGGGAGGGGTTGCTGATCAGCAATGAAATCCATCCGGCGAGAGCGAAAATACTGTCAGAGAATATTGAGCGTATGGGCATCCGTAACGGAATGGTTATAAATGAAAGTCCCCAGTCTCTTGCAAAAATATTCGAGTCATATTTCGACCGCATCATGGTAGATGCGCCGTGCTCGGGGGAAGGAATGTTTCGAAAGAACACAGACGCATGTGAAGAATGGAGCCCTGAAAATGTAGAAAACTGTGCAATGCGTCAGCAGGAAATCCTGACTTGTGCAGCGTTCATGCTGCGCCCGGGTGGAAGAATTGTATATTCTACATGTACGTTTGCACCGGAAGAGAATGAAGGAACCATAAGTCGCTTTCTTGAAGAACACCCCGAATTTCATATGGTGGAAGTGCCGTTATACGAAGGCATGTCACCTGCCAGACCGGAATGGACGAAACATCCGGCAAAAGATCTGCAGTCTGGTATTCGGCTGTTTCCACACAAACTTCACGGAGAAGGGCATTTTCTTGCGGTTCTCGAGAAGGACGGCGAAGTATCAGATACATACAGGGGATACTGTGCTAACGGAGTGCAGAAATCTTTGAATGAAAAGGATATTCGGGAATATCTGGACTTTTGCAAAGAAAATTTGAAGAAAGCACCGCAGGGAATTTACCTGAAATTTGGAGACCAGTTATATGTAGCGCCGGAAGGTATGCCCGCAACCAAAGGAATGAAAGTATTAAGACCGGGATTACACCTTGGAACTATGAAAAAAAATCGTTTTGAACCATCTCATGCACTGGCATTGGCACTGTCGGCAGATGAAGTTGTGCATTCGATGGATTTACCGGCGGAGGACCTGCGTGTGCGTGCATATCTCAATGGACAGACATTTTCCGCAGAAGGAGAAAAAGGCTGGTATCTTATCACCGTAGATGGATATAGCATTGGATGGGGAAAACTTGCAGGAGGAGTGATGAAGAATCATTATCCGAAAGGTTTGCGTATACAGTACTAAAAATTATAAATGGATTTAAAAACCCTCGGACACGTTGCCGGGGGTTTTGCGTGATAATACATTTCTGTTGATTTGTCACACAAAATAAGCTATGATACAATAAGAAAAACAGCGTCATTCTATCAATGCTGGACGAGGAGAAAAAATGCAGGATTTTATAAAAGCAAATTATCATGCGCATACCTGGCGTTGCCAGCATGCTTATGATACAGAGAGGGAATATATTGAAGCAGCAATTGAAATGGGAATTAAGGAATTTGGCTTTTCAGATCATGTTCCATGTCCATTTCGGGATGGCTATGTTTCCGGAATTCGTATGACGATGGAGCAGGCACCGGAGTATGTTGCGTCAATCCGTAATCTGGCGGCGGAATATAAGAATGATATTAAGATATATGTAGGATTTGAGGCGGAATATATTCCGGAATATTATGAGGAACAGATGCGCCTGTTCCGAAATCTTGGATGTGATTATATGATTATGGGACAGCATTTCCTGCAAAGTGAACAGAACGGACCATATACTGGCACTCCGACCGATGATGAGAGCCGTATCAGGGATTACGTGGATGCTGTAATTGAAGGAATGAAAACGGGCAGCTACCTTTATCTGGCACATCCCGATCTTATGAATTACCAGGGGATGGATTCGGTTTATGACTGGGAAATGACCCGTTTATGCAAGGCAATGAAAGAGCTGGATATTCCATTGGAAATCAATATGCTTGGCATGGGTGAAGGACAGAAACATTATCCGACCGAGCGCTTCTGGAAAATACCGGGTGAAGTGGGAAACAAAGTGATACTGGGACTGGATGCACATTGCAAGCGGCAGGTGCAGGATGTGGAATCATATAATAAATGCATACATATTGTTGATAAATATAATCTTGAATTAATAGATAGAATTGAAATTTAAAACAGAGGAGTAAGTCATGACACAGGACAATATGAATTTTACGACCGGAAGCATTTTTAGAAAACTGATCGGTTTTATGATGCCGATTCTTGGCGCATTGCTTTTACAGACGATGTATGGCGCTGTGGATATTCTGGTAGTGGGATGGTTTGGAACAGATGTAGGAATATCGGCAGTTTCCACCGGAAGCAGTTTTATTAATATGATCGTCTTTATTTTAAATGGACTGGCCATGGGTGTGACGGTGCTTATGGGACGTTACATTGGGGAAAAGAACGAGGGAAGGCTCGGAAAAGTGATTGGTGGAGCGATTGTAACGTTCCTTGCAATTGCGGCGGTGATGACGGTATTGCTTCTCGTCTTTGCGCCGGGGCTCTCCACTGTGATGCAGGCACCAAAGGATGCCATAGACAAAACCATTGTGTATATTCGTATTTGTGGTGGCGGTATTGTATTTATTATAGGATATAATCTGATCAGCAGCATCTTCCGGGGAATCGGCAATTCGAGACTGCCCTTGCTGTTTGTTGGAATTGCCTGTGCAGTAAATGTGGTTCTGGATCTGGTGTTCGTTGCTGTCTTTCGATGGGATGTTGCCGGAGCTGCTTTTGCAACTGTAATTGCGCAGGCGGTAAGTCTGATTCTTTCGGTTCTTGTATGTACGAAAATTAATCTTCCGTTTCATATTAGAAAAAGCGATTTGCGTTTTTCCGGTGAGGTGCAGAAATTCCTGGCTTTGGGACTTCCGATTGCGTTTCAGGAGTTTTTGACACAGTTTTCGTTTATGTGTCTTCTGTCTTTTGTAAATGGCATGGGATCGACGGAGGCAATTCGTCTGGCCTCATCTTCCGGATACGGAATTGCAAACAAAATCGTAGCAGTTGTAATGCTGGTTCCATCTGCTCTGATGCAGTCAATGTCATCTTTCATCGCACAGAATGTAGGCGCAGGGAAAGAAAAGCGGGCGCAGAAATCGATGGGATATGGTATGCTGATAGGTGGTTGCATCGGAATTGCCATGACAGCAGCTGCATTTTTCGGTGGACAGTTCCTTGCATCTTTCTTTACGGATAACGTACCGTATCAGATGAAGGCATCAGAGTATCTGCAGGGATTTAGCCTGGAGGCTATCGTGACGTCGGTATTATTCTCCTTTATCGGATACTACAACGGACATAACAAAACTTTGTTTGTTATGTTTCAGGGAATGGCACAGTCGTTTTTAGTTCGTCTTCCGATGGCGTACATAATGTCAAAAATAATTCCGGATTCGCTCATATATATCGGAGCGGCAGCCCCGACAGCAACTGTTTTTGGAATTATTATTAATTTAGCGTATTTCATGTATTTTTCAAAACAGGAATTAATACGAACGGGAGAGATGCCCGCAAGGGACTAACTCATTTTCGTAATTTCGTCAAGTGAAAAATTTGCCAAAAGATTGCTACCTATTTGTGAGAATTGCCGTATAGCCTTATACTACCATATATTGTATAATAAGCTTCGTTGGTTTACAAAACATAGTAATGACTAAGGAGTGTAAAGATTATGTCAGACGAAGTATTAGACGATGTAATGATTAAGGGAAATTGTAAGGGGAAGGCAGATGCAATTGTAAATTGTCAGTGCAATATCGAGAGCGCACCGAGCCGCTGTGATCAGGCGGAACATTGCATGTTTTATTCATATTATAAATGTAGTAAACAATGGAAGAGACTTGCATAACATTACTAATACGATGTTATTCGAATTTGGGGACTTCTGCTTGCGGCAATGATGCCACGGCAGGAGTCTTTTTGCATAAGTAATTAGAAAGGAGTGCCATACATATGAAGAGAGTTCTGGTATTGAGTGATTCCCATGGAAATGTAAATAATATGATACTGGCAGTTCGGCGGGAAATGCCCGAAATGATCATTCATTTGGGAGATTGCTGGGCGGATGCAGAACAGCTGCAGAAAAAATGTCTGGGGATTCCGCTTGAACAGGTGCCGGGAAACTGTGACTGTCGGCAGGAATTTTTGGAAAGAATTCTGCTGATCGAGGGGAAAAAAATTCTCATTTGCCACGGGCATACTTATAATGTAAAAGCCGGATATATGAATCTGCAGTATGGTGCTCAGGAAAAAGAGGTGGATGCAGCACTTTTTGGGCATACCCACCGTGTTTTTTATGATACATACAATGGCATTACCTATATCAATCCGGGAAGCATCGGCTCGCCGCCGTATGGAGTTCCGCCTTCTTATGCGGTTCTCGAAATTGACGGATCTACAGACACAATCGATTACGAAATAAAATATATCGAATGATTTTACAGAAAAAAATTGACGAAAATACGTGAATAGAAGTATAATAACGAAAGTTATTAAACAAAGAGGAGCAGAAAAATGGTTAAGGTTGTTAAGTTTGGTGGAAGCTCTCTGGCGAGTGCAGAGCAGTTTGCAAAAGTAGGAGACATTATCCGTGCGGATGAGTCTAGAAAATATGTAGTGCCAAGTGCACCTGGAAAAAGAAATTCAAAAGACACAAAAGTAACAGATATGCTTTATGCATGTTATGCATTGGCGGAGGCCGGTGAAGAATTTCGTGTACAGCTGATGAAAATTAAGGAGCGTTATGATTCGATTATTAATGGTCTGGGATTAAAACTTTCTCTGGATGAGGAATTTAAGAAAATTGCTGAAAACTTCAAGGCAAAGGCCGGTGAGGATTATGCGGCATCCCGTGGTGAGTATTTAAATGGTATCATTATGGCAAATTATCTCGGTTATGAGTTTATTGACTCTGCAACTGTAATTTTCTTTGATAAAGAAGGAAACTTTGACAGCGAAAAAACAGATAAGGTTCTGTCAAAGAAGCTTGCAGGATGTGAGCGTGCGGTTATTCCGGGATTCTATGGTGCAAAGGCAGATGGAACGGTTAAGACATTCTCCAGAGGCGGATCTGATATTACGGGTTCTATCGTATCAAAAGCATGTCATGCAAGTATGTACGAGAATTGGACAGATGTATCCGGATGTCTTGTCGCAGATCCTAGAATTATCAATAATCCGCAGCCAATCAAAGTAATCACATACCGTGAACTTCGTGAGTTATCCTACATGGGTGCATCCGTTCTTCATGAAGATGCAGTGTTCCCGGTACGTAAAGCAGGTATTCCAATCAATATCCGTAACACGAACGATCCGGAGGCAGACGGTACACTGATTGTTGAGAGCACATGCCAGAAGCCGGAGTATACCATTACCGGTATTGCCGGAAAGAAGGGCTTTGTTGCTGTAAGCATCGACAAAGATATGATGAATGCAGAAGTAGGATTCTGCCGTAAGGCATTACAGGCATTTGAGGAGAATGGAATTTCTATTGAACATATGCCTTCTGGAATTGATACAATGACCGTATTCGTACATCAGGCTGAGTTCGAAGGCAAAGAGCAGCAGGTAATCAGCTCTATCCGCAGACTGACACATCCGGATGTGATTGACCTTGAGGCAGATCTCGCACTGATTGCTGTTGTGGGACGTGGAATGAAGTCTACCAGAGGTACAGCCGGAAGAATTTTCTCCGCATTGGCACATGCAGATATCAACGTAAAAATGATCGACCAGGGTTCATCTGAGTTGAATATTATTATTGGTGTGAGCAATGATGATTTCGAGCAGGCGATTAAAGCTATCTATGATATATTTGTTGAAACACGATTATAAAAACAATATTTGAGTAAGATGTTGGAATAACAATAGTGAGAACCACATAGCGCTCCCTTTCATATTCTATATGGAAGGGAGCGTTTTATTATGACCGGAAATATCGCAGTTTTTGTGACGGATCAGCGACAAAAGAATCTGGCAGAGTACCTTCCGGGGAAAAAGGTATTGTTAGACTGGCATAATACACAGAAGAAAGGGGCAGTAGAAGAACTTGTGGAAAACTGTGGATACTTCATTTTTCCGACGCCGGTTTCAAAACTGAACCGGTATCCAAAATTGGAAGATATGTTAAAATACGAATTGATTAACGAAAAACATGAGGATAAAACAGTGATTGGTGGGGCGTTTACAGATAAATGGATAGAGTATTTACAGCAACATAAAATTTCGTATTTTGATCTTATGAAAGATGAAAACGTGGTACAGAAAAATGCTCACATCACAGCAGAAGCAACAGTGGCGGAAATCTTAAAATACAGTGCGTATTCCATATATGGGCAAAAAATTATTGTTTGTGGATACGGCAGGTGCGGAAAAAGCGTGGCGGATTTGCTGGCGGCAATGGGAGCAAAAGTTACAATTCTCGCACGAAGTGCCAAAGCACGCCAGATGGCAAGAGGTAACGGACATGAGGCAGTCGATTTTTCCTATGGACCAGAGGAAGTCTATGGTGCCCGCACCATTGTAAATACAGTGCCTGCGCAAGTGATCAGGGAACCAATGATTCAGGAGATGCACAAAGATACCGTCATCATAGATATCGCATCGAGACCGGGAGGCGTGGATCTGGTGGCGGCGGAACGCCAGGAGATAAAAGTAGTGGCAGCATTGGGACTGCCGGGAATCTATACGACGAAAAGCAGTGCGAAAGTATTCGCGGATGCAGTTATAAGTCAGATGCAGTTGCAGCAGTGCAAAGGTGGGGGAAAAACATGGATTTATCAAATTGTAATATAGGTTATGGTATTACCGGATCGTTTTGTACGTTTACAAAGACCAGAAAACAGATTGTACGATTGAAGGAGATGGGGGCAAATGTTATTCCCATCTTTTCTTATCAGGCACAGAGTTGCGATACAAGGTTTGGAAGTGCAAAAGAGTTTGTCGAAGGAATCTGTGAGATTACCGGAAACGAAGGAATCATGACGATGCAGCAGGCGGAACCGATCGGGCCGAATAATTTTCTGGATATTATGGTTATTGCACCATGCACGGGAAATTCAGCGGCAAAGATTGCAAATGGAATTACAGATACACCGGTTCTGATGGCGTCAAAAGCACATATGAGAAATGGAAAACCGTTGGTAATCGCGATTTCCACAAACGATGCACTGGGCGTCAATTTTAAGACAATTGGTATGTTAATGAATATGAAAAACATATATTTCGTGCCATTTGGACAGGACAATTATAAAAGCAAACCGAATTCTATGATTGCCCGGATGGAACTGCTGCCGGATACGATTGAGGCGGCAATGCGCGGAAAACAGATTCAGCCAATTGTAGTTGCAGAATCATAGAAGGCGGGCAATGAAAGCCCGCCTACATAGTATTATTTATCATTTTTCTGAGCTTCGTATGCT
>OGRB01001946.1_pt1 | contig 10805 bp, 10 predicted proteins | sample 1553371 | NCBI WGS metagenome assembly OGRB01 (sample SAMEA2580027, study PRJEB22360) | human gut metagenome | reverse complement strand
GCCTTACCAGACTTCTTACCAGTTACCTTAACAATATTTTCCACTGACCATACTGCCAGCAGAGTGGATAAAACAGGTATCTGCAGCATAGCATGTGGAAGAAGCTTTCAATCTTAAGTAACGTACAAGCAACGCACAAGAAACGGGGTAGTACAAACTGAACTTATATGACCATATTTTGTGAGACATTTTTGCTGGAAAAATTTAAGTAACACACAAGTAACAATTCCGATTTTTCATATTTTGTCGATTGCTTCAATGAGTTCGTGGATGTCCAAATGCGTGTAGACACGTTCGGTTAATGTCATGGCTCCGGCATGACCGACAATTTTTTTGATAATGGTCTGATCCACATGTGCATCGGCGAGCATTGAGATCGTTGTATGACGGCAGCAGTGTGGGGTACGGTCGATGTTCAGGGGCTGCAGCAGTGGTTTAAATACATTGATGTAATAATTATGGTAAGTAAAATGCTCACTGTCCATGGTGTGGATAAGGTATTCACTGTGCGAACAGTCATTGTACCAGGAGGTGTAAAAGGGCAGGACTTTTTCGGCGATAGGAACTTTGCGGATACCATTTTCTGTTTTGCTGTCAACTACGTCGAAGTATCGTTCAGGCAAGTGGACATTTTCTTTTTTCAAGTCAAGCAGTTCGGAAACACGGACCCCATTGTAGATGAGCATAAGAACCGTCTGGTAATAGCGGTCATCGGTATGTTTCCATAAGGTTTCTATTTCATCCGCCGTGAAGCGGTTGCGTTCTGCTTTATTTGGATTACGGTCTTTATATTTGGTGATGTTGACATAGGGAGAGTAATCCTTGCAGATAATTTCGTGTTTCATCGCATAGTCGTATAACTGATTGAACAGGATGCGGAGCTTTTTTAGGGTGGGATAATTTTTCCCACAGCGGTCGACGACGCGTTGCAGATCATCCAGGCGCAAATTGCGGAATGGTACATCTGCGATATCTTCACAAATGGAATATGCGGCGCGGTATCCTTTGATGTTGGAGGCGGAGGTGGTCGGAAATTTTTCTTCGGACCAGCGCAGATAGATGTCATGGAAGGTAAGCTTCAGGGCAGCTGCATCAATTGGATAGTCATTGTATTTGGCCAGTATTTGTAAGGCTTCGACCCGGGAGGCAGCGTATCCGATAACTTGGAATTTTTGTACACGTTTTCCGGTTTTGTCATTGTGGTACCAGCCGGTGGTAATTCGCGCAGCATAGGGCCTTCTTCGGTTCCCGGATAATTTTACGACTCCGCCGTATCCGTTTGGTAATCTCATGGTTGTAATCCTTCTTTCTTTTGTGATTTATAGAGTAGTTAACATAGATGGTACTATAGTTTTCTTGGTGTGGACAAAAGGAAAATTTAAGAGTATTATGTTGAATAGGTATGTACTTATAGAAATAATTGAGTAAAAACATACAAAATACATTGATTCGAAGGAGAAAATATCTTGAGTAAGAATGTTTATGCAAATAAGAAGAAAACAAACGCATTACTGATTCCAATCATACTTATGATGGGATTTGTTCCGTTGATCGTGCATATGTTTGAGTATGATGCCAATCTGTCGCAATTTGACTGGTTCCCAGCGAGTTCCGGGTTACAGACAGATTTCTTTTTCGCATGGAAAATGATAGCGATAGTGATCCTTGGAGTTGTGATGATCGGAATCATGTTATATCGGTATTTAAAAAAGAAAGAACAGTTTCAGTTTGAAAATTCATTTTATATGCTGTTTGTTTATGCAATGTTTGTTGCAATGTCCGCATTATTTTCTAGCTATAAGTACTGGGTTGTCAGAGGCACCTATGAATTGTTTGAGCCGGTATGGGCTGTATTTGCCTATATGATATTGTGCTATTACGTATATAATTATGTACAGGAAGAGAAGCAGGTGAACAAAGTTCTGTTATGGGCCGGAGTTGGAATGGCGATGGTAACGCTGATTGGTGTATTCCAGTATTTCGGAAAAGATATTTTCAAGACGGTTTTCGGAAAACATCTGATTACGAATGTAAGTTTTTGGGATCAATTAGATAATTTGAATTTCAATATGGCAGAGGGAACTTCTTATACAACACTGTATAACCCGAATTTCCTGTCCTTTTATTTCGGAATGTTAATTCCATTGTTGGCATGCTTGTTTATCGGAGCAAAGAAAGTATGGCAGAGAGCAGCATTGGTTGTGGCCGAAATCCTTTGTATCATATGCCTGAAAGGAAGTGGAAGTGATTCCGGTTGGATGGCTGTGGCAGCAGGTGCTGCGATTGCAGTATTGGTATTGCTGAGCCGTGGCAAAAAGCTCCGTTATGTAGGTGGAGCGTTGGTGATGGCAGGCATCATTGGAAGTATTGTGATTGCCAATACCACATCTTTTGGGGAAAGAATCAAGAACACGATTACCGGTACCTATCATATGGAAGACCAGTATTCATTAAATGACATCGCTACAAATGACGAGGATGTTGTATTAAAAATCTGGGATAATGCATTGTCAGTTTCTTATGATAGCGCAGAAGATGGAACTATTCAGATTCTGTGCAAAGACAGTGATGGGAATCCGCTGGGACAGACGCTGGCAGATGAAGGAACACAGACTTATTCCATCGATGATGAGCGTTTTGCAAATGTGCAGGTACAGCCGGTAATGTTTGATCAGACTGCTGGAATCAGTGTGTATGTTGATGGTATTTCCTGGAATTTTGTGAAAACCGATGATGATGGATATGAGTTCCTCAATCCGGCAGGAAAACTTGTCAAATATGAAAAGGTAAAACAGTCCAATCTGTTCAAAGAGGATGCGATGAGTTCCCGTGGACATATTTGGAATATGACCATACCGGTTTTAGGAAAGCATGTGTTTGTAGGATCAGGAGCAAATACCTATTTGCTGGAGCGTCCACAAAATGATTATTTTGGTCAGGCATATATCTATGGATTTAACAATTATGATGTAAAAGCGCATTGCTGGTATCTTCAGCAGTGGGTGGAGACCGGATTGTTTGGAACGTTGGCATTGATTGGATTTTTACTGTGGTATATCATTCGTTCCGTTCGGATTTATCGCAGAGTCGATTTGCACGAACATCTCAGCTGGGTTGGATTTGGATTGTTTGCAGCAGTTCTCGTGTATGTGATCGCAGCAGTTGCCAATGATTCTAACGTATGCACGGCTCCGGTATTCTGGGGAATGCTTGGTCTTGGCATGGCAGTCAACCGTATGCTTGTGACAAAGGAAAATCTGTTTGTAAAAGCAGAAGAGACACAGACAACAGAGAACGACAATGCAGAGGTGCAGCAGAAGAATGATGCCGCGCCGGTTAATGAAAGTGTTAAGGCAGAAAACAAAAATGGAAAACAGAAAGCTTCAAGCAAGAAACAATCCAGAAAACAGCGTAAAAATCAAAAGAAATAAGAAAGCATAGGATAAAAATATATTATGTTACAAAAGAAATCGAACGGAAATGAAACGGCGAAATATATAAGAATTGCTGTATTATTGATTTATGATATTCTGGCAGTGTTTTTGGCAGAAATCATTTCTATTTGGACAAGATTTGAATTCAGTTTAAAAAATGAGCAGTGCATACCATATTTGGAGACTGCAGTTCGCTATTTCTGGATCAATGTATGTGTCACGCTTGTGATTTTTGCAATCATGCATCTGTATAATAGTTTGTGGAAATATGCAAGTGTGCAGGAATTGTTAAATGTGGTCGTAGCGTGTTTGCTCAGTGCAGCATTGCAAAGTTTGGGAATGCATATGTTGCAATGGAATATGCCGCGTTCCTATTACATTCTGTATTTCTTCTTTTTACTGGCATTGATTACCGGGAGCCGGTTTGTGTATCGTGGACTGCGTATTATCCGTCATAATTACCTTGGAATCAGTGTGGGAAAGGTAGTTCCGACGATGGTAATCGGTGCAGGAGACAGCGCATACTTTCTTATCAAAAATATGGAGAACAGTCCGCAGATCCGTAACCGCGTAGCCTGTGTCATTGATGCAGATCAGAATAAGATCGGAAGCCAGATTCTTGGGGCCCCGATTGTGGGAAATGACAGCAAAATTCCATGGGCTGCCGAAAAGTATGGTGTGCGGGAGATTTTTATTGCAATTCCGAATCTTCCGGGAGCAAGAAAAAAGAAGATTCTGGAGCTCTGTAAGAACACCGGATGTAAGATTAAGATTCTGCCGAGTATGGCACAGATTGTTAATGAAGAAGTAGCCGTATCGAATTTCCGTGAAGTAGAGATTGAAGATCTCCTCGGAAGGGAACCGGTAAAGACGAATCTGGATGAAGTGATGGGATATATTGCAGGAAAAGTCGTGTTGGTTACCGGCGGTGGCGGTTCTATAGGTAGCGAGCTTTGCAGGCAGATCGCGGCGCATCATCCAGCGCAGCTTATCATTTTCGATATTTATGAGAATACTACCTATGATCTTCAACAGGAATTGAAAAAGAATTTTCCAAAGCTGAATCTGGTCGTACTCATTGGATCGGTGCGAAACACGCATAGGGTAGATACCGTATTTGCAGATTATAAACCGGCAATTGTTTTTCATGCAGCTGCACACAAGCATGTGCCACTTATGGAAGACAGCCCGAATGAGGCCATCAAGAACAATGTATTTGGAACTTATAATGTAGCGATGGCGGCAGGAAGAACCGGTACGGAACGCATGGTTCTCATTTCTACAGACAAAGCCGTGAATCCAACGAATATCATGGGAGCATCCAAGCGTATCTGTGAGATGATCATTCAGGGAATGCAGCATCGGTTTACAAAAACCAATTATGTGGCGGTACGATTTGGAAACGTATTGGGAAGTAACGGAAGTGTGATTCCCCTGTTCAAAAAACAGATCGCAGAGGGCGGTCCGGTTACGGTCACAGATAAAAATATCATCCGATACTTTATGACCATTCCGGAAGCGGTATCTCTGGTGCTGCAGGCAGGAGCTTATGCCAAGGGGGGAGAGATTTTTGTCCTTGGCATGGGAGAGCCGGTAAAAATTGATGATATGGCAAGGAACCTGATCAAATTGTCCGGATATGAGCCGGATGTGGATATTCCGATTGTTTATACCGGATTACGTCCGGGGGAGAAGATGTTTGAAGAATGCCTGAAAGAAGAAGAGGGATTGCAGAAGACAGAGAATGATCTGATCTTCATTGGCAAACCGATTGAATTCGATCAGGAAGAGTTTTTTGAACATCTCAAGGATTTGAAGAAGACGGCATATGAAGATGATCCACAGATGAAGGTGGTAGTGAAACGATTGGTGCCGTCTTATCGGGTTGAAAAAGAGTTGATAAGTTTTAGGGGAAAAGGATCGAATTAGATTAGCTGAAAGTGGTTTATCTTGGAGGTTGTGAATGAATCGTTGGGTCGTTCATGTAAAAAATAGCAAGATTGAAGACACCAGTGAAGTAGTCCGGAAAGCAACGAAAAATCAAAAGAAATAACATTGTGATAGAGAAGAGAGTGGTGGCTCTCTTCTCATTTTACATTTAGAGATGAAAGGAATTCCGTGGATGCTTGGTGGTAAGGATGGCACGTTGCTTCGATGTGGTGACATGGGTATAGATTTCTGTGATATGAATCGAACTGTGACCAAGCATTTCTTGAATGTATCGGATGTCCACGTCTGCTTCTAAGAGACTGGTTGCAAATGTGTGCCGGAACATATGCGGCGTAATGTGTTGATCAATAGAAGCCAGTGAAGTATATTTCTTTATCATACGACGTACAGCCTGATCGGATAGTGCCGCACCATTCTGTGTAGTAAAGAATTGGTTACTGCCTTGAATCTGAGGAAGATAATTATTGTGATATTCTATCAGAACTCGTAATACATCCTTATTTCCAATTTGAACAATCCGCTCCTTGGAGCCTTTTCCGTAGATTAGTATTGTGCCGTCATATAAGTCAACATCGTTGTCCCGCAGTGCACACAATTCTGAAATGCGTATTCCGGTAGCAAAAAGCAGTTCGATAACTGCAATATCTTGCAACGCTTTTTTCTTTTGATAATCCGTCTTTGCGCAAGCACGTTGCTGATATATCGTGGATAAGAGGGTTTCAAGCGTGTGTAAGGGAATCGTTTTGGGCAAAATTATGGATTCGCGAAATTTTATCTGCATTTTATTAAATGGATTCGTAGAAATACTTTCTTTATATTCCAAATAGTGAAACAGTGCTTTGATCGAAGCGATTTTCCGTTTGACCGTTTTGGGTTTGTATTCCTGGTGCAGGTCGCTTATGTATTTTTCCAGCATATCTGGCGTGATATCGGAGATTTTTAGATTGGAAAAATGATTGTGAAACTGTTTAAGGTCAATGCGATATGCTTTAATGGTTTTGGTATCCAGACGCTTCTGATCCTGACAATGTTCCAGATAGGTATTGATCTGTGTTTGTAAATTATTCATGGCTTCTCCTTTGTGTATTATGCTTATTTATTCGAATTATATGGTACATGATACAGTGAAAAATTGGCAGATATTGGAGAAGGATAATTGAAAATGGGGGTGGATGGAAAAGATATCTTTCAAATTATTAGATGGGATGTTATAATATTAAAGAAAATACATATGAGGAAGGAATTGTTGAATTCTATGTGTAATCTTAGTCAGGGAATTAAAGAGAGAGCTTTAGAGCAGGGATTAGAACAGGGATTGGCACAAGGACGAGAGTTGGAAGAGTTTTCTTCTATTCAGGCTTGTGATTATGAGATTGCACGTGGAGCGCAGAAACTCAATCTTTCTGTTGAGGAGTTTGAGAAGAAAATGGTTGCTGCGGGATATCGTGTACCGAAGCAAGACGAAGTACGTATTTGATGGATAATTTCTTATTATCCATCACCCATCCCACCTATGCTATAATGTGAATATCAGCTATCTGACAATTTGTTTCAAAGAAAGCAGGTGGCGTATGAAGAATGGAGAGTTTCAAGAGTCTGTAACAGACATCCTTTTCACGCTAGATGCACACAAATCCATTAATTTGTAAAAAGCTTAACTAAGTGACATTGATTCATATGTCTCCTTTCAAAAGAATTTCGTTGCAGAATTATCATACGAAAAGAGACGAAGAAGGGCAAGAAATCGAGAGATTTCCTGCCCTGTTTTAATATGTGTGGAGACCCTACTAAATGCCCCTACGGATTCTCCCTACTTATAGACCCTACTAAAGGATGCCCCCACTAAACTTTGATTACCCGATTTTGCAATACAGGGGGAGTTGACATGGAGGAAACAGCTAAAGAGGATTTGATATGGAGACGCAAACCCAATGTTTGTAGTGTTGTCGAAGGAAGATTGTCACGACTTCGGTGAAATGGATGGATATGTATGCAACTGGGAGAATCGGAGAGAGATGCAGTTCCTTGATTATCTTGGGGAGACAACACGAGAAGATAGCGAACCATATGAGTGGGACGAAGTGGAAGAATGACCAATACAATGTGAAAAAAGTAGGGGGAATCGGCGATAAATGACAAAACGAGTCGAAAAACGGAAAGAATGTGGATATATCTGCGTACATATGCTATAATAATTTAGTTTAAGATAGAACTTAAAGATAGAGAAAAGAGGAAATACATTGTTTGACTTCACGAAGCAACGAGAAGCATTTGAAAATAAAGTATGGCTCAGTTCACCGACGATGCATGGATCGGAGCTTGAATACATAAAAGAGGCATATGAAACCAACTGGATGTCAACGGTTGGTGCGAATATCAACGAAGTGGAGAAGCTGGCTTGTGAAAAAGTAGGATGCAAATATGCGGTAGCTTTATCCGCAGGTACAGCGGCACTTCATATGGCAGTGAAGCTGGCTGGGATGGATGCGTATGGCATGCCGGACGTGGGACATGGCACATTAGAAGGCAAGAAAGTATTTTGTTCGGATATGACTTTTGATGCAACGGTAAATCCAGTCGTTTATGAAGGTGGAGTTCCGGTATTTATCGATACGGAATATGATACCTGGAACATGGACCCGGTAGCCTTGGAGAAAGCATTTGCGATGTATCCGGAGGTAAAAGTGGTTGTCACAGCGCATCTGTATGGCACACCGGGAAAAGTCGATGAAATCCGAAATGTATGTGAAAAACACAATGCGATTTTGATCGAAGATGCGGCGGAATCATTGGGAGCAACTTATAAAGGAAAACAGACCGGTCAGTTTGGAACGTATAATGCCATCTCGTTTAACGGAAATAAGATCATAACCGGTTCCACAGGAGGAATGTTTCTTACAGATGATGAGGAAGCAGCCAAGAAAGTACGGAAATGGTCCACGCAGTCAAGAGAGGATGCACCGTGGTATCAGCATGAGGAATTGGGTTACAATTATCGCATGAGCAATGTGATCGCGGGTGTGGTAAGAGGTCAGTTCCCTTATCTGGAAGAACATATTGCGCAGAAGAAAGCAATCTATGAGCGATATAAGAAGGGATTGCAAGGACTTCCGGTACATATGAATCCATATGATGCGACCAACAGCGAACCGAATTTTTGGTTAAGTTGTATGATCATCGAGCCAAGGGCTATGTGTAAGCAAGTCCGCGGCGGACTAGAAGCACTCTATATCAGTGAGACAGGAAAGAGCTGTCCAACGGAAATTCTGGATGCGATCGCAAGTATCAATGCGGAAGGACGCCCAATCTGGAAACCGATGCACATGCAGCCGATTTATCGCATGAATGCATTTGTGACAAGAGAAGGTAACGGAAGAGCAAAAACTAATGCGTATATCAGTGGTGGGTCGCTTGGAAAAGACGGAAAGCCGTTTGATGTGGGAATGGATATTTTTCATCGCGGATTGTGTTTGCCGAGTGATAATAAAATGACGACGGAGCAGCAGGATAACATTGTTGATGTAATTAGGGGTTGTTTTGAATAATAGAAAATTATTGTTGGAAGAATGAAAATGTGGAAAGAACTTGATAGAAAATATGGAGTCCATAGGGGCTTGTACGAAAGAATTTTTAAAAGGATTATTGATTTTGTAATGACGCTAATTGGATTTTTGATCATTTCTCCTTTGTTTTTATTTTTATGTATTTTGATACGAGTCAAGCTAGGAAGTCCTATTTTCTTTAAACAAAAGAGATGTGGAAAAGATGAAAAAACGTTTGAAATGATTAAGTTTCGAACAATGACAGATGCACGTGATGAAAACGGAAAATTATTACCAGACACCCAACGGTTTACAAAATTTGGTAATTTTTTAAGGAGGTCTAGTTTAGATGAACTTCCTGAACTGTTAAATGTATTAAAGGGCGATATGAGTTTAGTTGGACCGCGTCCATTATATCCATTTTATTTACCTTATTATACCGAAAAGGAAAGTTTACGTCATTCGGTTCGTGGGGGAATTACAGGTCTTGCTCAAATCAACGGCAGGGCTCTGCTTTGCTGGAATCAACGGTTTGAGAAAGATTTTGAGTATGTTAAAAATATATCGTTTCTAGGAGATATGAAAATATTGTGGGATACTTTTTTTAAGGTGTTTAAGCAAGAAGATATTGGCATCCCAAGCGTTACGGAGGAGGGAGGACTTCATATAGTCAGAGCAGTTGAGAGACCAGAGTATTTGAAAACATTTGAGAATGATCCTAATATGCCAAAATTTGTACAGGGGGAGAAGAATGAATAATAGGTTAGTTATTTTAGGAACCAATGAATATCAAAATCCATTGATTATAAGGGCAAAAGAACTGGGGTATGAAACGCATGTCTTTGGATGGAAAACTGGTGCAATAGGCGAAGAAACTGCGGATGTGTATCATGATGTGAATATTATGGAGTATGATACTTTATGGAAAGAAGTTCAGAAAATAGAGCCATGTGGTGTGGCATCTATTGCATCTGAATTAGCGATGCATCCGATGAATTATTTACTTCGAAAGCTTGGAATACCTTGTAATAGTTTGGAAACGGAAAAGATTGCAACTGATAAATATTTGATGCGCTGTGCTATGAAAAAGGGTGGAGTGGATGGACCAAAGTTTGTGTTGGTAGATGATGGATTTGAAAAGGATTGTATTTCTGAATTTGAGTATCCATTGATTATTAAGCCTGTTGATTTAAGCTCGAGCAGAGGAGTTATGAAGATTAATACGCCCGCCGAGATTGATGAAGCAATTCAATATGCAATGGGGTGGTCGAAAAAAAAACAATGTATTTTGGAAGAGTTCATTGAGGGGGCGGAGTACAGTGGGGAGAGTATTGCTTATGATGGCAAATACAAACTTCTTGTTGTGACAGAAAAGGCAACAACTGGGGCACCTCATTTTGTGGAAACTGGTCATAAACAACCGGCTAAACTTTCACTGGATATGTTGGAAAAAGTCGAAAAAACATTATATAAAGCATTTGCAGCAATGGGGATTAAGTATGGGGCTGTTCATCCAGAATTTAGAATTACAAAAGACGGGAGAATTTGCTTCATGGAAATTGGTGCACGTATGGGCGGGGATTGCATAGGATCGGACTTGGTGCCAATTTCTACTGGATATGATTATATGGGAATGGTTATTGCTTGTGGATGTGGAAGAAAACCAAATTTTCAGAAAATAGGTAAACCCAAAGAAGCACGTATCAAATACATTATAACTAAAGAGGATTATGAAGAATATCAAAATATTCAGAGAGATAAACCGGAAATTATTGTACGTCATAGTGAAATGGGATTAATATCAGACAAACCAATCTTAAGAAGTGCAGACCGAGTGGGATATTATATTACAGCTACTGAATTAGAGAGTGAGAGATAA
>OGRB01001929.1_pt1 | contig 10908 bp, 5 predicted proteins | sample 1553371 | NCBI WGS metagenome assembly OGRB01 (sample SAMEA2580027, study PRJEB22360) | human gut metagenome | reverse complement strand
CCGGCTCGCGGGCCACGGAAGCCAAGTCGAAATGCGCGAACAGATTGCCGATGATCGCCTGACGTTCGCTTTCCGGCACCTTGTGCTTCTTCAACGGCAGGTCGATCGCCTCACGAATCGAAGCCGCCTTGTAGTAGGCGTTCGGAATCTCTTCGCGCCGCACGCGGCCGACCAGATCCTCGACATGCTTCAGATCGCGTTTCACGGCGGGGTCGTATGCGGTACCGTCCGCTTCGATGCGGACCGTTCCGGACGTGGCGGCCAACGCGCCATCCAACAATTTGAGCAGCGTGGTCTTGCCGGCACCGTTCAAACCTATCACCGCCACACGCTTGCTGTCAGGTGTGATATCAAGCGTGGTGGCTTCCAAGCCGATATTGCCGTCCTCGTACATGTGGGCGGCCTGGTCGAGATGGAACGTGACGGACGAAGCCGGTGTGGAACGTTTACCGGCGAACAGCGAATCGAAGAAACCCATACCGCCGATTGTAACGAACCGCAGGCGCAACCGCGCGCAGGTTCACCGGCAGTTCATCCGAATCGTCCGTGCCCGCATGCGTGGCGGACGCCTTGTAATCGGCGAACAGGCTGCCGAAATCCAACAGTCGCGTCACACTGCTGGTTTCGGCATCGAGTTTGACGACCTGGTCCTGCACGGCGTTGTCGTCGCGGCCCAGTTCGGTGGTGAGCAGCACGATGTCGCCTTTGGCATCCAACGTGCGGCCCGAGGATGGTTGCGTGGCGGCGAAAGCGGTTTCATGGTTGGCGACCCCCGGAACATAACTCAAAGCAACAATGATGACAATCGTTATGATTGCCGATGAAACTCAGAGCAAACCGGAAAAACTGCTATATGAATCAGGAAAGAAACCTGATTTTTTACTGGATGTAGCTTATGTCGGACGTCAACCCAACATGAACCAGGACTGCACGTCGAGATAGAGGGCGGGATTGTTGCGCAACATCTCATCGTCACGCCCGGGCAGGAACAACGACATCAGCGCGACAACCAGCGTGAACAGCAGCAGCGCGAGGAATCCGGCACGACATACCCAACGCAGACGCGGCTTGCCGCAATCAAGTACGATCAGCAACGAAGGCAACGCGGCCAAGGCAAACAGCCATCCGAAATCGGCGATGTACCGCCATCCCAAACCAGCCATGCGGGAGTCAATCACCACAAGCAGCAATCCCAATGCCAGGCTGGATGTCAACAACAGCCATGTGTTCGTGCGCCCGGCCTTGCGCATACGCCGGTAGAGGAACGGGCAGGCCAGCGCGGCCAACGTCAACGGAGCTATCGTGAATAAGCCGCCAGGCATTGCCTCGGTAAATCCCCAAGTGGGAAGAGGCGCCGGATTGACGGCGAGGAACGGAAACGCATCCGTGAACCGCAACGGCAGGAACAGGTAATATGCGACGGTCAGCGCAAGATTCGACAATGGCTGCCGATAACTGGTCATATCCGTGACCGTCATCTGATATGAGGTGCCGAAGTCGAGCGGTGATCCGAACCGGACCACGTTGTACGCCAGCAGAGGAACGATCACAATCAATGCGGGAAGCAATGCGGCCAACGGCGCGCGCATCAGACGCCAGACCGACATATGGGGAAGGGAGGAATCATTGGAGGCGTGACGGAAAATCGACTGAATCTGCGGCCAGAATATTACGAAAGCCAGCAACGCCACGAGAATGAACTGCGGACGGCACCCCAGATTGGCCGCAATGCACATCGAGCCTGCAGCCAGATGGGGCAACGACAACGACTGCGTGCCATCAACCTCACGAATCCGATCGCCTGACACCGGTACCCGCTTGGCGGCGCCCAACCACAGCCACAATCCCAACACGCTCAGAAACAGGGAGGCGGCGATCGGCACCGAATAGAAATTCGTCCGATACCACAGATACAAACCATTGGAAGCCAACAGCATGAACACGCACAGCATACTGACCGCAGCCAACGGCGCATTCGGACGAATTCGGGATATCACACGAATCACCAGCAGACATCCGAATACCAGAAAACCAAGCATCAGCAGCGGCACGGCCGCGCCGCAGGGCATCATCAGCCCGCCATCGACGAACAACGATGTGACTGCCCGATACGGCAGGAACAACAACAACGCGGGAACCACACCGAAATACGAATACCAGTGCCCCTGATAGAGCGCGTAATCCCAATACACTGGGCTTACGCCATCGGCAAGCAACCGCTGCCGGGTGGCCACATCATACGGATTCGCCGCGTCACGCAACGCATCCGGCACATCCAAATCCAACCACGCGTGACCATCAAGCAGCGCCCTTGCCACGTAATCGTATTGGTCGAAATCATACGTGTACGTGCCTTTCGTATGGAAGCTCAACGGAGCCGCCTCCACCAGCTGCCACACCACAACGGCACAAGTGACCACAACAGGCACCGCCAGCAGCGCCCCCAGCCACGCATGCTGCCTCACACTCGTCGTATCCAACGGCATCCGCCACAACCGGGAACCAGGCCTCCACACCAGTACCATCGCCAACACGGCCACCATCACGCCGATACGCAACGGATTCAACGCGAACGGTACACGCACATTCGCACGCACCGCATCAAACGGAATCAGCGAACCCTTCGGCTCGACAATCCGCACGCACACCGAACCACCGGCAGCCGCCGCGTGCACATACAGCGAACGCGGCGAAGACACCGACACCGAACTGACCGTACCGGCCCTGCGATTGACATCAGGACGGACACGAACCGTGCGCAACACCTGCTCCGATTGTCTGGCTGCCTTATCCAACGCCTTCGAAGACACCGGATCCATACGAACATATTCCGACGAGCCATCCGCATCGACCTGCATATATGCCTGCGTCGGATCGGTGACCTTCAACAACCCCTCGTCAGTACGTTCGAGCCCAGGGCCCAGCACGTTGTACGCGGCGGCGGAATCACCCGATGCGGCCAAGGAACGCCAAAACGGCATATTGCACAACACGCACTCGACCGCCACCATCACCGCGAAAGCGACTACAATGGCTGCGCACATACGACGACGTGCCTGAAAACGTTGCTTCGAAAAAGTCACGTCATTATTCTAATAGCTTCATGTCGCGTTGGATTGAAAGAATGGCACACATGTCTCACCGCACACCATCAGACCCGGCCAGCCAACCGGAACATAACCGGACCATGCTCGAACGCGTCAGGCAAAATGTGCGGCGACTCGTCAACCAGTCCACGCCGCGCCACATCCACGCCAACCCCTTCGGCAAGGCGCTTGACAAGCCCGACGACATCGTCGACGAACTGACCCGCAACGCCATCCGGCTTAATCCGCTCATCAAACGACACGTCATCGACGGATTCGAAGGCGTGCCCGGAGGATTCCGCCTCGGATGGGCCCAACTGCCGCAGACCCACGGCCATGCCTTCTCCATCGGATTGTTCACCGACAGCGACCACTTCGCCCAAATCGCGCTCGCGGACGGCAAAGCGCGTGTCTTCGCCGGCACCGATCCGGACATGGACACGCAGGAACTCGAACCGCGGTTCGTCTTCGTCAAAGAGGAAACCCTTACGTTGGCGGACGGTCCAAGACTCGGCCATGCGGCCAGCCGCAATCCGAAAACGGTGCGCGCCACGCAAGGCGGCGTCGTGGGACGCATGCCGGGCGGTCGCATGATGTGGCTCGCCTCATGGCTCAAAACCGGCAACCGATACACGCTTGAGCAAATGCGCGCCAACCTGCCAGCGAATATGCGGTTCGACCTCGAATACCGGGACGCCATCACCATCGCCTTCTTCGCCGCCTACATGCTTCCACAGATGAACGGCCTGCTCGTCGGCTTCGGTTCCGGCAACATTTTCCGCAGGCTCAACCGCGAAGCGCCCATAGGCGCCATCCGACGGTCCATCAGAGACACCATGAGCGCCCGGTCGCATGGCATGCGCGCCTCCGGCCTGGAAGACTACTTCGCCGATCTGATGCGCGAAGCCCACGCGCTCGATACCGATCAAGGGCTCGAAGCTGTGCACGGAGCGGAACCGCTGCGCCTGTACACATCCAGCTATTCCGGATGCTACTTCTTCGCATGGGATTCCTCCCTGCCGTTCTCGGCAGTGCTGTGCGCCCTCAACATCGAGGGCAACCTCAACCGCTTCGCCGCCGTCAGCTCATGGCTGGAACGTAACGCACGCATCGGCGCTCTCCCCACGGAGGACACGGTGACGCGTGCCGAAGCCGCGCAGATCGACTTCGCCCTGCTGGAGAATCCGGCGCTGATCGCGTTGAAACCGGACGACCGGTTCGGCGCGATCCTCGACCCGAACCGGGAAGACGGCATCCAGGCCGCCAGCCGACTGGCGGATATCGCGGCCGACTTCCGGCGTGAAGTCGCCGAATCAACCAAGAACAACGTGTTGGAAGGCGATTTCGGCGCCGACGGAGGTTCCGAATGGGTGTACCGGCAGACCATGTCCCGTCTGCTGCGCAGCCTGCGTCTGCCATACCGTTTCGACGTTGACTTCCGGTGCGACCTCAGCGACGGCGAAGTCGCAATCGGCTTCACTTCTGCTGGAGTGTCCATGATGCCGTTCACCCGATACGACGTATCGCGCTGCGCGTGGATCGACCTGACCGACGTCGAACGCACGCGTATGAGCGTCGATTACAATCTGCGCGTCGGACTCATGATGGCCGCGCTGAGCTTCGGAGCCGATCCGAATGTCAAACGCGTGTCGATGCACATCGATTCGATTGGTCTGGAAGAGGCCGTAGCCGAACAGGATTCCGCCATCAGCGAGTTGATGAGCGAGGCGTTAAGCGCCTTCGAACGCATCCGTACCGGAGACATGAGGCCATCCGGATCCAAAGCCGCTCCAAAGGACGGCGACTACCATGGCGATCCGGCTCGGCCCGTCACTCCGAGAACCACCGATATCTCATCCGAATCAATCGATTCCGACGATTCGGCTGGCTCGGATAGCGTTGGCACTGGAGACGATACGGTGGACGGCCAGTTCGAAGACCTGATGAAAGACATCGACTTCGACGAAATGGCGTTCGCGGTACCGGACGGACGCGCCGATGATGACGACGCCTCCATGCGGGACGACGCCAGCGACAAAACGGAGTACGACACCTACCTCGATGATGATGCCGACGATCCGATGGCGCAGCTGCGCAAAAACCCGACCGTACGCAACTTGGTGACCGTCACCTTCGCCCGCGACGAGTTCCTGAAGCGGCTCGACACTGACGGATTGGCCCATCCAACCGCCACATACCGCATGTTCGACGCCGAAATGGACGTGGACGGCAAAGGCGCGCTCAAACCCATCGATGCGGCCTTCGACCTTCGTGACAGCCGATTCTCACCGGCGGGAAGCCAAGAAGAACCCGAACTGTCCGACATTCGTTTTGATGACGGCACGGCGCAGTTGTTCGGCTGTGAGAACATGATGGGCCTGTCCATCCAGCGTGTCGACCTGTTGCAGCGCGCCGTGGGGGAGTTCCATCGTCTTGCGCAAAGCGACGGACTCGAATCGGTGGCCAAAGCCAAACAGGCCATGGACATCATCAATTCCATATCCGATCCGGAATTGACCGAATTGGCACCGCAGGTCACCAGCGCGCTGATCGACGGCGAAGACACGCCCGACTTCTCATTCGAACTGGCGCAATCCCTCGATGACGAACGTCTGAAGGCACGAGACATGCTGTTCTCCGGAGACGTCGAGCGGGCCATCGAATCCGCCCAGTCCACACTCGAACGCATGGACCGGATCTTCGCTGAAAATCCGGGCGTGCCGCGGTACTTCAATTCATATGCGGAACGCGTCATCTACAACCGCATGTTCGCCACCGAAGGCGAAAGAACGGTGCTCATTCCCGACAACCTGTTCTACATGCATATGGAGCTTGCCGACCTGCTCGCCCAAGTCAAAGGCGTCGATGCCGCGCTGCCGCATCTGAACGCCATGGTGCGTTACGCCCCCGCATACCCGCTGTCGCACCTCAAGCTCGCCGTGCAGCTGGGGCGTGCCGAGGACTGGGATCCGGCACGTGCGGCATGCCTCAACGCGCTGAACGTCGCGCTTGACCGGGAAGACGCCTCATTCGCCTACTATCGCCTCGCCTATGCTGAATGGATGTGCGACCACTTCGACCTTGCCGCCGCCTCATACATCATGAGCGAGGAGATCGCCCCCGGACGTATCGCCATGCTCGAAAGCGAACTGCAGGAACTGATCGGAAGAGCGCAATCGCAGTGCATTCCGGTGCCGACCAACGTGCAGGAAGCCATCCACGTGCTCGCCGACGCCGGACTGCCGGTATGGCCGAACACGCCGGTCGCGCCCCTGATGCACCAAGCGGCCCGCGTCTGCGTGGACAAAGGCATGTTCGTGCCCGCACGCACCCTGTCGGTGGCCGCGATGCGCATGGATTACGAAGACCATGACGGTGCCGACGTGGTGCAGGTGCAGTTCCTGCGCTCTCTGAACAACTAACAAAACGGTCGAACATTTGTGCGATAATCGGTGCTGGCGTGGACATCCGCGCGGCATGGCGGAAATGATGGGAAAGCGGTGACAATGACGAATCGTGATGATTCCGAACAGTTGGCATGGGATTTCGACGCGCCGGAGAGCGACGGTAGTTCCGCGGCCGTCGTGGCCGATGAGGGGCTGGCTTCGCTGACTCCGGGCAGCGAACGTTGGATTGCCGCGTTGCAGCCGACCGATGCCGACGCCATGCGCCTCGACAAGGTTGATGTGGCTTCGATGAGCGCCGAAGCCGCGGCCAGGCTGTGGGCGCGCGTGGCCGCATGGGTGGAATCAGACCAGATCGCATACTATATCGACGATGCCCCCGTCTCATCCGACGCGGCATATGACGCAAGATTGCGCTGCCTGCAATCGCTTGAGGCGCAGTTCCCATCACTTGACTCACCGCAGTCACCGACCCATCGCGTGGGCGGCACGTTCTCCAACGACTTCGCTTCCGTACGTCATCCATCGCGCATGATGAGCCTCGATGACGTGTTCTCCATCGAGGAGCTGCGCGAATGGTACGACGGCGTGCTCAGGGGATTGGATTGGCCCGAATCGAAGCCACTGCCCATGACCTGCGAGGTGAAAATCGACGGTCTTGCGCTGAACCTCATCTACCGCAACGGCGTGCTTGAACAGGGTCTGACCAGAGGCGATGGCGTGACCGGCGAGGACATCACTCTCAACGTGCGCACCATCTCCACCATTCCGCAGAACCTTGCCGGACCGGAGGAAGACATTCCCGAATTCGTGGAGATCCGCGGCGAAGTGTTCATGCGATGGGACGATTTCAACAAGCTGAACGCCGAGAACGAGGACGCCGGTCGCGCGCCATTCGCCAATCCCCGCAACGCGGCCGCAGGTAGCCTGAGACAGAAGGATCCGCGTATCACCGCAACCCGTCGCCTGAGCTTCTACGCGCACGGCATCGGATCGCTGCGTTGGGGTGCGGGGCACGCTGGCAACGGCCATGATGTGGTCAACGACCAATCCGAAGCCTACGAATTGTATAAGAAATGGGGTGTGCCCGTCTCTCCGCACAACCGTGAGGTCACGTCGTTCAAGGAAATCCTCGACATGATCGACTATTACGGCGAACACCGAGGCGACATCGAACACGCGCTTGACGGCATCGTCGTGAAGGTCGACGATTTGGGATTGCAGCGTTCCCTTGGCGCCACATCGCGTGCGCCGCGCTGGGCCATCGCCTACAAATATCCACCGGAAGAAGTCAATACCGAGCTGCTTGACATCACTGTGCAGGTGGGGCGCACCGGACGTGTGACTCCGGTGGCGGTGTTGAAACCCGTGTACGTGGCCGGTTCCACAGTATCCCGTACCACGCTGCACAACCCCTTTGAAGTGGAACGCAAAGGCGTGCTCATCGGCGACACCGTGGTGGTGCGCAAGGCGGGAGACGTGATTCCCGAGCTCGTCGGTCCGGTGCTGGAGCGACGCAAGGGACGTGAGGGCCAGATCCGCCGGTTCGTGATGCCCACGCGTTGCCCGAGCTGCGGCGCGGAACTCGCTCCCGCCAAAGAGGGAGACAAAGATATACGCTGCCCGAACGTGGAATCCTGCCCGGCGCAGCTGACCGAGCGGATCATCAATCTGGCGTCCCGCAAGGCGTTCGATATCGAACATCTGGGCGACCAATCAGCCATTGCGCTGACGAATCCCGAAGAGGACAGGCCCGATTCCATCGACACGTATGCGCCGAACATCACCGAAATCGTGGTGAAACCCGGTGAGGAGCCTGAACCGTACGAGCCGGTGGCAGGACTGGAACTGCCGCCCATGCAGACACCTGTGCTGTCCAGCGAGGCCGGGCTGTTCTCGTTGACGTCCGCAGACCTCAAGGATGTGCGCGTCTGGCGCGAGGCCCCAATCATCGAAATCCACGAGACCGTCGGGTCAAACGGCAAGATCAAGAAAGTGCGCAAACGTGTGGGCGGATCCGGATTATGGCATCAGGTGCCCGCATTCTGGACCGCGCCTACCGCCGCCCGCAAACGCAAGGAAGCCGACATCGACGAGACCGCGGAATATCCGCAATACGTGGTGCCGGATGACGCCGTGGTGATCCGCGAGGAAATCAAGGTATCCCGTGGAGACACGTCCAGCGTGCAGCCGGTGTACATTCGTCCGGCGGAAAACACCCGCAAGATGCTCGACGAAATGGACAAAGCCCGCCATGCCGACCTGTGGCGCGTTCTGGTGGCCCTGTCCATCCGCAGGCTCGGACCGCCCACCGCACGCACCATCGCCAGCGCGTTCGGTACGTTGGATGCCATCGAACATGCCAGCGTGGACGAATTGTCCCAAATCGACGGTATTGGTCCGGAAATTGCGGAATCCGTAGTCACATGGTTCACCGCGGCCCGTGAGCCGGGCAATTGGCGCGGTGCCGTGCTTGACGCATGGAAGGCCGCCGGCGTAGGAGTCGGACAAGCCCAAGCCAGCGGACTACCACAGACATTGGCAGGCAAAACGGTCGTGGTCACCGGCTCGTTGGAAGGATTCTCCCGCGATTCCGCCAAAGAGGCCATCGTTCTGCGCGGAGGCAAAGCCGCAGGATCCGTCAGCAAGAAAACCGATTGGGTCGTCGTAGGCGAGAATGCCGGCTCAAAAGCCGCAAAAGCCGAGGAACTGGGCATCCCCATGCTCAACGAAGACCAATTCAAACAGCTGCTCGACACAGGAACAGTTGAATAATCGCCACACCATCTGGCAAGCCGTGCCGCGAACCGCTACTGTGGTACGCGGCATAAGGAGGAAGCATGAGCGACGAGCGCACCATCGAAGCGCGCATCTACGAACGGCTAAGCAAAGTGATTGACCCCGAACTGGGCAGGTCCGTCACCGACTTGGGCATGATCGCAGCCATTGACGCCACGCCAGTGGCAGGCGAAACCAACACGTACGACGTACGGGTGCGGGTCGAACTGACCGTGGAAGGCTGTCCGCTGTCGCAGACCATCACCAACCAGATCAACGGCGCGGTCGCCTCCTATCCCGATGCCACGTTGATTCCCAGCATCGAAGTCGGCTCCATGAGCCAAGACAAACTCACCCAGCTGGTGGCCGGCCTCAAAGCGGAACGTAAACAGAACCCGTTCAACAAACCCGGCATCAAAACCCGCATCTTCGCCATCGCCTCCGGCAAAGGCGGCGTGGGCAAATCGTCTGTCACCGCCAATCTGGCAGCCACATTCGCGGCGCTCGGCTACGATACCGCCGCCATCGACGCCGACATCTACGGTTTCTCGCTGCCCAGGCTATTCGGCGTGCAATCACAGCCCACGAACCTCAACGGCATGCTCATGCCCGTCACCGCATGGGGTGTGAAACTGATCTCCATCGGCATGTTCGCCGGCGCGGACAGAGCCATCCTATGGCGTGGTCCAAGACTGCAACGCTCCTTGGAGCAATTCCTATCCGACGTATGGTGGGGCGAGCCGGACGTATTGCTGCTCGACCTGGCGCCCGGCACCGGCGACATGGCGATTTCCGTGGCACAGGCACTGCCGAACGCCGAACTGGTGGTGGTCACCACACCGCAGCCATCCGCCTCCGACATCGCGGTACGATCCGGCCTGGTGGCATTGCAGGTGCCGATGAAAGTTCGCGGCGTCGTGGAAAACATGAGCTACTACGAGCACAAAGGCGAGAAGCTACGTATCTTCGGCGAAGGTGGCGGCGCACGCGTATCCGAACAGCTGACCCACAGCCTCGGCTATGAAGTGCCACTGCTCGCACAACTCCCATTGGAGCCTGAACTGCGCGAAACCGGCGAAGCAGGCCAGCCCGCAGTCCTAACCAAAGAGGGCGCGTTGCGGTCGGACGGTATCGGAGAAACATTCAAGAATCTTGCCGAATCGCTGATGAGACTGCCTCAATAAAATCACCATACGGTTGGAGCGTTCCTCCAAAACAACACATCGGAATGCGACTCAGCCACGGAATACGGAATCCGTTATGAGACAAAACCGACGTAAATCGTGGGTCCTGTGTAATATCAGGCGCAGACACGGGGGCCGAATGGCTGAGAGGAAGCAACCGCTTCAACCGTATGAACGTATACCGGGTAATGCCGGCGCACGGACGTCTCTCTATTTCCCGTGCCTTGACGAAAAGAGAAAGGCACATATCCCATGACTGAAGAAAACCAGTCTTCCGCAGTTCGCAAACACAACAACAAGTGGCGCGTGGTCGATATCGTCGTCGCAGCCATCATCGCCGTCGCATCCGGCGTGATCTTCTGGGGCTGGGACATCGTCTGCACCGCGCCGCTGGCCCTCTTCGAGGCGGTGACTCCAGGCTTCGAAGGCCTGCTTAACGCTTTCTGGCTGTTCGCA
>OGRB01001928.1_pt1 | contig 10914 bp, 4 predicted proteins | sample 1553371 | NCBI WGS metagenome assembly OGRB01 (sample SAMEA2580027, study PRJEB22360) | human gut metagenome | reverse complement strand
TCTTGCAATTTCGGAAAAATCGGCTATTCTATTACTCACATCAAAACACCATGCGAGTTTAGGAGGTAATTTTTATGGGATTCGAAGCAAATCGTCAGCAGGTATTCAGCAAGCGCATTGTGGATTTGCCGGACCAGCCGGACATGTCCGCACGCGATCTGAAAGCGTACTTTGACTCCTCGGCGGAGGAACTTCGTCAGTCGTTCAATGGACTGTGCGATGCACTGATCGACTTCTCTGCGGCGGCCAAGATGGGCTACCGCGAAAGTGCGGGCGTGCCGGCGCAGACCGTTCAGAGCGCGATTGAAAACGTGCAGAAGCAGGTGCGTGACGCGTCCGTGGGCAAGCTGCCGAGCGGCTGTGTGGACGGCGACAAGCTGGCACAGGACGTGCGCGACCGCTTCACTGCAATCGAGAACTCGGTACAGGCAGAAGCCCACACGCGCAGCAGTATGGATGCCACCCTGCAGCAGCGTCTGGAACAGGCCGGACAGGTCCTGACCTGCAAGGCAGAGATTACCGCATCGCATTACGTCGGCGATGGTCAGGCCAACCGTGAAATCAAACTGGGCTATCGTCCGAAGGCCGTGCTGCTGTTCCGCGAGGGCTATTACACCAGTTACGGTAACGCAATGTACGGCGGTCTGGCAACCGATGGCTCTCCCGTTATGTACGGTGAACGCATTGCGCTGGGCATTACCGATGAAGGCTTTGAGGTCCTGCATAACTCCAGCTGTGCCATGAACCAGAATACCTGTGTGTATACCTACCTGGCCATTAAGTAATGGCAAAAGGAAAACCCCGAGGATTTCCTCGGGGTTTTCGATTTTGCCGTTCAGCGATCAAACAGCCCGTTTGCAGGGGAGCGTTTGATTAAGCAACAGTGTAATCAACAATGTCGCCGTTGCCAGCGATGATGTAGATGTGGTCACCAGACTGAATCTTGGTGTTGTTAGAAGCAGTACCGTTTACAACAACAGCAGCCTCGCCGGTGGTAGCAGCTGCTACCCAAGTTTCTACGGTTGCATTTACGTTATTGACTGCAATCGTCAGCTTCATGTTGGTGTTATCAACATTCGTTACGTTAGCAGTAGTGGCAACGGAAATGTCATCCTCAGCGGTGTTGCACTCGAGGTTGTTCTGAGTGTCAACCAGGATGAACTCAACTTCGTTGTCAGAGTTTACAACAGCGTAAGCGTTCTTTACGAAGTAGCCGTGAACCTCATTAGCCTCGGTGATAGCACCGGTGGTCTCGCCGGTCTTAGCGTCAGTATCAACAAACATCTGAACAGTGTCAGAGGTCAGGTCGTAATCCTGGCCGCCCAGAGAAACGTACTTCTTGCCATCCTTGTAACCGGTTACTGCAACAGCACCCAGGTAGTTGTCAGAGCCAGTGCCAAGATTTACAACAACGTTCAGCGGACGAACCTCAGAAACCAGACCGTCGCCGGTGGTCTTGTAGGATACCGGAGTCTTCTTGTTGAATGCAGAAGTGATCTTCTGATTAGAAGCATTGGTGTAGTTCTTAACCTCGGTGTTGTCTTCTACATCCTTCTTAGCGGTAAATGCAGAGGTAGAATTGTTGAACTCATAGTAAGAGTCAGCCTTTACAGAAACCTCAGAAGAGCCGTTCCAGATGGTCATGGAAACGTAGTAGTCATCGCCGTCCTTAACCAGAGAAGAATCTGCAGTTACGAAGCCGTACTCAACGTCGCCGGAGCTCGGAGCTGCGGTGGTGGAAGCCATAACAAAAAAGCCTACATTAGCGTAAACGATGCCGCCATCCTTCTTGCCGTACAGCGTGGTCAGAGCAGTGGTCGGAGCAGCAGCCAGAGCAGTGATGTTCTTCCAGGTGCCCAGAGCCTTGCCGGTGATAACCTTAGCGTCGTCGCCGTTGCCCGGTACTACGAAGATAGCAGCGGAGTCAGCGAAACGCATGGTGGTGCCGGAGCCCTTAACAGCAGTGCCGGTAGCCTTGCCGTCATCAATGCCGGTGATGGAGCCCAGTACGCCGTCGTACTTGGAGTTGTCCATAACCTTCAGCTTGTAGTCGCCGTTGGACTTGGTGGTGAAGGTGTACAGGGTGTTGCGAGCAGCCTCGACAGTGATAGAATCAACCGGAGTGCCAGCAGTGTGGTGCATATCCTTGTAGCCAGAGCCGGAATCCAGCTGCGCAACAGTGATCTGCTTCTCAGTGCCGTCAGCGAACAGAGCCTTAACCTTCTGGGTGCCAGCATCAATGCCGCCATCCTTAGCATCGTCAGCCTTGGTTACCAGCAGAACCTTGTCGTTGGAGATAGCTTCGTCGCCCTGCTCAGCGTGGTAAACGAAACCGTTTACAACAGCCAGAGTGAAGGTGTCGTTCAGAGAGTAGGTGTCATCCGGAGTTACGCCAGAAGCGGTCTTGTACCATACGCCGCCAATCTTAACATCGCTGCCCTTGATGGACTCGATCTTGCCGGTTACGGTCTCAGCCTTGGTGATAGCATACTTACCGTCCTTGGTAGCAGCCTTATCAACGATAGCAACGTAATCGTCCTTCTTGATGCCGTCAGCGATATTCTCGTCAGCGTACTTGTAGGACTTGCCAGCGGTGATAGAGGTAGAACCAGAGTAGGTTACCTTCTCAACGGACGGAGCAACGATGGTCAGTACGTCGTACTTGTCGTCGTCGTCATTGTCAACCAGGGAGAAGGTAGCTGCGGTATCCTTGTATACGTCAGCGTACTCAGCCAGGGTCTTGTCAGACTTCTTAACGCCGTTTACAGTTACCTGAGTGTTGGAGGTTGCAACGTCGTACTCAGTGCCGTCAAACTTAACCTTGGTAGAGGTCTTCTTCTCGAGGTCCTCAGCGTTGCCAGCCAGAACATTGTTGTCGTCGGTAGCAAATACGCCGTAAACCTTGGACTTGTCGCCGTCCTTGTACAGAACCTTGACAACCTGACCCAGCAGAGCGGTGTAGTCCTTAGCAACCTTGGTGAAGGTTACGTCAGCGGTGTAAGCAAAGTGATTGCTGGTCATCGCGGTGTTAACAGCCAGGCTGTCTTCCTTAGCGGTAGACTTGCCGTTGATGCCGGTCTTACCGGAAGCAACCAGAACACCCTCAACCTTGTCCAGGCCCATGTACTTCTGGCCGATGGTCGGGTTGTAGTCGTTGCCCATGCCGGTAACCAGCTTCATGTTGGTGTACTCGCCATCGCGCAGAACTACGGTGTAAGCGTCGATTGCATTGTAGATCAGCTGTGCAGCGTACTGACGCGGGCAAGCGGAAGTGAAGGAAGTGTTAACGTCCTCCAGCAGGCCGTTCTCGTCAGCCAGTGCGTTGGTCTTTGCAGCCCAGGACGGACCAGTCAGACCAGCCTTGGCAGCATCGTAACCCAGGGTTACCAGCAGCATCTTTGCAGCTTCCTGAGCGGTTACCTTGTCGTTCGGGCAGAACTTGGTGTTGCTCTTACCAGCAATGATGCCCAGGGACTGGCAGTACTTGATGTAGCCACGAGCCCAGTGGGAGCCAATGTCAGTGAAAGAGGTCTTGTCGTCGTTGTACGCCGAAGCGTCAGAATTACCGGTGCGCAGGACGTAGATCATCTTCGCCATCTCCGCACGAGTTACGGTGCCGTTGGGCTTGAAAGAGCCATCGTCGTAGCCATTTACTACGCCCAGAGCAACCAGAGTGTCCACGACTTCAGCGTCAACCTTGATGTCAGCCGAATCCGTGAACGCTGCACCGGCGAACATGGTGAACGCGCAAGCGAACGCCAGCACCAGTGCGAGAATCTTTTTGAGATTCTTCATAGGGGAATTCCTCCTTATAAAATTTTTCGAGTTTTCACTCGTCGCTTAGTATATTACCATAGTCAAACACAAGGGTCAAGCGCAGTTCACCATCCGTAACATGAATGTAACATTACGTGTAATATTATAACTGACGCCGTTGCATTTCTTAATGTCTACGCTATACTATATATAATAAGGAATATGATAGTGAAAGAAATTGCTCATAAAATACAGGCTAAGTAACCGTCAAACCTTCCACATATCCCACCGTGTGAGATAATACAAGTAGGGGAAGTTTCGGAACGATCCGAAACAATCCGGCACTGTTTCGGGAGAGATGGCAATGGCATCAACAGAATTAAACATCAGGCACACATTGCAAAATAGACAGAACTCATAAAAGAATGCCGTAGCAGCGGATTGCTGGTTAAAACGTGGTGCAAGCAGGCCCAAATTACACCGAGCGCTTATTATCGGTGGGAGCGAAACGTGTTGGCAAGTGCCGAAACGAATTGCCATTCGGGGAAAACGACTTTCGCAGAAGTGCCGGTGTCGAAACTGGTGAGCCGAAACGTTTGACATCTTCCACGACGCTCCGTATCGGTGAGGCCAGTCTAGATATTTATGCCAGATGCGATATGAATCAGCTGAAACTGCTAGTTGAAATTCTGAAGGCTTTTCTATTGACAAACACAGTGAAGTACGTTGTTCGTTATCCATAATATGGTTCGTATTGTTAAACGCACAAATCTATAAAATGTTCTTGATTCTCGACAATCTTCTTTTAAAACACGATTTGGTCTCAGTTTTTAGATTTTCATATGCCATCTCAAAAAGATTCTCGCACTGGTGCTGGCGTTTGCTTGTGCATTCACCATGTTCGCCGGTGCAGCGTCTTACAGCGACAAGGCTGACATCAAGGCTTCGACTGCTGTAGACATGCTCTCTTCTCTGGGCGTAATCCAGGGTTACGATGACGGCTCCTTCAAGCCGAACACCACCGTTACCCGTGCTCAGATGGCAAAGATGATCTTCACGATCATGAATGGCGGTAATGACAACGCCAACGCTTACGCGTCCCTCCCGACTGCGTTCACCGATCTGCCGACCGCAGCTTGGGCTCAGGGCTACGTACGTTACCTGCAGAACACCGGCATTATCGCTGGTAAGTCTGCTACCAAGTTTGCTCCGAACGATACCGTAACCGGCCTCGAGGCTGCAAAGATGGTACTGGTAGCTGCTGGCTACAATGCTCAGAAGGCTGGTCTGACCGGCGCAGCTTGGGCTCAGAACACCATGAAGTACGGCCAGCTGAACAACCTGTTCGAGGACGTTGACACCGACCTGAACGCTGCTCTGCCGCGTCAGTACGCTGCACAGATCCTGTACAACGCACTGGACATGGAGCGCGTAGTTTGGTCCAACGACATCGAGGACTTCAAGCCGGCTACCGACGTTGATGACGACAAGACCATCGGCGGCAAGTACATGGACCTCGTTAAGACCGATGCTGCTCAGCTTCTGTCTGTTGAGAAGACTTCCGGCAAGGATACTTACGAAATCGAGCTGGCTTCTGCTGTTAAGTACGGCGATGGCGATCACACCAAGGCTAAGTTCGACAAGGTTCCGACCGATGTTGCTGATATGATTGGCCTGAACGTTAAGGTTCTGGTTAAGGCTAAGGCTAACGGCGACACCGACGTTTACGGCGTATACGCTGACGATGACTCCAAGGTACTGGCTACCGGTACTGTTGGCACTCTGGACACCGTAAAGAACGAGTCCAAGAAGTTCAAGGTTGACGGCACTGAGTACAAGGCTGATAAGGCTCTGGCTGATGTTCCGGCAATCTATCCGAACAAGGAGTCCGTTCCGTCTGACCTCGATACTCTGGGCGAAATTATTTCTGCTAAGGACACCTATCCGGCTTACTCTATCAAGGCTATTGATCTGAACGGCAACAACAAGGCTGATCTGGTTGTAGCTGTTCCGACCGAAGTTAAGGAAGTAACCTACGTTGGTTCTTCTGCTGCTACCGTTGGCGGCAAGTCCTACAAGTTCGACGACGTTGCTATTTACGACGGCGTTAAGAAGGACGACTGGGCTGTAATCGTTGATGGCGACTACACCTCTTCCGGCGATCCGGTTATCACCAAGGCTGCTACCGTTTCCGGCAAGGTTACCGGCGTTAAGTCTGGCGACCCGGACGAAGTTAAGATTGACGGCAACTGGTACAAGATGACCACTTCCGTTAACACTCCGGACGTTGATGACGAAGTAGAGGCTGCTGTTGTTGGCAACTACGTTTACGACATCGACACCACCGGCGCTTCTGCTAAGAGCATCCTGTTCATTTCCGACAACAAGATTGCTGAGGACAACCTTGGCAAGGATTGGACTGTTGAAGCTCGTGCTTACTTCACCGATGGCTCCAACAAGAAGATCATCGTTGATAAAATCAATGGCGTTGATGTAACTAATTCTGTTGGTGAACATGACCTCCAGGACACCATGTACACCTTCTCCACCGATAAGGATGGCAACTACGAGCTGAAGACCCTGAAGAACGCAACTTCCACCGTTGCTAAGAACCTGGCTGGCTACGACTACTACGATACTTCCGTTAACAAGTACACCTCCACCAACGTTGGTGCTACCGCAAACGACACTGCTTACCAGAACAAGCGTCTGAACGGCACTCTGATCGCTGAGGATGCTATCCTGTTCGTATCTGCACACGACGAGATCAAGGTTATCTCCGGCAAGACTGCTCGCGACTGGGCTGACACCGTTAAGGTTACCAACAAGGGCTTCCTGACCAAGGAATCCAATGGCATCGACTACGTTAAGGTTGCTGCTCTGACTACCACCGACCTCAAGGTTGCAAACGCTGACGGCGATCTGCTGTACGCTTACCTGACCGCTGACTCTTTCGAAACCAAGAAGGACGGCGACACTGTAACCGCATTCAAGGCTATCGTTGGCAACAGCACTGAAGCTACCGACCTGTACGAGGATGGCACTTCCAATGTTGGCGCTAAGGCTGGCTCTGTAATCGTTTACACCGTTGACGGCGACGAGATCGACGTTAAGGCTGTTGTAGTTGCTGGTACCTACACTTACGGCGACATCACCGGCGGCGCTTACGCTATCAAGGGCTTCGACGGCAAGAAGAAGGGCGATATGTCTCTCGTTAAGGCTGACGGCTCTACTGTAAACACCACTCTGGACGAGGATTGCGTATTCATCGGCGTTGACGATAAGAAGAACGTTGGCACTGTAAGCGACATCGCTGCTGTTCCGACCTCTGCTGATAAGGATGAGTTCGATCGTTACGATATGAACGCATACATTATCTTCAACGACGAGGGCAAGGTTGCAGCTGTTGTATACGACACCGTAAACAACGAGCTGGATCTGGACAACGTTCAGACTGCTGCTTCCGCTATCTCCATCGCTGATGCTATGACCAACAACAACATCACCGCTGTAACCGTTAAGGCTACCGATGTTGCTGCTCTGGCTGCTCCGGTATCTGTTCCGGCTAGCAAGACCGTATACATCACCGGCAACGATCTGAATGGTGTATTCGCTAAGCTGACGGCTACCGAAGGCGCTAAGCTGGTTCTGGTTGACGGCGCAAAGTCTGGCAACAACTATGCTTATGCGTTCGACGAGCACGGTAATGCTTACGGCACTTCCGAAATCCCGGTTGGCACCGTTCTGGTTGGTACCAAGACCACTGGCGGCGTTCAGTGGCAGGCTAAGTAATTAACTCCCGTTAATTAAAAGCACAACAAAACCCCCGAGGTATTCCTCGGGGGTTTTCTTTAATTTCGAGAAGATTACAATGGCATCGAAATTTATCAGACAAAATGCAAAAGAAAAATTTGTGTATTAAACAACATATAGTGCTGTTTTGCATCAATACCGAAAATATACCATCCTGAATTGCTTGACTTAAGTCGCAAACTGGCCGCTGCATTTGATGTTAAGCTCAAATGGTAACAAGAAGCTCCCGAGGGAATCCTCGGGAGCTTTTATGTGCTGATATGAAAGTTTTATTTAACAACCATAAAGTACGCCAATACGGCGATACCGAGGATAATTCGATACCGGCCGAACACCTTGAAATCGTGCTTCTTGACAAAGCTCATCAGGAAACGGATGATGAGCAGCGAGGACACGAACGCGGTGATTGTACCGATACCGAGGATCATCAGCTCGGTGGATGTAAACGCAAAGCCGAACTTGAGAATCTTAAGCAGGCTTGCGCCGAACATGACCGGAATGGCCAGAAAGAACGTAAACTCCGCAGCCACGGTACGCGATACGCCGAGCAGCAGCGCGCCAACAATCGTTGCGCCGGAGCGCGAGGTGCCCGGGAACACCGCTGCGATAAGCTGGAACATACCGATCATAAATACGGTCGGGTAAGTAAGCTCAGTGAGTGCGTTGATGCGCGCCGGCTTGCCCTTATGGGCATTCTCGACCAGAATGAATGCTGCGCCGAACACGATCAGCGCGATGGAAACCGTCTGGTAATTGTAGAACAGTTCTTCAAACAGGTCGTTCCACTTGAGACCGACGATTGCCGCCGGAACACAAGCTACCAGAATCTTGATCCACAGCTTGACGGTATCCATATTCAGCACGATGGATGCACCGCCGTGACGGCCCTTTCGCCGTTCAAACGGGAAAATCTGTCCCCAGAACAGGACAACAACCGCGAGTATCGCACCGAGTTGAATAACCACCTCGAACATGCTGTAAAACGCTTCCGACACGTCCAGCTTTACAAACTCATTGAGCAGAATCATGTGTCCGGTACTGCTGATCGGCAGCCACTCGGTGATGCCCTCTACAATATAAATGTGAAGTTGATCCGCTTGGAACAATCCGAAAAATCACGAAACCTGAAAAGCGTCTGGAATTTCATCTAAAATGACTTATCACTCCCTGGTTACCATAACATTAATTATTAAATCCAGAATCTAATTTATATCTTTGCAATTTAAAGTTGCAAAGATATAAAATTTCTGCTATACTATCATTAATAAATATGTTCCCCGCATAAGCGGGGGTGACCCGGCAGCGATAAGTTGTTATTTTCACAATGCATTTATTGTAAGTATCGGGGAGTGTAGACAACTTATTTTCCCCGCGTAAGCGGGGGTGATCCTTATGCTGATCCTAAACAGTTGTCTCCACATCAATTTCTCCCTGCGTCAGCAGGGTATTAAAAACGAAGAAAAGGTTTTTATAAACTTTTTCTTCGCTTTATTTTTATATTTCCTTTAAAATAGCAAGTCTAACTACATTCATTCAAGCCTAAAGGCGCAGCTTTTGAGATACCTGCTCAAAAGCTGCGCCTTCCCTATTATTTAACTTTCGCACATACCGCTCTTATAATCTGACCGCGCTTCATGCCCTCAATGCCTTTTGCACGGCGTCCCTTCTCTCTCAGCACGCTAATGTCACGGCATTGCGCATAACCGGAGTCTGACAGCAGCAATACTGCTTGATCTGCATACAGCACATCTGCCACACCGTCTGAGCCTTCCACATGCACCAGGCAAACGCCCTCACCGACATGGCCTTGCGCTCTCAACCGAGCCTTTTCTTCACCGTCCGCACGCAGCACAAGCAGCTTTCGCTGCTGGGAAATAGCTGTTAAGCTGCGTTTCGGTTGATAGACCAAACAGCAACACAGTCTATCGTCTGTACCTGTTTTCATACGCATACCTTTGGTCAGTCCACCGCCAATGTCTGCGCGCTTGTGCAAATCTGAAACATGAGTACGAAGTGCCTGTCCCTTTTCGCTAATCAGCAGAATATCATCGGTATCCATACAGAAACAAGCTGCTGCCAACGGTGCCGCTCCTATGCGCACAAGCTGTTTCTGACCTTGCCATGCACATAGTTTTTCCGCCGGCAAACGCACCACATCTCCATTCTGCGCTCCACAAATCAACGAATCTGCATTCTTTTCACAAGGAACGATAATACCGCCCGCAGCTAATGCGCCGCGGCATTCTTCCCACTCATTCGCCTGTAAAAATTCTTCTGCACCGACTTCTGCCAGCAGATGCCATGCTGTTCCCTCTCTGCTAATTACAATTTTATCCGCAGATTGCGAAAACGGCCATATTGCTTTAATGCTGTCTATTGCTTTATCCGGAAAAATCTTCTCATCACGGCGCGCCCTCTTGGTCTGATTATAAATGTATTCTTTTTTCGGCACTTCTTTTAATACACCACTCGGCAAAACTGCAATCAATGTATCTTCGCAAACCGCCATCTTCACTTCTTCCGAAGCATCTGCAATCGGATCTCCATCCCCATTGGTGATTTGGGGCTTCCAATCGATATGCAGATCGTCAATGGTCATCAATTCGCTCAGAGGATCATCACACTGCGCGATCATAACCGGCTTATCCGCCAGCTTTCCAGCTTTTACATTCTCTTCGGCCTCTGTCACAACCTGAGTCACTGCATTCACCATACTAAGCCCGCTCGGTCTCTGATACGGCAACGCGATTGTTTTTCTTACATTCTTCTTCAGCAACCGGGCACCGCCCTCAAGCTGAATCTTTATCGTGTCATATGGCTCCAGTGTGTCGATATAAAGATCGAACTCCTCGTCCTCTTGTGCGACCAGACGAGCCGATCCTCCACATACTGCCGATTGCCCTTTTTCAAGAGTAATCTGCTCCATATCTGTCGCACCACCAATGTACCGATATAACGGACGCTGCATTAAAATATGCAGCAGTTCACGCTGACCATCTGCATTGGCATAGTCAAATGCTTTTACATTAGGGTCTTCAATTTTATGACCCATCAGCACAGAAATTGTAGCCCGAGAAGCATCAGTCGCTACCAACTCCGTTGCAGCTTGATGCCGCAGAATATAGGCTACTACCACATTCTCGTACTCTGCTCCTGCCTCTTTATCAATAGCCATCATTGCCTCGGCTTCAAAGAAAAAACCTTCTTCGACACCCACATCAATGCAAATATCCTTAAAAACGCGGTTCATTTCCTTTGCTGTACACCGTGTCAGCAGATTCGTACCTTGGCAAGCAAGCGGCATTTTGTCTATATCCAAGTCCGTATAGCCGTTTTCCTCCATGT
>OGRB01001925.1_pt1 | contig 10945 bp, 10 predicted proteins | sample 1553371 | NCBI WGS metagenome assembly OGRB01 (sample SAMEA2580027, study PRJEB22360) | human gut metagenome | reverse complement strand
CATTGTCTGAAATTTCACAATACGAAATATATTCCATTTTGGCAAAAATGCTGATTTTCTACGCGGAAATTTGGCAATTATTTGGAAGAATCGTACTTGTATTTGTGCGGGAAAGTTGTTATAATCAGTAGCCGTGTTGAGCGAAAAAAAAGAGTAATGGCTCATAAAAGCTGATTACATGGAGGTTTACCCATGAAGAAATTATTTGCATTCTGCGCAGGACTTCTGGCGGTCTTAAACCAGACTGCAGTTACAGCGCTTGCGGCAGAACCAGAGGCTGCCGGGGCGGCAGCACAGACGCCGTTATGGCTTTGTATTCCATTTGCAGGACTCCTGCTCTGCATCGCGGTCCTTCCGCTTGTGAAAGCAGAGTGGTGGGAGGCGCACCAGCCGCATGCGGTCGTGTTCTGGTCCCTGCTGTTCCTGATCCCGTTCGCCGTGAAGTACGGTGTGCCGAAGGCAGCGGAGACGACACTGGAATGTATCATAAACGACTACCTGACATTCATCGTCCTTCTTTTTGGATTGTTCTGTGTGTCCGGTAATATTACCCTGTCAGGTGATCTCGCTGGTTCCCCGAGGATCAATGTGGGACTTCTGGCACTCGGAACCCTGTTATCCAGCTGGATCGGAACCACCGGTGCCAGTATGTTAATGATCCGTCCGATCATCAAGATGAACGCGTGGAGAAAGAGAAGACGCCACATCGTGATCTTCTTTATCTTTATGGTGTCCAACATGGGCGGCTGCCTGACTCCGATCGGAGATCCGCCTCTGCTCATGGGATTCATGCGGGGCGTCCCGTTCTTCTGGAGCTTAAAGCTTTTACCGATCCTGATCTTCAATATGATCATCCTGCTGTTCATCTTCTATCATTTTGATATGAAGGCATATAGAAAAGATATCGCGGCAGGCTTAAAGCCGGATATCAGCAAACCTGGTACTGAGGTGAAGATCCGCGGCAGCCACAACCTGATCTTTATCATTATGATCGTGATCGCCGTTATCTTAAGCGGTACCCTGCCGTCCATGCCGATGTTTCAGGATGCCGCAGGAAATGTCCTCGGGATTCATGTATTCGGAGAAGTTACATTATCCTATCCGGCGATCATTGAGTGTGTGATCATCCTTGTATCCGCATTTCTGTCCTTTAAGACGACGGATGGATCGATCCGCCGAGAGAACCACTTTACCTGGGGCGCGATCCACGAGGTCGCAGTTCTCTTCGTCGGTATCTTTATTACGATGCAGCCGGCGCTTATGATCTTAAAGGCAAACGGAGCGGAGCTTGGGATCACAGAACCGTTTGAGATGTTCTGGGCGACCGGTCTGTTATCCAGCTTCCTCGACAATACGCCGACCTATCTGGTATTCCTGACAACAGCAGGCGCCTTAGGATTGTCACAGGGCATGGTGACGGCCCTCGGAACCGTTCCGGTCAAGATGCTGGAAGCGATCTCCTGTGGTGCTGTATTTATGGGCGCGAATACATATATCGGTAACGCGCCGAACTTCATGGTCAAATCCATTGCGGATGAGAACGGTATCCGGATGCCTTCATTCTTCGGATATCTGATCTGGTCCTTTGGAATTCTTGTTCCGGTATTCATTGTGGATACTCTGGTATTCTTTTTATAGGAAGGGGGAGGAAATATGGCTGCAACGAAAGAAGAAATCAAAGAACTGGCAGAACATATCTACGATCTGGACGCGGAGGTCTATGTCCACCTGGGTTCCTCCCTGGGACGTGTTTTCAACCGTGACAGAGAGCGCTGTGTGAATGAGCTCACAGAGCTTCTGACCACAAGACCGCAGGGACATTTAGTCCGCAGCGAGCTTGGATTGATCGCGAACATGGCCCGTACCATCGAGGATAAAGAAGAACGCGCGATGTGTATGACCGAGTACAACCGCATCCTCAATGAGGTCATGAGCCTTCCGACAAGCTTCGCCAGCGGCGATGTGATCGACCCGATCCTCGCGAAGTTAAACAGCTTCAACGTAGCGAACCGTTTCTCCAACGACGACCACCTGATTATCTGCATCAGCTGGACATACGGAAGCGGCGGAATCTATGTCGGCTTCAAGCTTGCGGATAAGCTTCATATTAACTACTACGATGCCGATATTTTCGCGGCAGTATTAAAACGCCTCGACGCGGAGAAAGATAAGACGATCCGTGACGCGGCGGGATATGCCCACGTCTCTGAGGAACTGCAGCAGAGTCCGGCGAGCGAGTTTGAGGCAGTGACCCATATGTCCCTGAAGGATCATATCAAATATTTCAGCCGTTACCACGGCCTGAACCGTCAGGATGCCGTCTTCTTCAACCAGAGCGACCTGATCTGTGATATGGCGAAAAAGGAAGACTTTATTATCATGGGCCGCTGTGCCGATGCGATCTTAACGAACAACGGTATTCCGCATATCAGTATCTATATCACTGCACCGATCGAGCAGAGGATCCAGCGCGCGATCGAGGTAAACTCCGGATTAGACCGGAAAAAAGCGCGCCATTTCCTGAAAAAACTTGACAAAAAACATGCGCATTATTACAATTTTTATACCGGAAGAAGCTGGGGAAACGCGAATAACTACGATCTATGCATCAACAGCGCAAGCTACGGAATTGACGGTACTGTCGATTTTATTCTGAGAATGATCGGTCGCGATAAGGATAAGAAAAAATCGGAATGATCCCCAAATGAAATGTGCTGCCGGCCTGTTTGCCGGACATGACAAATTATGATTTTGATGCCTGGCTGATATCAGTCAGGCATTTTTATGTAAAAAGAAAGGATCAACAGCATGCAGCTCGATATGACAAAAGGAAAACCGCTGCCGGTGATTTTGCAATTTACGATTCCATTGGTGATCGGAAATATCTTTCAGCAGCTTTATAATATGGCGGACACGATCATCGTCGGCCGCTACGTCGGTGCCGGGGCGCTGGCGGCGGTCGGCTCCACCGGAACGATCATGTTTCTGGCGACCGGCTTTGCTCAGGGAATCACTGCCGGTTTTTCGATCCTTACCGCCCAACGGTATGGGGCAGGGGATGAAAAAGGTGTGAAACGCAGCGTGGCAAACGGAATGATCCTGGCGGTGATCGCAGCGGTCATCCTGACACTGGTCTGTGTGGCGATCATGAACCCGCTTTTGCACCTGATGAATACGCCGTCAGATATCTTTCAGGATGCCTACACGTATATCATGGGAATCAGCGTCGGACTCACGGCAAATATCTTCTACAACCTGTTTTCCTCCTATCTGCGGGCGGTGGGAAACAGTCAGATCCCACTCTTTTTCCTGATATTTTCCGCCTGCCTGAACGTGGGTCTGGATCTGCTTTTTATCATCCGCGGCGGCATGGGTGTGGCAGGAGCAGCCTGGGCGACGAATCTGTCCCAGGCGATCTCGGCGGTGCTCTGCGTGGGATATATCTGGGTTAAGGTTCCATCCTTAAAGCCGGAGAGGGAACATTGGAAGATCCACGGAAATGACACGAGAAACCAGCTTGCGGCCGGGATTCCCATGGCGTTCCAGTTCGCGATCACAGCGTCGGGAACCATGATCATGCAGTCCGCTATCAACCTCTTCGGTTCCGTGGCAGTTGCGGCTTACACGGCTGCGGCGAAGCTCCAAAGTCTTGTGATCCAGGGCATGATCGCCATGGGACAGACGATGGCGACCTACGGCGGACAGAACTACGGATGCGGGGATGTAAAGCGGATCAAGGCGGGTGTAAAGGCAGCGCTTCTCGCGGAGTTTGTGTATTCTGTCGCGGTAGCATTGCTCATGTGTGCGCTGCTCAGGCCATGTCTCGGACTTTTCTTTACCGGGGACGTAGACATTTCAGCGATGATGCCGTGGGCGGAGACTTACTGCTATATGACCGCGATGTTTTTCCTGCCGCTCTGCACGATCTTTATTTTCCGCAATATCATGCAGGGCTGCGGATATGGCTTTCTGCCGATGATGGGAGGTGTATCGGAGCTCATCGCGAGACTGATTGTCTCCATGGCGGCGATGAAGCTTTTGAGCTATCCGCTCGCCTGTTTCGCCGATCCGGCGGCATGGATCGCAGCGGCGGTATTTACGGGTGTCTCGTATCTCTTTGTGATAAAAAAGATCGGGAGAGAGCTTAAGGAAAAGACAACTTAGGTTCCTGAGACTGGTGATGTGACACATGGCTATCTGTGGTTTTTACTTGCGGGAATTTCCCTCACTGGTCTTCTGGCACGGATACTCGGAAAGGAGCACTCTGACAGAAGGAGAAAGAGCTGATGGCAGAAGGAAAGAAGAAACAGAAAAAAAGCCCATGGTGGTACAAATTAGGAATCCTGGTGTTTGGCGCGGTGTTCTGCGTCTCCGCCTTTATGGCGGGCCGGGATTACCTGGCGGCAAAAAAGGAGGCGGACGCGTTCGACAGCCTGAGTAAGCTGGCGGCGGAGTACGCGGAGGAAAAAGCTCCGGCAGATCTGACGGAGAGTGCCGGGGAGACAACGGATCAGGAGAAAGCGGCGGAGTGGGCAGAACTCTTAAAGGAGGCTGCCGGATACGCGGCGCTTAAGAATGAGAATCCCGATTACGTCGGTTGGATCAGGATCCCGGATACAAGGATCGATTACCCGGTGGTGGACCGGGAGTCTGATCCGGAATATTACCTCCACAGGGTCTTTGATGGTTCCAAGTCATTTGGCGGAACCCCGTTTCTCGGCGAGGCATCCGGCGTGGACACGAAGTGTCTGATCATCTATGGGCACAACATGAAAAACGGGTCCATATTCGGAACCCTTGATTCCTACAAAAAGGCTGATTACTGGAAAGAACATCCGCTCGTCCGTTTTTACGTCGACGGAGAACCGCGGACTTATGAGGTCTTTGCGGCGGTGGAGACGCAGGTGCTCTATGAAGATGAGGATGGATTCCGGTATTACCGCTACGACGGGGATATTCCGGAGGAGGAATACGATGAGCTGGTGAACTGGCTCAGAGGACATTCCGACTACGACACGGAGATCGTCCCGGAGTATGAGGATCAGATCCTGATGCTGTCCACATGCAGCTACCATACGAAAAATGGACGGTTTGTGGTGGCGGCGAGACGGGTTGCGGAGCCGTAAATATAAGCTGCTATCGCGCAGGTCCGCGATCAATGGGATGCGGGCCGTGCAGGGAAAAGAAAAATGCCTTCTGGGTGGAAACTCAGGGGCATTTTGCTGCTGATCCGGAAAAACGCTTGACAGGGCAGGTGGCCTGGGGTATCCTCGACCTAAGACAGATCCGGATTCGGAGAAAGGAAGATGAGCTATGGCAGAGAAGATTTTGATCGTTGTGGATATGCAGAAGGATTTTGTGAACGGAAGTCTCGGCAGCAAGGACGCGGAGGCGATCGTCCCGGCTGTTGTAAAGAAGGCAAAAGAGTTTGATGGGGACCTGATCTTTACGAAGGACACACATTTCGAGAATTATATGGACACCCAGGAGGGACATTTCCTTCCGGTTCCCCACTGTATGAAAGGAACCGACGGATGGAACCTGATCCCGGAGCTTGAAAAGATTTTCGTGGAGCGCGACGCGGCGATGTATGAGAAGATCACCTTCGGATGTCCGGAGTTAGCGGAAGACCTTCTTGAGAGAAATAAGAAGACACCGATCGAGTCCATCGAGCTTGTGGGACTCTGTACGGATATCTGTGTGGTTTCAAACGCACTCCTCATCAAAGCGTTCCTCCCGGAGACCCCGGTCTTCGTGGATTCCGCATGTGCGGCAGGTGTGACGAGGGAAAGACATGAGGCGGCTTTAGAGACCATGAGAAGCTGTCAGATCGTGGTGAAGTAAGAAAATTAAAGATTTAGAGTGAAATGATGTGCAGATATGGAGATCCTTTTATGGAGGGGACCTATATCTGTACATTTTTGTATATAGGAAAATTCGAGGAATGCATTGCTATATCAGAGGACGATAACGTATCGGGAATACGCATCTGCGCGAAAATACAGACTGCTGCGGCGCGGGAATGCGTTGAGATATAGGATAGGAATCTTGCCCGCATAAATTCTCAAATTCTGTAATAAGATGGTAAAAATATCATCGAGGGGCAACCCTATGAAGGAATATATTGAAGAACGGGCGATCCAGATCGCGAACTATATTATTGACGAGAATGCGACGGTGAGACAGACGGCGAAACGGTTTGGAATCTCAAAGAGCACGGTACACAAGGATGTGACGGATCGTCTGATCCATATCGATCCGTCCCTGGCGGCACAGGCGAGAGTGGTTCTGGATATCAACAAGGCGGAGCGGCATATCCGCGGCGGGCTTGCGACGAAGGAGAAGTACGAGCATGAACATCAGCTGCAGGCCTGCAGCAGGGTGGAGATGTGAGAGGGAAACTGCTGCGGATTGCCGCGGATATTTTGAGAGAAAAAATCTCAGTATCGACAAAAGGTCTGAAAACTGTGGAAAAATCCGATTGAATTTTCGAAATACATGCGATAGAATGGGAGCAGGACTGTTTCTGCAAGGGGAAAACCGGAAAAGATTCCTTCCGGAACAGTCTTATCAGAGGCAGAAAAAGTGACATGAAAGAAACGAACGGAGGAATAAATCATGAGCAAAATAGAGGCAATGATCGAGAAAGTTAAAGCACTTATCAACGCGCCGTCCTGCTGTGCGGAGGCAAAGGAAGCTGCAAACAAATGGCTTGAAGCCGTCAATACAGAGAAACAGGACGAGGCAGCAAAGGCGCTGATCGAGGAGATCGCGGCAGATATTATCCCGATCGACGGCCTGATCGCTTTTGCGGGATCTGAGGATGGGAAGAAGATCTTTGGAGAGGAAAAGGCAGCAGGAATCGAGGCTCACGCGAAGAAGATCAAGGCAGAGGGCGCGAGATTCTGCGACTGTCCGGCATGCACAGCTGTTGCTGCAATCTTAGCTGACAAAGCAGACCTCTATGCACCGACATACAGCCTCACATGGACTGTTACCGATGACATGACCGCAAAACGCATCGGCAGCGCCGGTTCCAAGATCCTCTCCACCCCGAACATGGTGGCTCTTATGGAGGACGCAGCCCTGGAGCTTGCGAAATCCTACCTCGAAGAGGGACAGACGACCGTCGGCGCGGAGATCCACTGCCGCCACCTGGCACCGACACCGGTGGGAATGAAAGTGACAGCTACTGCGAAGCTCCGCAGCATCGAGAGAAGAAAGCTCTGGTTCGACATTGAAGTGAACGATGAAAAAGGCAAGTGCGGAGAAGGTTCCCACCTGCGCGTTATCGTAAACTCCAAGGCGATGAGTGAGAAGGCGGAGAAGAAAGCAGAATAATCCGACAGCAAAGGAGAAGAGACACATGGGAAAACACACCATCGATCCGCAGATCAGCGCGGAACACCTTGCGGGCGCGGTCCGCTTCGCAACCGTATCAAACGCGGACAATTCACTGACTGACTACACAAAATTTGACGCGTTCCACGAGTATTTAAAGGAAACATACCCGTTAGTACATAAACACCTGACCCTGGAACATACCGGACAGGCAGGACTTCTCTATCACTGGAAAGGAACCGGAAAATCCGGTGCCGCGCCGCTTCTCTTAATGGCGCATCAGGACGTTGTCCCGGAAGGCGACCTTGAAAAGTGGACATATCCGCCATACTCCGGAACCATCGCCGATGGAAAGATCTGGGGCCGCGGATCCAGTGACTGCAAGAGCAACCTGATCGGACAGCTGGAAGCCGTTGAGGCACTTCTGGAAAAAGGCTACGAGCCGGACTATGACCTTTACCTTTCCTACGGATACATGGAGGAGGTCGCAGGTGGAAAGATCCCGGCGGAGACACTCCGCGGAACCGGCATCCGCTTCGGCACCGTCCTTGACGAAGGCGGCGGAGTCCGCCCGGGAAGTGATTACGGAATCGACGATAAGGGACTCTGCACCATTGGTCTCTGCGAAAAAGGATATGTGGACTTTGAACTCTCCTACACCGCAAAAGGCGGACACTCCAGCCGCCCGGGCGAGAATTTCGCGACGACCATGATTGCAAAGGCACTGATCGCGATCCAGGAGAATCCGATGCCATATCGCGTGACGGATACGATCCGATGCCGCTTCGAGGTCCTTGCGCCGTATATGGCGAAGGAAAATCCGGAGCTGGCAAAGCTGCTTGAGAAACCGGATGAGAATCTGGAAAAGCTTGTTCCGTACTTTAAGAAAGATCCAGCCCTCGACGCGATGTTCCACACCACCGTCGTTCCGACGATGCTTTCCGGATCTGCCCAGGCGAACATTCTTCCGGCGAAGGTCACCGCAGTTGTAAACAGCCGTATCCTCACGGGAGATACCGTTGAGAGCGTAAAGAAACACCTGGAAGACATTGTGCCGGATGAGGTGGAAGTGCGCGTTCTCAAAGGCAGCACCGCGTCCCCGACATCCCTGTACGACGGAGCCATCAAAGACCTTCTCGTTGAGATCAGCGGTAAGATCTATGGCGATGTGATCCCGTGCCCGGAGATGATGCTCGGCGGAACAGACGCGAGATACGTCTACGACCTCAGCGACCGCGTATACCGCTTCTCAACGATCTACGCGCGAGAAGACCATCATGTCCATGCAGCGAACGAGTTCACAGGAGTAGAAGAGCTGGCGGACAGCATCGACTTCTATATGGAACTGCTGACCAGATATGGGGAGACAGCGAAATAATTATATGAAAATCTTTTAAGCTGACCAAAACAAACTCAGAGCCAGGGATATAAGTCTCTGGCTCTTTCTGATTATTATTAATCTAAATAACTTTTCATTGCCTTTAAGGCATTTTTTTCCAGACGGGACACCTGCGCCTGACTAATTCCAACTTCCCCCGCAACCTCCGTCTGCGTCTTCCCCTCAAAAAATCTCATATCAATAATCCGCCTCTCCCTGACCGGCAGCCTCTTCATCGCCTCACTCAGAGAAAGCTGCTCCACCCAATTCTCCTCCCGGTTCTTTTTATCACTGATCTGATCCATCACACAAAGCGGATCCCCACCATCCGTATAAACCGGCTCATAAAGACTCACCGGACTCTGGATCGCATCCATCGCATAGGTGATCTCCTCTTTCGAGATCCCCACCTCATCCGCAATCTCCATGATCGTAGGTTCCCGCAGAATCTTCTTCGTGAGAAGCTCCCGCGCTGAAAGCGCCTTATAAGCCGTATCCCTGAGCGACCTGCTCACCCGGATCGAATTATTATCTCTCAGATACCGCCGCACCTCCCCCAGGATCATCGGCACCGCATAAGTTGAAAACTTCACATTCTGCGACAGATCAAAATTATCGATGGCCTTGATAAGCCCGATGCACCCGATCTGAAACAAGTCATCCAGATTCTCACTGCTCCCTGAAAACCTCTGGATCACACTTAGAACAAGCCTCAGATTCCCCTTAATATATGTTTCTCTTGCGTCCGTATCTCCATTCTGGATCCGTCTGAAAAGGTCGGTTTTTTCCTCATTCGTCAGAAGCGGGAGCTTAGAAGTATTCACCCCGCAGATCTCAACCTTATATCCTGCCATGACAAGAACCTCCGCAAATTATTTTCATAGAAAAATGATTTACGAAAACAGGACAGTTTATACATGAAAAAAACGGGAGCTATTTCCTGAGAATTATTCCTGATTTTGACATCTTATGCGGAATTTTGACATCTTGTGCAGAAAGAATTGCGGGTGGAACAGAAAAAACGTATAATAAAATCAACTATGAACCGTGGAACGGTCTGAAAATTTACAAGTATAATCCAAAAGAACCTGTCATAAAGGGGGAAATGAATATGAGAAAGAGAAAATGGTATGAACGTATGTCTGCAGCAGCCCTGATTGCGGTCCTTCTGGTCAATCATGGCGATATGGGGATTATGGCGAAAGCGGAGACGATCCCGGCGCTGGAAGAAAATCTGGAAGAAGAGAATAAAAAAATCGAGGCCGAGACAGCCAGCGAGTCCAATGCGGACGAGAAACGGGATACAACTGTGGATTCAAACGAGACGACCGAGTCTGACCTTGAGAAGGAGACCGCGACAGCATCGAATGGGAAAGAGACCCCGGAGATAAAGAGAAAAATGGCTAAGAGTGCGATGAATGCGGAGACAGTTACGGAAGAGACGTATTCGATCAGCCAGACAGATGGGAAGTTTAAGGTTGTTGGCGGAAGCTTGACAGAAGATGGAGAAAACTTAAATAGTCTGACAGATGCGTTCAACAAGATTTTGAGTTTCGGTACAGATACGAATATAAATATTAATTTTGATAATGTCAATATTAGTAGCGGAGCGCCCGGAGCGCCGAAACTTACGAAAGGCTGCGAATTGACTTTGAAAGGCACATATACGAGTGCAGCTGAAGCATTTATTATTGGCTCAAATGACACATTTATTATACACAATGAGGCTGATATAACAACAAGTTCGTACGTTATTCGTAGGTCGTCGAATGCTAAGAATTCTACAGTTATTTTTGAACAAAGTGGCGGTACTGTTGAGTCTGTAGATGGCTTTAATATGTATGAAAATGATGTGATTTCTTTAAACGGAGGAATAATTAATGGAAATGCCAGAGGAAACGGTGGAACAGGCAGTATTAAAATAAAAGACGGTACATGGAATGGACAACTGGCACATATAAAAGATATAGATATATATGGGGGACAACTCAACAATACAAAAGATGATACGAGTACGATTGCTGCAATTAAAGAATGTGAAGAGGTCTCTATCAGAGGAGGAAGTGTTTTCGCAAAAAACACAAAAGGAAAAGCTTTTGCAATTTATATGATAAAAAATACGCAGCTGACTTTATCTGGAAATATTGATATATCTGCATCAGGAACAACAAGTGGTTCTATTTATTACGGATGGGCTTCGACATATCCAGTTATCAATGCGGAAAA
>OGRB01001923.1_pt1 | contig 10959 bp, 10 predicted proteins | sample 1553371 | NCBI WGS metagenome assembly OGRB01 (sample SAMEA2580027, study PRJEB22360) | human gut metagenome | reverse complement strand
TATAGTAGTTGTCAAGAGAGTAAAGGAGGAAATTGATATGGCGACCATTGACTTAATTGTTTTGGGAATGTTAAAGAAAGAACCTCTGAGTGCGTATGACCTTCAAAAGTTGGTAGAGTACCGCAATATTTCAAAATGGGTAAAAATTAGTACCCCGTCTATTTATAAAAAGGTTATCCAGTTGGAGGAAAAAGGATATATTTCAAGTCATATAGAAAAAGAGGGTAAAATGCCAGAAAAATCAGTGTATTCTTTAACTGAAAAAGGGAAACAGCAGTTTGAAAAATTGATGCTTGAAATATCCTGTAAGCCGATAAACATTTTTTTGGATTTTAATGCTGTCATTGTAAATCTGGACAGTATGTCCAGAGAAAGACAGCAAGAATGTCTGGATAATATTGAGAGCAGTATGGAGGTATTGAAAAAATATCTGGAAGAAAATATTGCTTTGAAAAAGAGTAAAGAAGATATTCCTGTTACGGGTATGGCAGTTTTACGGCAACAATACACATTGGCAGAGGCAATAGAGGAGTGGATTGCTTCATTAAAAAAAGAAATCAATTCGTAAAAGTGCATGGTAGGAACAAAAGAAATGCTGTTATTTTTTAGTTTGGATTGTAATGAGATTGTAAGAAGTGGTTGCTATACTGAATTTACAAAATAAAAACAGAAATTTGGAGGTTTTAATATGGCAATACTTGAAACAAAAGATTTACGAAAGATATACGGAAGCGGAGAAAACGAAGTCCATGCTTTGGATGGGGTATCCATTTCCGTAGAGGAAGGCGAATTTGTTGCTGTTATCGGTACATCGGGCAGCGGTAAATCTACACTACTCAACATGATTGGTGGGTTAGACCGTCCTACTTCTGGTAGTGTTACTATCCGAGGAAAAGAACTGTTGAAAATGAAAGACGAGGAACTGACGATTTTTAGGCGTCGAAACATTGGCTTTGTTTTTCAGAATTATAATCTGCTTCCTGTTCTTAATGTGTATGAGAACATTGTGTACCCTATTGAGATCGATGGTGGCAAGACCGATACAAGATTTGTAAAAGAGATTATCCATACTCTTGGCTTGGAACAAAAGCTTAAGAATATGCCGAATAATCTTTCAGGTGGTCAGCAGCAGAGGGTTGCGATTGCCCGTGCCCTTGCGACAAAGCCTGCCATTATCCTTGCCGATGAGCCGACTGGAAATTTGGACTCAAAAACAAGTATGGATGTTATTTTGCTGATGCAGTCGATTAGCCGTCAGTTCCACCAAACCACCATTATGATCACGCACAATGAGGAAATCGCTCAAATGGCAGACCGCACAATCCGCATTGAGGATGGCAAGGTTGTTTCGGGAGGTGTCAGATATGCACGCTAACCGAAATAAAAAAGCAGTTAAGCGAGTAGAAAAGGGAATGATGAAAGCAAACCGTATTCGTAACCTGTTTGCGGTGTTTGCGATCGTTCTCACTACATTTATGATTACTACCGTGTTTAGTTTGGGCATTAACTATATGGAAAATATGAAGTTAATGCAGGTGCGTACCGCAGGCACGACCGCTAATGCTTCCCTTGCGATGCCGACAGAAAAGCAGGAACAGCAGATTAAGAATTTGGAATATGTTAAAACCGTCGGTACGCAGTATATGGTCGGCTCGGTTGCCGAGAAGAACGATGAGGGGCGTGATCTTTCTATCGCACTTTCGTATTACGACACTACTGAATGGGATAAACACTATAAAGAAACAATCAAAGATATAGAAGGGAAATATCCCTCAAATGAAAATGAAATTATGCTGTCAAAGGATGCTCTTTCACAGCTTGGAATGAAAGAGCCGAAGCTGAATATGGAAATCCCTCTGTCCTATTATGATAAAAACGGTCAGCAGGAAAAAAATTTCACTTTAAGCGGATGGTTTCATTCCTATACAGGCACGGGAATGGGCTTTGTTTCCGAAGCGTATTGCAAAAATGCAGGCTATACAATGGCAGAGGACGGCGTTCTTTCTTTGTCGTTGAATAAAATGCCTGATGATTTTTATCGTATTCAAAAAGATGTGGAGCTTAACGAAAATCAATCTTTCGGCGGTGCGGTTTCCATGAAATCATCAAGCGGTTCAGTGATTGCAATGGTAATCCTATTGGTATTCTTTATTATTGGCAGCGGGTATCTCCTTATTTACAATGTTTTGTATATATCCATTTCAAATGATACCCGTTTTTACGGTTTGATGAAAACGCTTGGAACAACGCAAAAACAGATTAAATCACTGGTAAAAAATCAGGCAGTTAAGTTTGCTTGCATTGGTATCCCGATTGGTATTTTGTTAGCCACCGCTGTTTCCTTTGGAATTGTTCCATTTGTGTTGAACGAGGGTTTTGAACAGGGCAAGTCGATGATGGATGCCGAAGTGTTTTTCCATCCATCTATCTATATTTTGTCCGTAATCTTTTCAGCAGTAACCGTTTGGATTGCCTGCAATGCTCCTGCAAAAGCGGCTGCAAAAATTTCGCCAATAGAAGCATTGAAGTTTCAGAATTTTGCACCGAAGAAAACAAAAAGCAGAAATTCCACCAATGGTGGCAAGCTGCATGTGATGGCATTTCATAATGTATTCCGTGACAAAAAGCGTGCTGCCCTTGTGTTTATGTCCTTGTTTATGGGAATTACTATGATTTTAGGCGTAAATGGGGTTATAAGCAGTATGTCGGCTGAGAACTTTATTAAGGAATATATGGACTATAACTTTGAATACACTGATATTCAGTTTGAGCAGTATGAACAGCTCAATAAAGAAGTACCGCAGTTTGACGAACACTTTGTAGAACAAATCAAGCAGCTTGACGGTATTAAAAATATAGATGTTCAAAAAACAGTCTGGGCAGGTATTGACTTTAATGAAAACGATTTAGAAGGCTTTATGAAAATCAAATATGAGGACAGCAAATATAAAGCAAAGGGGCAGTCCTATGAACAGACGATAGAAACACTGAAAGGGTACGCTGAATCTGGTGACTATGGCTGCTATATTACAACGCTTCCAGACGACAGGGTACTGGAAGAATACAATGCAGAGCATCCTGATACGCCTATTGACATGGAAGCATTTAAGCGTGGCGAAACAGCGATTGCAGGAAAAGATACCGAATATAACGCTCCTAATACCGCTTTAGTGGGTGAAACATTGACACTAACTGCCGACAGTACAGACGGCAAGGCAACTGATTTCAAAATTGGCGGATCTTTTTACTATGACGATTATGATAATACTCTTTCAGAAGGTATTGGCAGACGCAAAGAAATAAATATGGTGCCAGATGTTATCTTTGTCAGCGAAGCGGGTATGGAACGCCTGACAAAAGAACCAATAATTTCCGCAATCGGCGTTGACATTAAGAATTTCAACGATTTAGAGCGAATTGACAGCGAATTACAGGCGATCAACAGTACCTTGACCACATCGGAGTGGCAGCTGAAATCTTCCGTGAATCAGAAAGAACTATATAACCAGATGAACTACTCTTTGAGCTTGCTGGGAAACGGTGCTGCAATTCTGCTCATTGTCATCGGCTTGATTAACTTTGTAAATGTTATGTTGACGGGTGTAGTGGCAAGGAAAAATGAATTTGCCATTATGGAAAGTATCGGAACAACGAAAAAGCAGATCAGGAAGATATTGACCTTAGAAGGCGGTATTTATGCTCTGATTTCTACTCTGCTGATTATGACTTTTGGTAATGCGTTCCTAATGTTGGTGGCAGATGCAGTTCCGCATATGGCAAACTATGCAGTATTTAAATACCCTGTTGCACTTGTCATCGGTTTGATCGCAGCAATCTTTGTAATTTGCTTAAGCGTTCCTGCCATTGTTTACAAGGCAACTTCTGATGAAACGGTCATTGAAAGACTGCACAATTTTGATAGTTAAATGAGGTTGTGGGACGGACGCAGCATTGCTGCGTCTGTTCCTGCAATTTTGTATATTGAGGAAGGTGGTGCGTTTTGCGGCTATGGCAAATATTTTTCTACTTGAAGATGACAAAATTCTGAGCAAGGGTATTTCTATCGCCCTAAAAAAAGACGAGCATATGGTCACAGCAGTCTATGGGTATTTGGAAGCATTGAAGCAATACCAAAAACAAAAGTATGATTTGTTTCTGCTTGATATTAACCTGCCTGACGGCAATGGTTTGGAATTTTGTGAAAAAATTCGTGAAACATCGGAAACACCCGTATTATTTCTAACTGCTAATGATACGGAAGAAGATATGTTGGAAGGGTTTGGCGTGGGTTGTGATGATTATATATCAAAGCCTTTTTCTATCGAAGTTTTACGGAAAAAAGTATTGGCAGTTCTAAAACGAAGTGGCGTAGGAAAATTTCGTATGAAATACAGAGATTTAGAGTTAGATAAAGAAAAGTGTCTTGTTTTGATGAAGGGACAGGAAATACATTTGACCTCAACAGAATACAAATTGCTCCTTTATCTAATGGAAAACAGGGGAAGGGTTGTTACAAAGGCAATGCTTTTGGAACAGCTTTGGGATATAGATGGAAACTTTGTTGATGATAATACCGTGCGTGTGAATATTAAGCGGCTAAGGCAGAAACTGAATGATGAAAAGCAGGAATACATTGTAACAGTTTTTGGCATGGGCTACTCTTTTGGAGAATGACGATGAAGCATTTTGTGATTTATAGAAAACTGATTTTAATTATAGGTACTGCTACGGCGGTGGTATCTGTTGGTGTGTTCTTTTTTATGGAGGACATCCTTTTCCGTACGCTTTTTATCTCTTTTGCATTTGTATTTTTTAGGGGTCTGTTGTTCCTGCTGGACTTTCTGCACAACCGCTATAATGATAATCTGTTAGAGGAGATTACGCTGCTCATTGAAGCATTGGTAGAACAGCAGGAACGGACGGTCTTTTCAGAAGCTGAGGATACCCTGACCGCACGGCTGCAGCATCAACTTCTAAAACTCCGCAATATTTTAAAGGCACAGAATCAAATGCTGACACAGGAGAAAGAACAGATTAAAACTTTAATCTCCGATATTTCGCATCAAATTAAAACGCCCGTAGCAGCGGCAAACACCTTTGCACAGTTATTAGGTGATACAGGGTTATCCGATGAGGAGAGAAGGGAATATATTGCCACCTTGCAGATGTCCCTTGAAAAGCTGACTTTTTTGACAAACAGTTTGATTAAAATGTCCCGTTTGGAAAGTGGCATTATCCGATTAAAACCTGAACAAAGCAGTTTAAATGATATTGTTATGCAAGCGGTAAAAACGGTTTATGCCAAAGCAAGGGATAAAAATATTACGATTACCTTTGATTGTGGGCAGACCTTTGAAGCCCTGCTTGATTTTAACTGGACGGCAGAAGCTGTTACCAATGTACTTGACAATGCTGTGAAATATACACCAAGCGGAGGAGTTGTGGACTTGAAAATCACCGAATATCCATCGTATTTGCGATTGGATGTATCCGATAACGGAATTGGCATTCCTGAAGAAGAACAGGCAAAAATCTTCGGCAGATTTTACCGTGGAAAGCAGTCAGCAGGAGTTGACGGTGTAGGGATCGGTTTATATCTTACCCGTGATATTGTGAATAAGCAGAACGGGTATATCAAGGTGGCATCCGATGAAAAAGGTACGATATTTTCTTTATTCTTGAAAAAAGTTTAGAGAATAATAGTAATTCCAGATAAGTGTACGATATGAATTTGTCAAGATAGTAAATATAAAATAGAAAGATTAAATAAAACATGATAAATGGAGATGGATAATTTATGATTTCAGAATGGATAATTTGCCCGATTTGTGGCAACAAAACCCGTGATAGAGTTAGAGAAGATACTGTTTTAAAGAATTATCCTCTTTACTGTCCGAAATGTAAGAAAGAAACTTTAATAAATGCAAAGAAATTACATATAACCGTCATCAAAGAGCCAGACGCATAGACGCAGAGCCGATGAACTTGTGAGATAACCTCATAAGTCATCGGCTCTTTTTTTACATGAATATAGAATTTGACAAGTCCGCCAAATAAAAAAAACGGTGTTTTGGTGGGCAATTTTGTCATGCTCAGATGGCTATTTTATCCCTCCAGACCTGTTTCAAGTTTGGAGGGATTTCTTATGTGTTGGTCTGATAACACTGTGCTGCTGATTTTAAGCAGCAGTTATTTACATACCGTTCGATAGAGATGAGAATAATCTGTTAAAAAAATTCTTATCTCCATTTGGGGAAATTATGTTCCAAAAGTAGATGTTAAATATCTATATAATAGAATTGTTATTTCTTATAACCGTAAGGGTTTGACAGCCTTTGCGGTTTTTCTTTTGTCGTTTTTTGTTGAATTAAGTCGTAAGCCTGTTTGTGGCGTAGGGTGTCGTTCACCGCCGATCAATCTGAAATTTCAAAAATTCAGATTGATTGGAGGAACAAAGAATGAATGAAAAACATCCTAACCGAAAAAAGGACAAGCATAACCCTTATACGCTGATGATTGTAGAGGGCAGATATTACCTCTCTTTTAAAGATGGGCGGGGTGTTATGCAAAATATTGAAATAGAGAAAGTGCTGTATGACCTGTTTAACCGTTTTGAGCTTGAGGATATTTCCTATCTTAATCGGGTGAGCAGGCACATTGAACACTCCGAGTTGACAGAAAACTCCTTGAATGACCGAGTTTTTTATAAGGAAGAAAGTCTTGAGGAAACCGTTTCAAGGTGCATCGAATACGAACTGCTACATAAGGCAATATCAAAACTGCCCGAAACACAAAGACGCAGGCTGCTGTTGTACTTTTTCGGAGAGTTGTCCTATGAGCAGATTGCCAAGTTGGAGGGATGCACCAAAATGGCGGTTAAAGGAAGCGTTGACATTGCACTAAAGAAGTTAAAAAAACTTTTTGAAAAATTTTAATTTTAGCCTATACGAAACCGCTTTTAAGTGAGCAAACAGGTGAGAGGGATTAAATTCCTTCCACCTGTTTTGCTTTGTGTGGCGAAAACGGGAGTGATCCTTGACAACCGAATATCCATTCGCCAAATACTTCCTCTTTGTGATTGTGATGAGCATAAGCGTGTGCAGCGGTACGCCAAGACCTGTTAAGAAGCAGCGAGCGATGAAAGGGGGTGATCTCATTCATTACCGACTGAAAATATCGGATTGCTTCCGATTTCGCCATAACCCACAAAGAGAATAATGGTACTCCCGTCCAGTCACAGTCCGAGCGTGATAAAACCGTCGCAGGCAATGAGGGCGGCTCTGTCAGAACGACAGTTGGGGTGGAACTCCCGTGGCGCCAGTTCGCTGCTGACCGTTTGGCGACTTCCCATAGCATTTCGGGGTGTCGAGGACAAATTGAAATGCTCCTATCATAAAGCCAGATAAAAGGTAGTCATAGGAACAGAGATTTTGCTTATACTCTCCCGACCTTAAATACTTCCTTTTGTTTGGCTGCCTACATAGGCAGAACATACCTGCCTAAATAAATCTGGGAGGTCAAACATAATGGAAAGAAAAATCAAGCGTGGAGATATTTACTACGCAAATCTAAATCCTGTTATCGGCTCGGAGCAAGGCGGAACAAGACCTGTACTTATCATTTCAAACGATGTCGGCAATAAGCATAGCCCTACGGTCATTGTCGCACCCATCACAAGCCGAATACACACTAAAGCAAAATTGCCGACACACACTTTAATCAATGATTTTGAAGGTTTGGATAAGAACTCAATTATCCTGTTTGAACAAATCCGCACCATAGACAAACAACGCCTGCGTAAATATGTTGGTATGCTATCCACAGTCATAATGGCAAGAGCCGATAAAGCTCTTGCCATTAGTATTTCTTTGAGGGAGGTCAATAATGAATGAAATTAAGGTAGATAAAAATGTAGCGGCTCTGAAACTCATTGAGATACTTCTTGAAAAAGGAATGATAAATCAAGCCACATATACAAATATCGTGAAACACGCAAATTCGCACATTTCACAGGCGGCTTGATAATCAGTACAATATATTCAGAAAAATGAATTGGAGGTATGCTTAATGAACACAGCAGTAAATGAATATAATTACAGATTTAAGCTCACAGATTATTCTCTGTTTGACAGAAACAGAGCCAGAAAAGTTGCTATTTATGGTCGTGTTTCAACAGAACACGAAGCACAGTTATCTGCATTGGAAAATCAGTTACAATGGTATGATGACCAAGTAAAATATCATCCGAACTGGACGGTCTGTGAACGATATATTGATGAAGGTATCACGGGAACACAGGCAAAAAAACGCCCTGCCTTTTTGAAAATGATTGAAGATGCCAAGCAAGGTAAATTTGATTTAATTGTTACCAGAGAGGTATGCCGTTTTGCACGAAATGTTGTGGATACCCTTGTTGTTACAAGAGAGTTAAAAGGCATAGGTGTTGAGGTGTTTTTTATCGACGATAATATTTGGACAATGGACGGAGATGGAGAACTGCGGCTATCTCTTATGGCAACATTGGCACAGGAAGAAAGTCGCAAGACTTCCGAGCGTGTAAAAGCAGGTCAGAAAATCAGCCGTGATAATGGTGTTCTCTATGGAAACGGTAATATTTTAGGTTATGACCGTGTTGGAGATACCTATGTTATCAATGAGGAACAGGCAGAAACGGTCAGAATGATATATGATTTGTATCTGCAAGGTTATGGCTCGATGAAAATCGCAAAGATTTTGACGGAGCGAAAAAGGAAAACAGCTTCTGGACTTATAAAGTGGAGCGTTTCAAATATTATGAGAGCGATTAAAAATGCCACTTACACAGGAACAAAGTGTTACAACAAATCCAGAAGCAATAACTTTTTAGAGCAGAAGCGAATAAACAATCTTGATATGTCCACTTATGAATATGTTGAGGGTGATTTCCCTTCTATTATTTCTCAAGAGATATGGGATAAAGCACAGGCGATAAGGGAAAGTAGAGTAAAACCTGTATGTGTATCGGCAGGGAAAAACACACATAGTAAGCGTGATTCACGAGATATATGGGTCAATAAGCTACGTTGTTCCTGCGGCTCATCATACCGTAAAAATAAATGGCATACGAAATTGGACGGAAAAACCTCTTACGGTTATCAATGCTACAATCAGCTTAACAACGGAATTAAACGGAAAAGAGCTGAAATCGGTTTAGATACTGAGGGATATTGTGACAGCAGAATGATAACCGATTGGAAACTCGATTTTATGGCAAAAGCTTTGTTAGAGCATCTCTGGACGGAGAGAAAAGAGTCTGTACTGATTGCGTTAGACCTTATTAAGTATTATTATAAGGAAGAAAAATCTAACGAAACTCAATCCGATACGGTAACGATACAGGCGAAATTGGATAAGGCAAATAGCAGACTGACTAACTTGATTGCTATGAGAGCTGATGGAGAGATTTCCAAGGACGAGTATCAAGCAATGAGAAGTCCTGTCGATGAAGAAATCAAGAAACTTCAAAAAGCACTTGATGAAATTCCACAGGAAAAAAGCAATCCGAAAGGATTGGATATAGAGGGTATCCGTTCCACTCTGAACAGCTTTATTGATTTTAGTGGTAGCACTATCAGCCACGATGTTGTCAATCAGTTTGTATATCTGATAACACCGACATCGGATACTACATTTGATTGGTATGTTAATCTGAATGGGACAGCAGATGTGAAAGCAACCTTTACAGCGGAAGGCAGAAAGAAAAACTGCATTATCAAATTGGAGGAAATCGAAAAGATTTCCTCGGTACATAGGGAAAAGAATGAGGACAATGCTCATTTCATTAAAAACCCCCATATTTTTACCTATCTGCACAGGCTGCTCTTCATGAGAAAGGTTACAAATAGGATCTGACTGACGCGAAGCGTAAATTGAATCTTTATAAAATGTAAAAATGAGATCCCCCGGAAGTTTTTCTGGGGGATCTTTTGGAAAAGGAGAAGCAATATGAAGGTATTAAATATTGGATCTCTGAATATTGACCGTGTATATGGAGTGGATCACTTTGTAAAACCGGGAGAGACGATCAAGACGAGAACGTATGCGGAGGCCTGCGGCGGAAAAGGATTAAATCAGTCGATCGCTCTGGCACGTTCCGGGGCGGAAGTGCATCATGTGGGCGCTGTTGGAGCGGACGGGGGAATGCTCTTAGATGTTCTCAAGGCGTCCGGGGTACATACGGAAGGTACAAAGAGTCTTTCAGGAGCCAGTGGCCACGCGGTGATCCAGGTGGATCAGAATGGACAGAACAATATTATCATCTGCGGCGGAGCCAACGATTCCGTATCAAAGGAAATGATCGACGAAGCGGTAAAAGAGGTGGAAGAGGGAGATATCGTTCTTCTCCAGAACGAGATTTCCAATGTGGGATATGCAGCTGAGACGGCGAAGAAGGCCGGAGCGAAGGTCGCGCTGAATCCGTCCCCGATCAACGAGAATCTGAAGACGATCCCGATGAATCTGGTGGACTATTTTATCCTCAATGAGATTGAGGGAAAAGAAATTTCCGGAGCGGAGAGTGAAGAACCGGAAGAGATCATGGAGAAGCTGAAGACGAAATATCCGGATGCCGCTTTTGTATTAACGCTTGGAGAAAAAGGGTCCTGGTATTTTGATAAGACCAGGTGCTTCAAACAGGATATTTATAAAGTTAAAGCAGTGGATACCACTGCGGCGGGAGATACCTTCTGTGGATATTTCCTGTCCGGAATCACAAAAGGAAGAGAGATTCCGGAGATTCTGAAAACAGCAAGTGCCGCCAGTGCCATCGCCGTAAGCCGGAACGGCGCAGCTCCAAGTATTCCGGAGTATGAGGAAGTGGAGAAATTTGTGGCGGAGCGCGGGTAAGAAGATAGAAAATGTGAGCCAGTGTTAGAGCCCGGAGGAATCGACCACTCAGAGTCCAGTAGAAACAACCAATCC
>OGRB01001922.1_pt1 | contig 10962 bp, 6 predicted proteins | sample 1553371 | NCBI WGS metagenome assembly OGRB01 (sample SAMEA2580027, study PRJEB22360) | human gut metagenome | reverse complement strand
AGTCATGACAAACTATGGTATCCTGTTGTCACGGCGAGGTTAGTTAAATCTAACCAAAGCTCCTCCGATTCACTGCAAAGGGATGCCTGCAACTCTCTTTGAGGCGATTCGGTTCCTCCATTCCATTCTCCTATTTATTAAAAAGAGAAAGCGGCTTATGGTTTGCTCCGCTTTCCCTGCGCGCAGCGCGGGGCGCTCTGGTACGGCGCTCTGTGCAAAAAAAGAACAAAATGCGGGACACACAGACTTGACCACCTGTGCGCCCCGCTTTTTGTATTGCAAAGGCTCTCCCTTTGGGAGAGCTGGCGCGAAGCGCCTGAGAGGGCAAGGACGCTGACAAAGAATGGAAGACGCAGTGATAATCGAGCTCTAACAAAAACACAGCTTATCGCTGCGCAGAGATTCTTTCCTCTGTGGCTTGCCCTCTCCGTCACCTCCGGTGACACCTCTCCCAAAGGGAGAGGCATAACGTCGGCAGAGCTGTCTCTTGACACCCCGGGTGAGTGTACTATAATAAGGTGTGTCGGAAAAACGAGAAAAGTTGTTTTTCTTCGGAACGATAAAATGGGAGGAAATGAATGAAAAAATTAGCGAGGGCCATCGTGAAGATGCGCAGGCTCATCCTCATCGCGGCGGTCCTGCTGCTCATCCCGGCGGCAGTGGGAGCCATCGCCACGCCCATCAACTACGACATCCTTTCTTACCTGCCCCAGGAGCTGGACTCCCGCGTGGGCCAGCTGCTGCTGGAAACGGATTACCATCTGGCGTCCACCAACATGATAACCGTGGAGGGGATGCCCACCAACGAGCTGCTGGCCATGAAGGCCGAGATCGACGAGGTGCCGGACGTGCTGAACACCTTCTGGCTCAGCGACGTGCTGGACCCGGCGGTGCCGACGGAGATGCTGCCGGCGGATGTCCAGCAGTTTATGTTCGGCAAGAACGACTCCACCATCCTCATCGTCCAGCTGGGCGGCTCCAGCGTCAGCGAAGAGACGATGCAGGCTGTGGCCCAAATCAAGAAGATACTCCGGAAGAATTGCTTCTTCGGCGGCATCAGCGTCATCCTGAGCGACACCAAAGAGCTGGTCATGGGCGAGATGCCCTGGTATGTGCTCTGCGCCGTGGGCGGCTGTCTGCTGGTGCTGTTCCTCTCGCTGGAAAGCTGGCTCACGCCGTTTTTGTTCATGCTGGGGCTGCTCTTCCCGCTGGTCTATAACTTTGGCACGAATATTTTCCTCGGTCAGGTCTGCTTTATCACCGTGTCGCTGGCGGCGGTCTTGCAGCTGGGCGTGACGATGGATTTCTCCATCTTCCTGCTCCACCGCTACGACGAGGAAAAGGAGCTCTGTGCCTCCAACGAAGAGGCCATGGAGAACGCCATCTGTAAGACCATGAGCTCCATCACGGCGTCCAGCCTGACGACCATCGCGGGCTTTCTGGCCCTCTGCGCCATGCAGCTGACGCTGGGCGCAGACCTCGGCATCGTCATGGCAAAGGGCGTGGCGCTGGGCGTCATCTGCACCATCGTCATCCTGCCCTCGCTCATTCTCTTCTTCGATAAGTGGGTGGAAAAATACCGCCACCGCACCTTTATGCCCAAGCTCACCCACCTGAGCCATTTTGTTTCCAAACACCCGATGCCCGTCGTGGTGGTGTTCATCCTGCTGATGATCCCCTTCGGGCTGGCCCAGAGCAAGACCGATATTTACTACAACATTTTTGCCGCTCTTCCGCAGGATATGCCCGGCATCGTGGGTACGAACAAGCTGGGCGAAGACTTCGGCATGATGACCAGCCACTTCATCCTCGTGCGGGAGGAGCTGACCGCCTCTCAGGTGTCCGCCCTCTGCGATGAGATAAAGGAGGTGGACGGCATCACCCAGGTGGTCAGCCTCGACTCCATCACCGGCCCGGGCTTTGAGACGGAGCTTCTGCCCGACGAGCTGATGAACATCGTCCAGAACGGCGGCTACAAGCTCATCCTCGCCAATGGCCGTTATAAGTCGGGCAGCGACGCGCTGAACGCGCAGGTGGACGAGCTGGTCCGCCTCGTCAAGGAGGCAGACCCCGAGGGCCTCGTCACCGGTGAGGGTGCCATGATGAAAGACCTCGTGGAGATCGCCGACGAGGACTTCAAAAATGTCAACATCTGGTCCATCGCGGCGGTGCTGGTCATCATCGCGCTGTCCTTCCGCAGCCTGTCGGTGCCGATTCTGCTGGTGGCCAGCATCGAAGCGGCCATCGCCATCAACATGGGCATCCCGTACTTTATCGACGACTCGCTGCCCTTCATCGCCAGCATCGTCATCGGCACCATCCAGCTGGGCGCGACGGTGGACTACTCCATCCTCATGACCACCCGCTACCGCGAAGAGCGGCTGGCCCTCCGCTCGCCCAAGGCGGCGGCACAGCAGGCCCTCGAACACTGCAGCCAGAGCATCCTGACAAGCGGCCTGACCTTCTTCGCGGCCACCTTCGGCGTCGCGGCCATCAGCAAGGTGGAGCTGCTGGAAAGTATCTGTATGCTCATCTCCCGGGGTGCGCTCATCAGTATGGTGGTCATCCTGCTGGTGCTGCCCGCCGGCCTGATGCTGCTGGACGGCCTCATCTGCCGCACCACCTACCACTGGCTCAACGCCCCCAACGCTGCAAAGGAGTGAATGCTATGAGAAAAACTCGGAATTTTCTGCGCCGCGCTGGCTCTGCGGCGCTTGCCCTGACCCTGACGGTCAGCCTCTGTCAGCCCGCCTTTGCGGCGACCAAGGCCCCCTTCTCGAAGGATGAGACGGTGTATGCCGTCATGGCAGCGGACGGCTCTGTCACCAAGACCACCGTCAGCGAGCATCTTTACAATGCCGACGGCCTCGCCGGTGTGGAGGACAGGTCCACCCTGAAAAACATCGTGAACACCGAGAGCTTCGCCGAGTACACCCGGAACGGCGATACCCTCGTCTGGAACACCGACGACACCGATGTCTACTACAAGGGCGACACAGACCGTCAGCTGCCCATCTCTGCCAAAGTGACCTACACGCTGGACGGCAGGACCGCCCCGCTCAGCGAGCTTCTGGGCAAGAGCGGCCACCTCGTGCTCACCATCGACCTGACCAACCATGAGACCGGCAAAGTGACCGTGAACGGCAAAGAGCGCACCATCGTCACCCCGCTGGTCACGGCGGTGGGCGTCGTGCTGGGCGATGACGCCAGCAACGTCAACGCCGTGAACGGCCTGCTGGAAAGTGCGGCCAAGAGCAGCGTCGCGGCTTTCGTCACCCTGCCGGGCGTGAAGGAGTCCCTCGACGGCCTGCTTCCCGAGCAGGTGAACGGCGTGGCCGAGTACTTACAGGACAGCGTGACCGTGGAGGCCGACGTGGAGTCGCTGACGGCGCCTCAAATCCTGCTGGCCTGTGCGGCGAGCGCCGAGGCACTGGGGCAGGGGGATGAAGTCTTCGACCTCGACAGCCTCAACGATTTGACCGACGGCATCGCGGCGCTGAATGATGCCATGAACCAGCTGCTGGACGGTGCGTCGCAGCTGAAAGCGGGCGCGGCACAGCTTGCCGCCGGTTCGCTGGCTCTGCTGGATGGGGCCAACCAGCTGGACAGCGGCCTCGGCCAGCTGACGGAAGGGCTGGACACCCTGACGTCCAACAACGCCGCCCTGACTTCCGGCGCACAGCAGGTGGCCGACGGCGTGCTGGACTCCGCCAGCCAGACCCTCATGGAGAACGGCCTCATCGACACCCCCATGACGTGGGATACCTATGAAGCCGTCATTGACGACATCCTCTCGCTGGGCGACAAGACGCTGGCGGCGGGCCGCAAAAAGATGGTGCGCACCATCTGGGAGCAGGCTCCGCAGTTCAAGGCCAGCCAGCTGGACATCGCGCTCTACCTCGCGGCCACCAGGACCGACCACGACCTTGAGGCCGCTCTGCGCCTGATGCAGAGCTTCTCGCCCGATTTCATCATGGGCTGGCTGAAAAAGCTCACCGACAGCGACGCCCAGCAGAAGATCCACGATGAGCTGGTCTATCAGACCGCCAACAGCGAGGATATGGCCAGCGTCCGCGCCCTGAAAGAAAATCTGGGCCAGATACAGCTCTTCGTGTCCAGCGTCGGCCAGTACGCCGACGGCGTGGCTGCGGCCGCTGACGGCGCACACGCCGCCAAGGACGGAAGCGCTCAGCTGGCCGGCGGCGCATCCGCCCTGTATGACGGTGTGCTCCAGCTCCAGAACGGCACCGACCAGCTCAGCGGCGGCCTCGTGCAGTTCAACGAGGAGGGCATTTCTCAGCTCACCGGTGCGCTGGACGCCGACCAGCTCCACGCCCTGCAGACTGTGGTGGAAGAGATGACCGGCCGTCTCGCCGACTACACCAGCTTTGCCGGTGTACCCGAGGGTGCCTCCAGCCGGGTGAAGTTCCTCTACAAGACCGCCGAGACGCCCGCCGAAACGGCTCCGGTGGAGACGGCGGCAGATAACGCCTCGGAGGGCAATTTCTTCCTCCGCCTGTGGCACCGCCTGCTGGCCCTGTTCGGGCTTTGAACCGGCAAGATCATGCCTCCCGCCCCCGGCCTCGGAGCCCAGAACGCTCCCGGCCGGGGGCTTTGTTTGTGCAGCATTCTTAAATTTTGGACCGTTGATTTGTGGCAATTCACAAAAATTGAACGTCCCCTTGACAAATCTATAGGGGGGGGGGGTAAAATAAAATCAAACCAGCCCTTAGCCATAGCAGGGCATGGCGAACAAAGGCTTATTATATGGAGGAACCAGACAAATGAAAATGCTGAAAAAACTGCTGGCCGTTGTGCTGACCGGTGCAATGGCCCTGACCCTTCTCACAGCCTGCGGCAGCAACGCTGTGAATGACAAGAACATTGCGGATGCCATGAACGACATGGCTAAGGCTAAGGGTACGAACGTTACCTTTACGCCCCGGGCTGCAGAGCGGGAGCTGGCCCAAAAACTCGCTGCGTTGTCCGAGAAGGATTGGAACATAACGGGGGGTAAATTGTCTGAGAAAGTCATAGAGATTCTTGGGCTCAATGAGGCAAATGAAGAAAGCTGCTTTGTCTGGTATGGAGCAGTTTTTGCCGATGAGATCGGAGTAACCGGACAGGCTTATAATGTGATGAATAATATCCTGAGCAAAGACGCTGTGAATGCAGATAAGCTGGAGGGCGAACCCGCAGACATCCGCTACATAGGCACTGCACTTGATACTCTGACCATTTACGGAAAGCAGACAACGGTGCGCATCATCGTAGTCACCGCACCGGTTAAGAGCCAAGAGTCGCAGAACCCCGGAAAAGCATGATTTTTTTCCATAAAAAATGACAGCAGGCCCTGGAGCATATCGCTCCGGGGCCTTGCTGTTTTTCAGGTTTGGGTCATGGGCGGGGGCAGCTTCTTCGTCCGCCTGCTGGCCCTGTTCGGGCTCTGAACCGACAAAATCGTACCTCCCGCCCCCGGCCTCGGAGCCCAGAACGCTCCCGGCCGGGGGCTTTGTTTGTGCAGCATTCTTAAATTTTGGACCGTTGATTTGTGGCAATTCACAAAAATTGAACGTCCCCTTGACAAATCTATAGGGGGGGGGGGTAAAATAAAATCAAACCAGCCCTTAGCCATAGCAGGGCATGGCGAACAAAGGCTTATTATATGGAGGAACCAGACAAATGAAGATGTTGAAAAAACTGCTGGCCATTGTGCTGACCGGTGCAATGGCCCTGACCCTTCTCACAGCCTGCGGCGGCAACGCTGTGACCGAGAAGAGCATTGCAGATGCCATGACCGACATGGCTAAGGCTCAAGGTGTGAAAGCTACCTTTACCCCCCGGGCGGAAGAGCGGGAACTGGCCCGAAAGATCGCTGCGCTGGCCGAGAGCGGGACGGATAATCAGGATAATATAAAAAAGATCCTTGACTTCGATCAGGGCGGCGTAAATGAAAACAACTTTGTCTGGAGTGATAGGGTTTTTACGGATGAGCTCGGAACCAGCGGACAGGCGTATGAGTTCATAACTAATAATGTACTTATGCAAAGCCGGGCTTGGAATGGCCTTAATCTGTTCGGGAAAAAGCCTGCAAAAATCCACTACATGGGCACTGCGCTTTACAAAGGAACCAATAAGAAAGGCGAACCGGTAACAGTGCGTGTCATCGTGGTCACCGCAAAGGCTGAGGACCCGCAGCAACCCGGAAAAGCATGATTTTTTTCCATAAAAAATGACAGCAGACCCTGGAGCATATCGCTCCGGGGCCTTGCTGTTTTTTGGGTTTGGGTCATGGGCGGGGGCAGCTTCTTCGTCCGCCTGCTCGGCCCTCCACGATGCCCTTGCTGGACAGCAGCTTGACGGCTTCCCGGATGGTACTGCTTTTATCGCAATTTTCAAAAATAGTGCCTATCAAAATAGCATATTTGCGATATGCAGTTTGCGGATGTTGCTTGTGCATTAAAAACGCAAACTGCTATATTTGGAAAATGCTCAGACTGCCTCAGCGGCAGGCACTTCGGCCTCGCCATTGTACACAGCCTCATCCAGCTGACCTTCGGTGGCGGCCACAAGAGTGGTAGCGGCCGCAGCGCCGACGACGTTGGTGGCGGTACGCGCCATATCAACGATGCTGGAAATGGGGGAAAGCAGGATGATGGCTTCCACCGGCAGACCGGCGGCGGCAAAGAGGGCCGTGGCGGTGATGGTGGCCGTGCCGGGCACGCCGACGGTGCCGATGGAGACGACCACAGCCAGCACGACAAGGAAAGCGTACTGCACTGGGGTGTATTCAATGCCCAGCAGATGGATGGTGAAGACCGCCAGCAGGGTGGGCCAGATGCCGGCGCAGCCCGGCATACCGAGGTTTGCGCCCAGACTTGCGCCAAAGGCGGCGACATCCTCATTGACGCCCAGCTTCTTGGTCAGCTGGTTGACGGTAACAGGGATGGTGCCCACGCTGCTCTGAGAGGTAAAGGCCACGGTGGCTGCGGGCCAGATGCCCTTGAAGAAGCGGACCGGGTCCAGCTTGCCGACCAGCTTGACGAGTGCGCCTTCCACCACGAAGAGCTGGATCGCGCAGAGGATATAGGCCAGCACCAGAACACTCAGCAGCGGGATGAGGTCAGCCGGAGAAGCGCGGCTGACGGCGCGGGCGATGAGGGACAGGACGGCATAGGGGGTAAAGGAGATGACGTAGCTGACCACACGACCCATCACAAGGTCGCCGGCGTCGATGAACTTCTTGAAGGGGGCGACCTCCTCGGGCTTCTTGACCACCAGCTTGTTGTAGCTGATGGCCACCAGAATGGAAAAGACCACGATGGGCACCACCTCGCCGTTGGCCCAGTGCGAAGCGAGGTTCTGGGGAAAGAGGCTGATGACGGTGTCCACGAAGGTGGGCACTTCCTTGGCGGTGTAGTCGGTGGCCAGCTCATACTGGACGCCGTGGCCGATGTTGGTGGCCACCCCGGCGACCAGAGTGATGAGGCTGGCGAAGAAGGTGTTCAGGACGAGGAAGAAAACGGTCTTGAGGCCGATGTTTTTCAGACGAACGGAGTTGCCCAGATTGGTGATGCTGGAAATGATGCTGAAGATCAGCAGCGGGATGACCACCGCCGAGACGACGTGGGCATAGACCGTGCCCACAGCGGCCACATAGACGTGATGGCCCTTGAACGCGAGGCCCACGATGAGGCCGAGGCCCACCGCCAGAATGGTGCGCACGCCGAAGTCAATGTGCTTTTTCTTGTGCAGATAATACAGCAGGGCAAAAAATACAGCAGTCAGGCCCAATGCGGCCAGATCCAAAATTTCTACAGACATAAAACGGATGCTCCTTTATTTTCCGAGTGTGATGTCGTTTTTGTCTGTCAACACATTCGCTCTCTCATGATGTTCCTCCCATTTATCACAAACCTACTTTATATGTATGTTTGTTCGGTTGCTGTGGAGTATACTACATCCCTCTCCGGTTGTCAAGCAAATTATGAAAAAACCTTGAACCATATGTAAAAAGAGCCGCCGTGCACACGCACAGCGGCTCTTGTAGTTTTTCGATCTTTTACTTTGCGTACTCGACAGCACGGCTCTCGCGGATGACATTGACCTTGATCTGGCCGGGATAATCCAGCGTATCTTCGATCTTCTTTGCGATAGAGCGGGCCAGCAGGATGACCTGGTCGTCGCTGATGACGTCGGGCTTGACCATGATGCGGACCTCGCGGCCGGCCTGCACGGCAAACGCCTGCTCGACGCCCTCGAAGCTGGAGGAGATCTCCTCCAGATTCTCCAGACGCTTCACATAGCTCTCGACGTTCTCGCGGCGGGCACCCGGGCGGGCGGCGCTGATGGCGTCACAGGCCTGAATGATGAAGGCCAGCGGCGTCTTCGGCTCCACATCGCCATGGTGGGCCTCGATGGCATGGATGATCTGGGTGTTTTCCTTGTACTTGCGGCAGATGTCCACGCCGATCTGGACGTGGCTGCCCTCGATCTCGTGGTCGAGCGCCTTGCCGATGTCATGCAGCAGACCGGCACGGCGGGCCAGCGTAACATTCACGCCCATCTCGCCTGCCAGCAGACCGGCCAGCCATGCCACCTCCATGCTGTGGGTCAGCGCATTCTGACCAAAGCTGGTGCGGTACTTCAGGCGGCCAATGAGCTTGATGAGGTCGGGGTGCAGGCCATGGATGCCCAGCTCCATGACAGCGCGCTCGCCCTCCCGCTTCATCTGCAGCTCGAGGTCGTGGCGGCACTTTTCCACCGTCTCCTCGATGCGGGCAGGATGGATGCGGCCATCGCCGATGAGGCGTTCCAGCGTCATGCGGGCCACCTCACGACGGGTCTGGTCGAAGGAGGACAGGGTAATGGCCTCCGGGGTATCGTCGATGATGAGGTCAACGCCGGTGGCGGTCTCAAGGGCGCGGATGTTGCGGCCCTCGCGGCCGATGATGCGGCCCTTCATCTCGTCGCTGGGCAGCGGGACGACGCTGACGGTGGTCTCGCTGCAGTGGTCAGCAGCACAGCGGCTGATGGCCTGACCGATGAGGTTGCGGGCGATGCCGTCGCAGTTCTCCTTCAGGTCGGTCTCGTAGGCAGCGACGCGGATGGCCTTCTCGTGGGTCAGTTCCTCGTCCACCTTGTGCAGCAGCACCTCGCGGGCGTCCTCCTGACTCAGGCCGGCCAGCGTCTCCAGACGCTCCATCTCCTTGGCGCGCAGGGCATCGACCTCCGCCAGATGGGCGTCAGCCTCCTCGTGCTTCTTTTTCAGCTCGTCCTCGCGCTTTTCCAGTGCCTCAGTCTTGCGGTCGAGGGCCGTTTCCTTCTGGTCGATGCGGTTCTCCTGACGGCTGATCTCTGCGCGGCGCTGCTTGATCTCCTTGTCGGCCTCTGCCTTCTGGGCATCCACCTCGGCCTTCAGACGGAAGGCCTCATCCTTTGCTTCCAAAATTGCTTCCTTGCGCTTCTGGTCAGCAGCCTTGATCGCTTCGTTCACCAGCCGGGTAGCCTCGGCCTCGGCGCTGCCGATCTGGGCCTCAGCGGTCTTCTTACGGTTGTTGTAACCAATAAAATAGCCCGCAGCTGCGGCAGCGACAGCAACGATCAATGCCACGATCACTCCGATCACGGTCATTGTTCTTCACTCTCCTTAACAGTCAAATTTTGCTTTAACAGGCAGGAGACGCTGTGCGGCCGAACGCGGGCCAGACATCAATCAAATTTTCAACGCAAAAGAGGCCAACAAGAACAGACGCAGAGAAAAATCTTCCTGTGCGGTAGGTCTGGTGCAGCTTTTCGATTTACAAGATGTGCTTATAAAAACGGGCAGATGAAGCCCCATTGAAATATCTGGTCGCGGAATGTTCCGCCTGCAGCGTCTTAGATTCCATACTACTTCTTATATTACGAAACATTTTGCACAATGTCAAGGAGAAGTAAGGCCGAAAGCGGAAATTATTTTTTTATTTATTCGAGATACATCCGGCGCAGGCGCATCAGGCGGGCCGGAGTGAGGCCGTATTCGGCTTCCAGATAAGCGTCGGCACTGCCATAGCGCTCCCGGATGATGCCCAGCACGAAGGGAGCAGACTCCGGGTGGACGCCGAACACGCCGAGGTAGAAGTCCTTCCGGGCGGGGTCAGCGGCGATCTCCTCAGCGTGCTCGGCCCAGACGGCTTCCAGCTCCGGCCTGCGCCAGATGTTCGTCTTTTCAAAATCTTCGGCGATGGTCTTGTCCGACGCGCCCAGCGCCAGCAGGATGAGGATGGCGGCCACGCCGGTGCGGTCTTTGCCCGCCGAGCAGTGGAAGAGCACCGGCGTCTCACCGGCTTCCAGCGCACGGAACAGCTCCTTGTACGCCTTGTTGCCGAAGAGCATCCGCTCGTACATGGCGTCCGCCATCCGACGGCCCTCGTCGGGCATTCCCTTCAGCAGGTTCTCCCGGTCTTCGGGCGAAAAGTCCACCTCTTTGCCGTTCTCAAGGCAGAGGCCGCAGATGCGTACCAGCCGCGCGCCGTCCGGCACGTAGTCGGGTGTCTCGGCAGCTTCGGCCTCGCTGCGCAGATCGAGGATGAGGCGCAGGCCCAGACTGTCCAGCAGCTTCCGGTCAGCCTCGCTGGTGAGTTTCCACGTCGGGATGCCCCGGTAGATCTGGCCCCACTTGATGTGCTTGCCCTCATCGGCCTCGTAGCCGCCCAGCTCGCGGAAGTTGTGTCCGCCCTCAAAGGGCAGCTGAGTGCCGGGGGCAGGATGTACCACGGCAGGCTTTGCCGCCGCGCTGGACAGGACAGGCAGGTTATAGAAGGGCTTCGCCGACCGTCCGCGCCGGGGCGGCAGGCTGACCGCACCGCCCAGCACCTCCATCAGATAGCTGCGCAGCAGGTCGATATAAGCCGAAGCATGGTCGCGCCGCTGCAAAAGGGAGACGCAGAGGGGCGGCAGGTCTTCCAGCAGGACATCCCG
>OGRB01001914.1_pt1 | contig 10990 bp, 8 predicted proteins | sample 1553371 | NCBI WGS metagenome assembly OGRB01 (sample SAMEA2580027, study PRJEB22360) | human gut metagenome | reverse complement strand
ATCAGCATGGTTTCGTACTTTGCCATTTTGTAGCACCTCCTTTTGGACTTAAGGGCCTCAAGAATATGAGGCCAAGGGTACACAGCCAGCGCGGCGTCGCGCGGACTGTGCGGCGTGTCTGTTCAGACAGCAACTTATTATAGCAAGCCCCGCAAAAAATGTCAAGCCCTCCCTCAGGATTTTTTTCGTATTTTTGAGCGCATGACAGCAAAATCTCCCTCATCATTCTTTTTATGCTTTTCCAGTATATCCGTCATATCTCTTTTGTATGGCATCCTTCGTCATTTCCAAGTCAGTTTTCCTTTGCATTTCGCCGAAAGATGGACTATAATAAAAGATGTTCTTCTCCCCTTCTGTCTTTGTGCGCGGCGCATGGCAGGGCTTACGGGGGAGCGAAACGACTGCTAACGTCAAAGGAAGGATCATTTATGTATTCCATTTTTCGGAATCTCGCCCTCATCCTCATCAGCGCCAAGTTCTTCGCGCTGCTCGCCCGCAAATGCCGGGCGCCGCAGGTGGTGGGTGAGATCATCGCAGGTCTTGTCATCGGTCCCTGTCTGCTGAATCTCGTCCAGCCCAGCGACTCCATCGCCATTTTTGCTGAGATCGGCGTCGTGCTGCTGATGTTCACCACCGGCCTCGGCACCAACCTGCAGGAACTGATGAGGGCCGGCCCCATCGCCACCCTCATCGCCTGCGTGGGCGTGGCCGTGCCTCTGGCGGGCGGCACCCTGCTCTACAGCCTGTTCTACGGCTTCTCGGCGCTGGGCAGCCCGGAGTTTTATCGGGCGCTCTTCATCGGCACCATCATGACGGCCACCAGCGTCTCCATCACCGTGGCCACCCTGCAGGAACTGGGCAAGCTCAAGAGCTTCCTCGGCACCACCATCGTCAGCGCAGCCGTCATTGATGATGTCATCGGCATCGTGGTGCTCACCTGTGTGCTGGGTGCCAGCGGCGGCACAGACACCAGCCTCGTCGATGTGCTGATGGACACCGTCCTCTTCTTCATCGCAGCCATCGTCATCGGCCTCATCATCCACAAGGCCATGCTCTGGCTGGACCATCGCAACCCCCACACCCAGCGCATCACCATCGTCAGCCTCGCCTTCTGCTTTGCGATGGCCTACATCGCGGAGCAGTACTTCGGCATCGCGGACATCACGGGTGCTTACATTGCCGGCATCGTGCTCTGCTCCCTCGAAGATGCGCCCTACATCGAGCGCCGTGTGGACATCAGCGGCTATATGCTGTTCTCCCCCGTCTTCTTCGTCAGTATCGGCCTGAAGACCGACATCAGCGGCCTGACACCCACCATCCTGCTGTTCAGCGCCTGCTTCGTGGCCGTCGCCCTGCTCACCAAGATCATCGGCTGCGGTCTGGCTGCGAAGCTCTGTCGGTTCAACTGGGGCGACTCCCTCAAAGTGGGCGTCGGCATGATGACCCGCGGCGAGGTGGCCCTCATCGTGGCCCAGAAGGGCCTCGGGGCCGGTGTGGTGGACCCTGTCTACTTCACCGCCGTCATCCTGCTCATCGTCGTGTCCTCTATCGTGACGCCGCTGGCGCTGAAGGGGCTGTTTGCGAAAGGTTAAACCTTGAGCGGAAGCCTCTCCCTTTGGGAGAGGTGTCACCGAAGGTGACGGAGAGGGTAAGCTCGTCTCCCAAGAGCATCCACACAGCGATACGCACCGGCTTTTGTCAGAGCGATGCTATCGCTGTGTTTTTGTTTTCTCGTAGCAGCCTTGCCCTCTCAGGCGCTTCGCGCCAGCTCTCCCAAAGGGAGAGCCTTTGGCAGACCGGGCCACTTTCCGCTGACCGCTGGAAGTTCAATATAACGTAAAAGATAGTGCCCTGCTACAGAGGGCAGCAGCTTCGGGACAATATCTCTTGTCAAGCTGTTGTGAATCTCTGTAGCAGGGCACTACTGTTTTCGGATAGAGTAAGCTTTGCTCGTCCCGCGTGGGTCTGACCGGCACGCCAGTGCCTCTCCCTATGGGAGAGGTGGCATTGCGAAGCAATGACGGAGAGGGCTACGCTCTAAAACTCAGACCACCTGAATGCGGCCTGCGCCATACGGATTCTCGTAGTTCAGCAGGTAGCCCGGATAGCTTGCCAGCGGGCTGTTGGCACTGCTCAGAACAGGCACATCGTTCACAGCGTCGAAGATCATGGCGTAGGTGGACATGACGAGGTAGTCCTCAGAGACATAGTCCTTGATGAGCTCTGCGCCGTCGAACATGGCGAAGCCATCGCCCAGATTGCGCAGGGTGTAGTTCATGCCGGCCAGCGCATAGGTGCGGTTCAGGTCCAGCGGCTCGTAAGCGCCGGTCTTCTTGTTGTAGATGCGCACGTTCTGGACGCGGGGCGTGCCGGTGGCGCTGCCCATCCAGACATTCTTGTCGTCGGTGAGGACGGTGTTGGGAATGTCGGTGTGGATCTCGTAGGTCGCACCGGCAACATGCAGGAAACCGCCGTTCTCCTTGCCCTCCGGGCCGACGAAGCGGGCGCCGAACTCCAGAGCATCCTGGATCTGCTTGCCGGTAACAGACATCAGGCAGGCCACATTGCCGAAGGGGCTGACCTGCTTGCAGGTCTTGAAGGTCCACTTGCCGGCGTCCACATCGGTGCGGATGCCGCCGCCGTTCATCATAGCGATGTCGCAGTCCAGCTGTTCGACCTCATTGAAGTAAGTATAGATGCCGTCAGCCACGAAGTCGCCGAGGTTGGTCTCGCCCATACGGATGCGGCGCTTGCCGGTAGCGGGGTCGTTGATGTAGAATTTGATGTCCGTGGTGGCGATCTGCTCGCCCAGCATCGTGTCCACATCGTTGATCCAGGCTTCTGCGGTGGCGGCCACAGCGGCGTCGGAAACATCAGCGGTGGAGATGAGCTCGGTGGTGATCGCGCCGTCCTCGGCGATGGTCATCTTACCGACGTTTGCCAGATAAGAGCCGGTCTGAGTCAGGGTGACAGCCTTGCCGGCTGCATCATAGACCCGCTTGTTCTCCATGACGGTGTGAGAGTGGCCGTCGATGAAAGCGTCAAAGCCGGTGGTGTTGGCAATGACATCCTCACTGGTCCAGGGAGAGGAGGACGGATCAACGCCCAGATGGCCCAGACCGATGATGATGTCTGCGCCCAGGGTCTTGGCCTTGTCGATGGCCCTCTGGACGGCGTCGTACAGCTTCCTGCCGTCGTCACCGCCCAGGATGTCGTAGATGTACTTGGTCTGCTTGGCGTTCATGAAGTAGGCAGGAGTGGACTTTGTGAAGGACTCGGGGGTCGTGATGCCCACGAATGCGATCCACTTGCCGCCTGCGGGGAACAGCTTGACAGCGGGCAGGACGCGCAGGCCGGTGCGCAGGTCCACCCAGTTGCAGGAGACATAGGGGAAGTCCGCTTCCTTGATGATGGCCTTTGCGCGGGCCATGCCGTAGTCGAACTCGTGGTTGCCCAGAGTAGCGATGTCGTAGCCAGCCTCGTTCATCAGCTCGATGATGGTAGCACCGTCGTCCATGGAGCCGTAGGCAGTACCCTGAATATGGTCGCCTGCGTCCACCAGCAGGACGGGCTTGCCCTCATCCACGTAGCCCTGCTTCATGGCAGCGATAGCGGCATAGGTCAGTTTGGGAGACTTGTTGTCGATGTAGGTGTGGACATCGTTGGTGTACAGGATGGTGACAGCGGCATCCTTGCCCGTCAGGAAACCGGCCGAAGCCTGAGGAACGGCAGCAGCCATGGCGGAGGCAGCGGCGGTGACACCGACAGCCTTCAGGAAATTGCGGCGAGAAATAAAGTGTTTCACGAAAAAAGACCTCCTTTATGTTCCAGACCAGTTTTTGCGGCACAGTCTCTCTTCCGCCGTGCCGCATTCTTTGTTTTAAGCTTACCACAGAACCGCCGAAAGAGCAAGCACAAAGATGGTCATTCTGCATAATAGTTTTCTTTATGAGTACGACTTTTTATGAAATCTCGCGCAAATCAGCACAAAAGACCGGGCCGCTGCTTCCTGCCTCAGGCTTGCAGCGACCCGGTCTTCCGGTTATGGAGGGATCAAAAATGGAGTGTTATTGTCAGATCGCGTGATACTGGCGCAGGAACTTCTCGAGGTCGGTGCCTTCGATCTTCTTCAGCGCCTCCTTCAGGGCGATGCGGCCCATAAGGGGCAGCTCCATGTCCGTGAGCTTCCGGCCATCCCGCAGCTTCACCGAGGCATCCACCAGCGCCCGGACGTCATAGGTGCTGCCCCAGACCTCCGGCACGCCCCGGTCGATGTTCAGCAGCCGGTACACCGCCTCCATGCCGGTGCGCATGGAGTATTCGGTGGTGAAGATGGTGTCCCGTCCGGTCTCGGCGAACTGACCGAGGAAGGCAAAGTTCACCGCATCCTTCGGCACGATGTCGGGGCGGTCGCCCTTCGCGCGGGGCATGAAGAAGGCGTCGATATAGGGCATCATGACCGGCACGGTGTTGGCGCTGTGCTCGGCAAGCTCTGCGATGTCCTCCACCGGCACACCCAGATGGTAGAGCCACTCCATGCAGATCTCCCGGCCGGTGCAGTCCCGCATGGGCTTTTTGACGTAATCGCCGGGCTTATCGCTGAACAGGCCGTACACCCAGACGCAGAGCTGGTCTTTGGGCTGTGCCCGGAACTGCTGCTGGCGGTTCAGGGTCCAGCTCATGAGCCACTTGGAGTCCTTCACCGTGACGATGCCGCCGGTGACGGTGCGGCCACTGAAGGGGTCGCGCTTGCAGATCTTCTGGATATACTGGGGGATCTTCTCATCCAGCGTCGTGATGGTGGCGCTTTCCCAGTTGGTCAGCTCCGGCTGGCTGCAGAACTTTTCCGGGTAGCCGAAGGAGTCGTCCAGCGCGGCGATGCGCTTCCAGAGGTCCCAGCCGTTGCCCGGCTTGATGGCGGGGTCGAAGCCCGCGGCCTTGTTCTGTGCGCCGACGGTGCAGCTCTCCACGCAGCCGCCGTTGGTGATAAAGAGCAGGTCGTCCTCGGTGAGGTCGATGGTCTCCACCGCGCCCTTATGGTCTACCGTGATGCCCGCCGCCTGCTTTTTGCCCGGCTCGAGGCTAAACTGGACGTCCACGACCTTTGTGTCGTAGTAGAACTGGACGCCGTGGTCTTTCAGGTAGGTGACCATGGGCAGGATGATGGACTCGTACTGGTTATACCGGGTGAAGCGGAGGGCCGTGAAGTCGGGCAGACCGCCGATGTGGTGGATATACCGCTTGAGGTAGAGCTTCATCTCGAGGGCGCTGTGCCAGTTCTCGAAAGCGAACATGGTGCGCCAGTAGAGCCAGAAGTTGGAGTTGAGCACCTCATCGTCAAAAAAGTCGGTGATCTTTTTGTCCTCAAGCTGCTCGTCGGGGGTGAAGAAGAGCTTCATGATCTCCATAGCTCCCTTATCCGACAGGCCGAACTTGCCGTCGGTGTGGGCGTCCTCGCCCCGGTTCACGGTAGCGCGGCAGAGGGAGTAGTTGGGGTCGGCCTTGTTCAGCCAGTAATACTCGTCCAGCACACTGGCCCCCTCGGTCTCCAGCGAAGGGATGGAGCGGAGCAGATCCCACATGACCTCGAAGTGGTTGTCCATCTCACGGCCGCCCCGCATCACATAGCCCACGTCGTACTTGTAGCCGTCGCAGGCACCGCCGGGCAGGGGGTCTTTTTCAAAAACGTGTACCCTCTCCCCCTTCATCTGACCATCCCGCACCAGATAGCAGGCTGCCGTCAGGGCCGCCAGACCACTGCCGATGATATAAGCCGATTTGCGATCCACGCCTTCGGGCTTGCGGGGCCTCGCAAAGGCTTCGTAATTGCCACTGGAATAATACATAGACGTGACCTCCATTTTGTTCTGTACCGGCAGCACGTTCGGCTCCGGCTTGTTTGGTTCTGGCATCAGTATACCCCGCCGCTTCCCGCCCTACAACAAACAAAACCGCCCAACTGCCGCAATTTTTGGCAAATGGGCAGGTTTGCATAAAAAATCCGCCCCCGGCGTACCGGAGACGGATAAAAAGTTTTATGATGACTCAGAATGTCAGCCGCATCTGATGCCAGACCACATCGCCGTGGGTGGAGACGGAGACGCCCTCATCCACGAAGCCGAACTGCGCATAAAAGCCGATGAGCCGTTCCTTGCAGGTGAGCACGATGCCCTTGCGCCCGGCGGCTTTCGCGTCGGCGCAGACCTGACGCAGAACACGGGACGCACAGCCTTCGTGCCGATGGGCCGGGGCGGTGACGACGCTGAATATCATCTGCCACCCACCCTTCGGCGTGTGAAGATGGGGGTCATCGTACATCTCATCGGTGAGGTCGGGCATATCGGTGACGAAGCCGTTGACGAAAGCTTTCACCTCGCCGCCCTCGTCCAGCAGCCAGAAACAGTCCGGGTAGACGGCCACACGCCCGGCGATGCTCTGCCGGGACGCACCCTCAGCGGGCGGGTAGGACGCAGCTTCGATGTCGGCCAGTGTGTCCACATCAGCGGGCAGTGCATGACGGATGCTCATGCTCTCCCCTCCTCAGGCTTTGGCGGCGGGAGCCACTTCAAAGTCGATCTTGCCCAGGTTGACGTCGGCGCGGACGATGGTAATCATCATCTTGTCGCCGAGGCTCCAGGTCTTGCCGGAAGCGGGGTCGGTCAGGCGGACGCCCTCGGTCAGGCTGGTGCCGGAGGGAGTCAGGCTGGAAGCAGGCACGAAGCCCTCCACGCCGTTGTCCAGCTCGATGAAGAGGCCGCGCTGGGTCACGCCGGAGATGGTACCCTCGTAGCACTCGCCCAGATGGCGGCGGGCATACTCGGCCTTATAGCAGTCCTCGGCCTTCCGCTCGATCTGCATGGCGATGACCTCGCGCTCGCTGGACTGCTTGGAGGCGCGCTCTGCGAAATCGGTGTAGCGGAGGATCATGGTCTCCTTCTCGGTACCCTTGAGCATATCGGTCATGATGCGATGGATGGCCAGATCGGGGTAACGGCGGATGGGGCTGGTGAAGTGGGCGTAGTCCTTCAGCACCAGACCGTAGTGGCCCTTGGGCTTCTCTTCGTAGAGAGCCTTGGACATGCAGCGGAGCATACCGGTGTTGATGATCTGCTCATAGGGGGTGCCGCGCACACCCTCGAGGATGGCGCTCAGCTCCTTGGGAGTGGGAACGTCCTTGGCGAAGTGGTCATTGATGCCGCAGGCCTGCAGCAGAGCGTGCAGACGCTCCAGCTTCTCGGCGTTGGGCTCTTCATGGACGCGGTAGACGAAGGGGATCTGCTTGACGCGGGCAAAGTGGGCGGCGCACTGGTTGGCCAGCAGCATGAACTCCTCGATCATGCTCTCGCTCTCGCCGGAAGTGCGCTTCTTGACGTCGATACAGCGGCCATTCTCGTCGAGGATGAGCTTGACTTCGCCGCTCTCGATGTCCATGCAGCCGCGCTCCTTGCGCAGGCGGGCGCGGTGGCCGTACAGCTCCTTCATGGCGGGCAGCTGGTCGATGACATCGGCATACTTTGCCTTGATCTCGGTGTCGGCAGTACCGGCCAGCAGGGCGTTGATCTCGGAGTAGACACCCTTGACGCGGCTGCGGATGATGGACTTGACAAAGCGGTAATCCGTCAGATTACCCTCCTTGTCCAGACGCATCAGGCAGGAGAAAGCCAGACGCAGCTCGTTCTCGTTCAGGCTGCAGATGCCGTTGGACAGGGCCTTGGGCAGCATCGGAACGACCTGATCTGCATAATAGACGCTGGTTGCGCGGCTGAACGCCTCGTTGTCCAGCTCAGTGCCGGGCTTGACGTAGTTGGAGACGTCTGCGATGTGGACGCCCAGCTCAAAGCCGCCGTCAGAGGTGCGGGTCAGGCTGATAGCATCGTCGATGTCCTTGGTCTCGGCACTGTCGATGGTGAAGATGGGCAGGGCGCGCAGGTCCATGCGGCCCTCGCAGTCCTTCTCAGAGACCTCTGCGCCCTCGAACTTCTTGGCCTCATCCCGGACTTTATCCGGGAAGCGGGTGCGGATGTCCTTTGCGTAAAGCAGAGCCTTGGCGCAGCGCTTGGCCTCGTCGGAGCTGCCGAAGCGCATGGCGACGCCCACGCGGTGGTCTTCCTGACGGTTGCCGCGGTTCAGGATCTCGACGGCTACCTTGTCGCCGTCCTTTGCGCCGCCCTCGCAGTCGCGGGCCAGCGGCATGGTGATGGCCGGGCAGTCGTCCGGCACGAAGCGCAGACGGCCCTCGACCCGGCGCACAGTGCCGACCAGGTCGTTTTTCTCGGTCAGGATGGCGAGGATAGCACCCTCGTCGCTGCCCTCCACACGGGGATGCTCGAATTTCTCCACCAGCACGTCGTCGCCGGGCATTGCGCCCTTGGTGAAGCGGCCGGGGATGAAGATGTCGCTGGTGCCGTCCTCCAACATGACGAAGGCAAAGTTCTTGCCCAGCTTGACCACCTTGCACAGCAGAGCCTTGTCGGCACGGCCGGAGCGGACGGTAAAGAACACGCCCTGACGCTGGCAGACGACAGCCTCTCGCACCAGTTCGTCCAGAGCTTCCATCACCTTGCGGTCTGCGCCGCGCTCGCCGCCGAACTTCTGCTTCAGTTCTTTGACGGTGCAGGGCTGGTTCTGGATGGCGTGTTCGATCTTATCGCGCATTGACATAAATTTTCTTTCTCCTTAACTACCATAGCCCGCCCTCCACCGGGGCGCGGCTTCTTCCCTCTTATCTCTTTTATAACAACATATAGACACAAAAACAGCCCCGCTTTCATCACGGGGCTGCGGGCGCATACTCAGGCCAGACGGCTTGCGAACACGCAGGCCAGGATGGCCACCACAAAGAAGATGATACCGGCGATGCGGGTCACCTTTGCCAGCATCTGGTCCGCAGGGGTCAGACGGGTGTTGTTTGCGCCGTAAGCGCTGCCGTTGATGGCACCAGCCAGACCCTGACCGTGGGTATGCTGCATCAGGGTGAGGGCAAAGATGACCACCGAGACGACGAGCAGGATGACACCGCCGACGATTTCAATGACTGCCATGGATGAAAACGCTCCTTTTATTGTTAAATTTGGATAACAAACATACAAATACAAGTATATAGTAACATACCTCGGCCAAAAAAGCAAGCAGAAAAGCAAAACCATTCACTCCCCGGCGCTCAGTGCGTCGCACAGGCGGGCAAAGATGGCTGCGCTGGACACCTCCGGCTCTGTCTGGGCGTCCTGCATCACCACGATGGTCCAGCGGGGCTTTTCTGCCGGGTAAAAACCGGCAAACCAGTAGTTTTTCAGCTCTTCGCCGTCCCGGAACTGGCCGGTCTGGGCGGTGCCGGTCTTTCCGGCGGCAGTCCCCTCGGAGGGGGCGGCCTGCCGGCCCGTTCCCTCTGCCACGACGCCCGCCAGCAGCTCCTGCAGTTTTTCCGCCGTCTGCACCGCGAACACCCGCCGGGACGAACGATGTACCAGCGGCGTGAGCTCTTCGCCCGTCGTCTCGTCCACGGTACACTCCACGAAAAGCGGGGTGTGATAGACGCCGCCCGCCGCAATGGTGTTCATCATCCCGGCCACCTGTAAGGGCGTCGCCAGAAGCTCCCCCTGTCCGAAGCAGAAGTTGGCAAACTGCCCCTCGTTTTCGAGCGTCTCTGCTTCGGGCAGAACGCCAGAAGCCGACCGGAGGCCGCCTGCAATGTCCTGTCCTTTCCCGAAGCCCAGCGCTGCCGCCATCTTCCGGACACGCTCCGGCCCCAATTTCCGCCCCAGCTCGATAAAGTAGCCGTTGCAGCTCTTTTCCAGAGCGCCGTCCAGCCCCACGAGGCCGTGAGGCACGCTTCCGGCACAGCGGTAGACCTGACCGTTCAGGGCGTCGTAGCCGGGACACTCCCGGGTGAAGTCCCCTTCTCCGGCTTCCAGCGCCGCTGCGGCCAGCACCGGCTTGAAGACCGAGCCCACCGCATAGGCCGAAAAAGCACGGTTCAGAAGCGGGCTGTCCGGGGCAGTCAGACTCTCGCCCACATTGGCCGCATCAAAGTCCGGCAGGCTCACGCAGGCCCGCACCTTGCCGCTGGCTGCATCTATAATAAGGATGCACCCGGTGGCCATACTCTCCGCTGCCACCCCTTCTGCGGCCCTCTGGATGCTGCGGGAGAGGGTCAGCCGCACACCCTGCGGGGCAGAGTCTGCTTTTTCCAAAATCGGCTCACTGCCCCGCCGCAGCCGTCCCTGCGCTGTGACCGCACAGTGCAGTGTATCCCGCTCGCCGGTGTAAAGAACATCGTCCAGCGCAGCCTCAAGGCCCGCTGCGCCGTGGCCCTCGCCAGCGGCACCGCGCGGCCGGGCCCCGCGCTGCCGAGGTAGCCGATGAGCTGTTCTGCCAGCGGGGCAGCGGCGTACCGCCGGGGAACAGCATAGCACCGCACGCCCAGCCCGCTTACATCCTGCACCACGTCCAGCAGGAAGGGCCGGGAAGTATTCCGCTCCCGGTAAAGCCTGGCCTGACCGTCGGCGTCCGCATAGGGGTAGAGCCGCGCGTAGCTGCTCTCACCCGGGAAGCAGAGGGCCAGCCAGCGTTGAGAGATGCCCGTCAGCGGCAGACCGCCGCAGTCGTAAAAGTTCCCCCGCGCCGCAGGCAGGCGGAGGATTGCTTCGCTCTGCGCCGCCGCCCGCACGGCATAGTCCGTATTCGAGCAGAGCCAGTATAACCGGCAGACCACCGCCGCAAACCCCAGCAGCAGCGCCCCGTACAGCGCAAGCACTCTTCGGCCCGACATAAAAAGCCCCCCTTCCCTGCCCGGTAGTATGGGCAGAAAAGAGGGACGGTACACAAAAGAGGCAGAGCCTCCGAAGAAGCTCTGCCTCAGATACTGAAACAGTATGCGCGTTTTGGGAAAGGCTGCGGCTTAGTACATGCCGCCCTTCCAAACCACACTTTTGGAGCCGAATCACGAATATCGGGAAACGTAGACTTTTGTAGAATTATCAAGGCCACAAGC
>OGRB01001910.1_pt1 | contig 11012 bp, 8 predicted proteins | sample 1553371 | NCBI WGS metagenome assembly OGRB01 (sample SAMEA2580027, study PRJEB22360) | human gut metagenome | reverse complement strand
AATAAGTTACAAAAAGGCATTCACCCACGCCCATGCGGTGCGTAACTCCTATGGATGTGGTACTATGCCTACTTTGATAGATAGGGGGGAGCAGTATGCCATTACAAATTATTCGCAACGATATCACAAAATTAAAAGTAGATGCAATCGTTAATGCTGCAAACAGTTCTCTGCTTGGCGGAGGCGGAGTGGATGGCTGTATTCATAGGGCAGCAGGTTCAGAGCTTCTTGCAGAATGCAGAACATTAAATGGGTGCGAAACAGGAAGTGCAAAGATCACAAGAGGATATAAGCTTCCTTGCAAGTATGTGATCCATGCTGTTGGTCCGCGCTGGCAGGGTGGAAAATATCATGAAAAGGAACTTTTGGAATCCTGCTATCGCACATCACTGGAACTGGCAAAAAAGTACGAGTGCGAATCTGTTGCGTTTCCATTGATTTCGTCTGGAATATACGGTTACCCCAAAGATCAGGCATTAAAAGTGGCTGTACATACAATTCAAGCTTTCTTATTGGAACATGAGCTTAAAGTATATCTTGTCATTTTTGATCGCAATTCGTATCAGATCAGCGAAAAACTATTTGATGATATTGCTTCTTACATAGATGATCGTTATGTAGAAGAACATGTTGATCGGGCAGCGGAAGAGACAAGGTATCTTGCGACTGAGGAAGAGATAACTAGAGAGGAAGACGTTTTTCTAAAGGCAGTATATCCTGGAAAAAAGAAAACATTAGAGGAAGCGTTGAAGCAGCTTGATGAGAGCTTTTCGCAAATGCTTCTGCGAAAGATCAATGAGAGTGGAATGACAGACGCTCAGTGCTATAAGAAAGCAAACATTGATCGAAAATTGTTTTCTAAGATTCGCTCCGATAAGTTTTATAAGCCATCCAAGACAACAGTTTTAGCATTTGCATTAGCGCTGGAATTGCCGCTTTCAGAGATGCAGGACATGCTTCAAAAAGCAGGTTTTGCGCTTTCTCATTCAAGCAAATTTGACATTATTGTAGAGTATTTTGTTGAACAGGGCAATTATAATGTCTATGAGATTAATGAGGCATTGTTTGCCTTTGATCAGAGCCTCATTGGAGGATAATAGATAACATTAAGTAGTAATATCAAATTTGAAAATGTCGCTTCTCATGCGACCATTCCAATAAAAGAAAATGTTATCATGTGGCTGTGAGGTGAAAAACCAAGCAGCCATTTTTATATGGTAATTAAAATACGCCTAAGTGGCGAGATAATTGGGAGGAAAGGCACATGAGAAAGGATTTGACAGAACTTGTTTTTATTATTGACCGCAGCGGTTCCATGAGTGGATTAGAGAGCGATACTATTGGTGGATTTAATTCAATGATTAGAAAGCAGAAACAGGCAGAGGGCGAAGCATTGATCTCGACGGTTTTGTTTGACAATGTGAGCGAGGTCTTGCATGATCGCGTAAATGTGAAGGATATTCAGCCAATGACAGAACACGATTATACGGTACGAGGAACAACAGCTTTATTAGATGCAATTGGCGGAGCAATTCATCATATTGGAAATGTCCACAAGTATGCACGCCAAGAAGATGTACCAGAGCACACCATGTTTGTAATCACGACAGATGGAATGGAGAATGCCAGCCGGTATTACAGCAGTGACAAGGTCAAGAAAATGATCGAGCGCCAGAAGGTAAAGTATGGCTGGGAATTTCTTTTCCTGGGAGCAAATATTGACGCAGTAGAAACAGCAAGTCACTTTGGAATAGGAGCAGACCGTGCAGTCAACTATAACTGCGACAGCGAGGGAACAGCATTAAATTATGAAGTAGTCAGTGATGCAATTTGTTCCGTAAGATGCAGTGCACCGTTAAAGTCAGACTGGAAGAAACGAATAGACGAGGACTATAAGAAGAGGGGGAGAAAGAAGTTATAGTTCACGGATAAAATAGTGATTTGATCTGGAAATTGAAGCGCCTTTCTTGTATAATGTAATCATCTTGAGTTCATCTTGGAAATATCTAATTGATCTTTCAAATAAGATGGGAAATTTAATAGAAGCAAGACGAAAAGAAGATGAAAGAAAAAGCAGGAGATTCGCCATGAATGTTAAAATAATACGCTCAAACAGAAAGACGCTAGCAATCCAGATTAATCCAGATTTATCAGTGACAGTGCGAGCACCAATGTATGCGCCTCAAAGCGATATTGAGTGTATTTTAAGAGAGAAAGAAGGCTGGATACAAAAGCATATCGAGAAAATCAGAGAGCAGGAAGAAAAGAAGAAGGAAACACAAGGCGAGTCTGTGGAAAGTGAGTATTTGACAAATGAGGAGATTAAAAAACTTGCAGACAAAGCCTTGCAGCACATTCCGAAAAGAGTAAGCTATTATGCAAAGCAGATTGGAGTTACATACGGAAGAATAACAATTCGAAATCAGAAGACAAGATGGGGAAGCTGCAGCGGCAAAGGAAATCTTAATTTTAATTGCTTACTAATGCTGACATCGCCAGAAGTGATTGACTATGTTGTCGTGCATGAGCTGTGTCATCGAAAAGAAATGAATCATTCAGGGGCATTTTGGGCAGAGGTAGAGAAGGTGATTCCTGACTATAAAGAGCAGGTCAAGTGGCTAAAAGAGAATGGAGGAAAGATAATAGGGAGGATGAAGCAGTAGGTTAAATTTGATAAATAATTACGATTAAGAGATAAGCGGCAGCTGCGAGAGCAGAGGCCGCTTTTCCATTTCATTTTAAAACGAAATGAACGAAAGAACAAACTAAAACAAGCCAAAATTCGACAAAATACTTCCTTTGAGTAAGCAAATTATATTGCAAATTCAATTTTAAAATTGTATACTTGATGAAGTAGTGATTTTATGGAAAAATACGGAGTATTGTATTAAAATCATATACAAAATTATTCTTGAAATTTTAGATTTAATCATTAGCAAATGGAATACGAAGGAGAAAGTAAATGAGCAGGGTGATGTCAGAATATGAAGTAGAAAGTCTTTTTATTGAGCGATTAGAGAGCATCGGTTACAAGTTCATAAAGCTCGACAACTATGATGATGTGCTTGATAATTTTCGCGAACAGCTCGCAAAGTTCAATGCAAAGAAATTGGAAGAGAAACAGCATGCTGCATCATTTTCAGATGCTGAGTTCAATCGCATTATGATCCATGTCGATAATCATTCTGTGTACGAATCTGCAAAGATATTAAGAGATAAATACGTGTTACAATTGGATAATGGAGAATCCGTGTACATTGATTTTTTCTCAGGCGATATAGATAGGAATATTTATCAGGTGACACATCAGGTCACAATGGATAAAGCACATAAAGCAGATGTCGTGTATAAAAATCGTTATGATGTAACAATTCTTATTAATGGTTTACCGCTTGTGCAGATTGAATTGAAACGTCCAGGCGTGGAAATCAATGAGGCAATTAACCAGATTAACAGGTATCGTAAATTCAGTTTCAAAGGTATTTTTAGATATTTGCAGTTGTTTGTGGTTAGCAATTCTGTACAGACGAAGTATTTCTGTAACGAAAATGAAATGATAGATGGACAGTATAGTCCAATCTTGAAATCTCTTGTGTTTTTCTGGACAGATGAAAAGAATACCCGTATTAACGACTTAAATACCTTTACAGGTGAATTTTTTCGCAAATCTGCCATTACAGAAATCATGGATAAGTATATGGTCATTAAGACCACAGAACCCGTATTGATGGTTATGAGACCATATCAGATTTATGCTGTAAAGGCGGCAAAGAAGCGTGTATTAGAGGTAAATCAGGATGGCTATGTATTTGCCTGTACAGGTTCAGGAAAGACGTTGACATCATTCAAACTGGCTCAGCTTTTGCGTGATGAATCAATGGTAGATTTGGTCGTATTTCTAATTGATCGTAAAGATCTGGATGATCAGACCGTTGATGAATATAACAGTTTTGAGAAAGACTGTGTAGATAATACAGATAGTACAGCTGTACTTATCGGTATGCTGAAATCATCTGAGAAAAAGATGATTGTTACAACGATTCAGAAGATGGCAAATGCTGTCAAGAATCCGAAATATGCAGCTGTAATGGATGCATATAAGAATAAAAAGGTTGTATTTATCATTGATGAATGCCATCGCTCTCAGTTTGGAAAAATGCATGGCCAGATAAAAAAGCATTTTGAAAGAGCAAATTATATCGGATTTACTGGAACACCTATTTTTGAGAAAAACAAGGGGGCGGACGGTCGCACTACGGCGGATGTGTTCTATGCAGGAGATAAGTTAGATTCATGCTTACATAGATACATGATTAAAGATGCGATTGCAGACGGTAACGTGCTTCGATTTTCCGTAGAGTACCAGCGCACCATCTTTGCAAGAAATCTTGCTAAGGGTATTGACCCAGAACAGCTGGACGATCCAGAATATTGTAAGCGTCATAAAATTGATATGGAACCGCTGTATCATGATGATGAACGTATTGCCAGCATTGCAAAACATATTTTTGAGCATCATGAGCAGCATGTGCATCCACAGGGCAAGGATATTTATACAGCATTGTTTGCAGTAGATAAGATCCAGACGCTTGGCAAGTATTATGATGCGTTCAAGAAATTGAATGATGAAGCTCCTACAGATAAAAGATTAAAAGTTGCAGCAATCTTTTCTTATGAGGCAAATGAAGATATGGACGATGGTGCAGATGAACATTCACAGGAGCTTCTTGATCGCTGTATGCGAGATTATAATGCTTTATATGGTACAGCATTTATGATTGATACATTTGATGCATATAGAAAAGATATTGCAAAGAGATTAAAACAAAAGGATTTACCACAGGTTGATATTCTATTGGTAGTTAATATGTTTCTGACTGGATTTGATGCAAAGCCATTAAATACACTGTATTTGGATAAGAATCTTATCTGGCATTCACTTGTGCAGGCATATAGTCGTACAAATCGTGTAGATAAAGTGACAAAACAGTTTGGACAGATTGTATCGTACAGAAATATCAAGCAGTGGCAGGATGATGCTCTGACTCTGTTCTCAGGGGATGGAGATCCAAATGAATATCTGCTTGAAAATTATGAGTATTATGTGAATCAGTGGATAAATCAGGAACCAATACTGCGGAAGATTACAGTAGATGTAGATGCAGCTGGTCAGCTCAAATCAGAAGATGAAATTCGTATGTTTATTATTGCGTTTCGTTCCATGGCAAAGACTCTTGCAACATTGAAGACATTTTCTAAGTTTGACTGGGATGATCTTGCGGTTGTGATGGATGAAAATGAATATGAAGGATTTAAAAGCTGGTATCTGTATTACAGGGATCAGACACATAATCCAAATCCGAAAGTACCTGTGCCGGTAGATGTGGATTTTGATATTGAACTTGTTCGAACAGACCGTATTAATGTTGTATACATCTTAAATTTGCTGAAAAATGCGAATACGCGCGACAAGTCAGAGGAAGAAAAGCAGCAGGATGTTGATTTAATTTTGCGTGAGATGGAGCGTTCTGACAATGAATCTTTACGATTAAAGAAAGAGGTCATGAGACAATTCATTCTGACCAGATTTTATGATTTGCCAGAGGACGCAGATATAATGGAAGCATTTACACAGTTTGAGAAAGAACAGATGAAGGCTGATATGGAAGAATTTGCATTCAGTAATAAGATTGATTATAGCATTGTATCAGAGTTATTTACGGAATATGTGTTCCACAACACGATTTCAGATGATGATATTCGTAAGAGGCTGACAGCATATAAGATAGGGCTTTTGAAAATGACGAAGCTGACAAAATTAGTGAAGTCATTTGTGGAAGATACCTATAACAAATATAAAGCAGAGGGAGAATAATTATGGTAAGTACAAATACATATCAGGCACAGGCCAATGAGCTTTCTCAGAAGCTCTGGGCAATTGCCAATGAGTTACGAGGACAAATGGATGCTAGTGAGTTCAAAAATTATATTTTGGGAGTAATATTCTATCGTTATCTGTCAGAGCGTACAGAAATGTACATGGCAGAAATCCTTAAAAATGATGGCGTAACATATGAAGAAGCGTTTAAAGATGACGAGTACAGACCTGTCGTAGAAGAATGGTCGTTATCTAAACTGGGATATGTTATTAAGCCGGAAAATTTGTTCCGTAATTTAATTCGTAAGATTACCAAATTTGATAATGATGCAGATAAATTTAGTGTGGAAGATTTTGAAAAAGCAATCAATGACCTTGTAGGTTCTACAATGGGTTATGAATCTAACAAAGCATTTGATGGATTATTTAATGATATGCGTCTACAGGATGCACGTCTTGGTGAGACAGTAGCAGATCGTACCGATATGATTGGTCGCGTTATGGTCAAGGTATCAGATATTGATTTTGATTTGCAGGATTCTCAGTTTGATGTGTTGGGAACAGCGTATATGATTTTAATTGGTCTGTTTGCTTCTGATGCTGGAAAGAAAGGTGGAGAGTTCTTTACACCTGCTGGACCGAGTAGACTTTGTGCGACACTTGCATCCCTTGGACTGGACGAAGCAAAGACTGTCGGTGATTGCACCTGCGGATCTGCATCTATGTTGTTGGAAGTTCAGAAGCATTTGACTACACATAAAGTTGGCCATTTCTACGGACAGGAGCTGAACGCTACAACATACAACTTATCAAGAATGAATATGATTATGCATGGTGTAGACTGGCAAAATTTTGATATCTATAAAGGTGATACACTAAAAGATGATAAGTATGGTGATGATTTGAAATTGACCGTACAGGTTTGTAATCCACCGTATAGTTTGAAGTGGTCTGCTGATAAAAAATTTGAAGATGATCCACGGTACAGTGGAGCTGGAAAGTTGGCTCCAAAGTCTGCTGCTGATCTCGCCTTCGTTGAGCATATGGTTTATCATATGGATGATTCAGATGGCCGTGTAGCTGTACTGTTACCACACGGTGTATTATTTCGTGGTGGTGCAGAAGAGACAATTAGAAAATACATTATAAAAGATCTGAATCGCTTGGATGCCGTTATCGGATTACCTGCAAATTTGTTTCATGGTACAGGAATTCCAGTGTGTGTATTGGTATTGAGAAGCAATAGAAACGGTAATTCAGGTAATATTTTATTTATTGATGCCTCCAAAGACTTCAAAGCAGGAAAAAATCAGAATATCTTAGAGCAAGAGCATATTGATAAGATTGTAGATGCGTATGCAAAGCGTGTGGATATAGATAAATTTGCTCATGTGGCAGATATGAGTGAGATTATCGAGAATGGCTATAATCTGAATATTCCGAGATATGTTGACACATTCGAGGAAGAAGAACCAGTGGATTTAGAGGCTGTAGTAAAAGAGATTGAGGATTGTGACAAGGAAATTCTTCAGACCGAGGAAGTATTAAAAGGGTACTTTGATCAGTTAGGACTTCATTTCCCGGAAATTTGAGGTGGCAAATGATGAAAGAAAAAGAAGAGAAAAGAGTACCTCAGTTAAGGTTTCCAGAATTTACGGATGATTGGGAACAGCGTAAGTTGGGAGAGATTGTTAATTTTTTGGATACACAGCGTAAACCTTTAACAGAAAATGTTAGGGAAAAAGGGCCATATCCGTACTATGGAGCATCAGGTATTGTAGATTATGTTTCAGGTTATATATTTAATGAAGAATTAATTTTATTGAGCGAAGATGGAGCTAATATTACAGATAGAAATTATCCAGTATGCTTTTTAGCGTCAGGTAAATACTGGGTTAATAACCATGCACATGTATTAAAAGCTGCTGAAAAAATGGATAATAATTTTGTTTGTAATGCATTAGAAAGAAAAGATTACAGTAATTACAACACAGGAATGGCGATGCCAAAATTAAATCAGGATACATGCAGACAAATACCAGTGGATTGCCCTTCTTATGAGGAGCAGAAGCAAATAGGCCGATACCTTGCAGCTCTCGACCACCTTATCACCCTTCATCAGCGTAAGCTTGAAAAATTGAAAGAGTTAAAAAAAGGTCTGGTGCAGAAACTATTCAGTCAGGAAGTGAGGTTTAAAGCAGATGATGGCAGTGAATTTCCTGAGTGGGAAGAAAAAAAATTAGGTGATGTTACAAGTCAATATAAAGTGAGGAATAAAAAGCGATTACCTTTAGAAATTTATTCTGTAAATAATATTGTCGGATTCATCCCGCAATCAGAACAATTTGATGATGCTGGATATTTAAAAGATACCGATACTTCTATTTATATGGTTGTACCACCAAAGCATTTTGCGTATAATCCGGCAAGACTTGATATTGGTTCCATTGGTTTTCAATGTTTAGACCATGATGTTCAAGTGAGTTCATTGTATGAGGTTTTTGAAACGTCTGATTTGGTAAATGACAGATTTTTATGGTCATGGTTCCATACATATTATTTCAATAATGTTGTAAAACGTCTTCAAGAAGGCGGGGTAAGATTGTATTTTTATTATGATAAAATGCAAGAAGTGAAAATCAGGTTGCCATCACTTCCAGAACAGCAGAAAATTGCTGATTGCCTTTCAACATTAGATGATGTAATCGAGAAGCAGAAAGAAACATTAGCTGCATGGGAAGAACTGAAAAAAGGTCTGTTGCAGCAGATGTTTGTGTAAAAATAGCAGAATAAAACTATAAGTGAGCAGGTGATATACAAAATTTTGTATGTCGCCTGCTTTTCTGTATTTATAGATATGAAATGTTATTATATGCTGCGAGTATGAGAGGGGTGGGATATTCGGATTCGATGATCGAGAAAAAAACTAGAAAAGCGGAAATTAGAAATGATAAAAAAGCAAAAGTGAATTGACTTTGTTTGTAGTTGTGCTACACTTATATAAAAAGAAAGACAATAGAGTAATGATTTAAAGAACTGTTGAGCTTAGGAAAAATATGAAACAGAATACAATAAGTAAGAGAGGAGAAGAAAGCATGCCGTTTGAAAAAGGAGGAAGAGCAGATAAACAAGGAAATAAATATCAAAAAGATTGTATAATCTATGAAATGATAAAAGTATTAAATGAAAGAAATTATAGTGTGGTTATTGAACCGCTTGGAATGAATGAGGTTGGCACTGATATATTAGTAACGACTTCGGATGGTAAGAAAGAACATCAACAATGTAAAGCACGAAATTCAAGCAAAGAGCATTGGGATGCTTCCGATTTAAAAGCACGAAATATATTTCGAGTATGGAAGTTTCAACTAGATAGAGATGAGGAAAGAAAGGTAGCATTAGTTAGCCCAATGGTATGTACAAACTTAGAAGATTTGTGCAAGAGGGCAAAGAATACTAGCGGGAAAGCTGAAGATTTTAATCAGCAAATTTTTAATAGTAGCAAAGAGTTTATAAAGTTTTATGAGGCTTTTTGTTCTGAAATGGAATTAGATAAAAATAATGAGACGGATGTTTTGAGGGCAATTGATTATTTGAAGAGAATCTCTTATAAACAGATATCAGAGTATGAGCTAAATGAACGTATAAATCAAAATATACAGTATTGGTTTTGTAATGAATTATACGAAGTTTATAATGCAATGATTTCGTTGATTGAATCAAAAGATATATTGGGGAAGGAAATTACACAAACAATATTGTTAGATTATTTTACAAAACAAAACATTACCATGAAGATGAAAGCAGGAGATAAAAGACTTGCACCAAGGATTCAAGAAATTAATGAAGAATATAAGGATACTTTTGTGCCATTACAAGATGGTTTAATACAAAGAGAAGAATTTGCTACGTGTATAGAAGCAATTGAGTCTGAAGAAATGGTGATTGTTTCGGGAAATGCAGGATGCGGAAAAAGTGGATGTATGGAGGCCATTTTAAATTATTGTGAGAAAAATAGTATTCCATATGTTGCAATAAAACTTGATAGAAGAATTCCACGTAAAAATTGTGATGCATGGGGCCAAGAATTGGGATTTCAAGGTTCAATTGTGCATGCTATACATTATTTATCTAAGAATGAAAAAGCGGTAATTATTTTAGATCAACTAGATGCATTAAGATGGACTCAGGCAAATTCAAGTGAGGCACTTACTGTTTGTACGGAGTTAATCAGGCAAGTGAAACAGTTGAATTATGAAAGAAAAAAGAAAATGCTGATAGTGTTTGCTTGTAGAACGTATGACTTAGAAAATGATAATAATATAAAGCAGTTGTTTGAAAATAGAAATTCACAGAAACATGAATGGAAAGTAGTTAAAGTAAATACTTTTAGCGATGACATGGTTAAACTAGCAATTGGCGATAGTTATGATTCTTTATCACTTAAATTAAAAAAAGTGTTGAAAATACCAAGCAATCTTTATATTTGGCAACATTTGGATAAAAAAGAAAATTATAATAGTTGTTCAACAACAAGCCATTTGATTGATAAATGGCTTGAGCAGTTATGCAATGTGTGTCGGCGGGATTGGAGGAAAAAAATATTAAGGAAATACAAAGCAAATTAGTCAATACGCTAGACAAACGTGGTTGCTTATATATTCCAAAACAGGTATTAAATGCTGAGCAAGCAGGGTTAGATTATTTGATTTCATCTGGCATTATTGTAAATCAAAATAATAAAATAGGATTTGTTCATCAATCTATTCTGGATTGTCTTATTTCTCAAAACATGATGACAAAATATTTTGAGGGACAGCCAATAGAAAGTATTATTGGAGAAAAAAGTAAACAAGACCCAGCACGACGATATCAAGTGCAGATGTTCTTACAAAATATATTGGAATATGAAAGCTATGATTTTATTCAAATTGGAGAAAAAATGTTGGCGTCTGATAATATAAGGTATTATGTTAAATATCTTTTTTATGAAATTTTAGGGCAAATTCAAGAACTAGATGAGAGAGTAGCTCAGTTCATTATAGATAATTGTGAGAACCCTATATATGGAGCATATTTGGTGAATAATACTATTTTTGGCCATAAACAGTATATAAATATTTTAAGAGATAAA
>OGRB01001897.1_pt1 | contig 11071 bp, 9 predicted proteins | sample 1553371 | NCBI WGS metagenome assembly OGRB01 (sample SAMEA2580027, study PRJEB22360) | human gut metagenome | reverse complement strand
TTCTTAATAGCATCTATTTTATGTCCTTCTTTAGCACCATGAAAATAGATTTTCCGGTTCTCCCTGTCATAAAAATAATTGAGCGGGATCGCATACGGATATCCATCATCCCCATTCACCGCAAGAACACCTCTCCTGCTGTTTTGCAGAAGTTCCTCCGCCGCGCTATCCTCGATCTTATTTCTCTTTTTTCGAATCTCTCTAAACATAATTCTACACTCCTAATTCATAATATTACCAACCTCATCTTTTCCTGCTCCAAACACCGGCAAATTCTTCCAGATCCATTATATCTCACACGATTGGATTCGTCATCCTCTTCCTTCTCCAATGCGTTTTCCAGCCCCGGTTATACTCCATATTTTATCAAACTCTGTTTTTCACTTTGCCGCATACAAGCGCTCACACTGTAACGCGCACGTTTGACAACCACTCATTTTTCACATATGATTGACACGCAAATACTAATACGAAAAAAGGGAATCTCACCATGTTTGAAAAACTAAAATATTTCTCCACGATCTTCTTCGGCACCTTCATCATCGCCGTGGGAGTTTATTTCTTCATGAACCCGAACCACATCGTCAGCGGAAGTATCTCCGGGCTCGCCGTGGTTCTTGTAAACTTTGTCCCACTGTCCCTCTCCGTGATGACACTGTTCTTAAACATCATCTGCATCATTTTAGCGTTCCTCTTTGTGGATAAGGCCTTCGGGACAAAGATCATCTTTATCTCCATCCTGCTGCCGGCGCTTCTCTTCGTGTTCGAGCTTCTGTTCCCGGGTCCGGTATCCCCGACGGGAAATATCGCTCTGGACGTGGTCGCTATGATCATCGTGATCTGCTACGGACAGGCTGTCCTCTTTAACGCGAACGCTGCGTCCGGCGGTCTCGACATTATCGCGAAGATCATGAACAAATATCTCCATATGGACCTCGGAAAATCCATCATCATCGCTGGTCTTGTGACCGTCGCAAGCTCCTACTTTGCCTACGATCTCCAGACCGTGATTATCGGCGCCCTGTCCACTTACCTCAGCGGTCTCGTTCTGGACTACTTCATTGACGAGTTCACCGGAAAGATCCGCGTCTGCGTCATCTCCGAGCACAATGATGATTTTAAACGTTACGTCATCGAGACGCTCCAGCGAGGTATCACCGTCTACACCGCCACCGGCGGCTACAGTGATGCGCAGAAGGAGGAGATTCTGGCTATTCTCACCAAAAAGGAATATGGTCAGTTTATGGACTATGTCCAGACAAAAGATCCCAACGCTTTTGTCACGATCTCTAACGTGAAACGCGTGGTGGGAAGCTGGAATACGCCGAAGAGACGGACGTACTTCTAACACTTGAAAAAGCAGTCAGGCAGCGGCAGCTTTTTCAAGTGTATGACATCAAAAAAGCAGATCTGCAGCGGCAACATGTCATGTTACCTGCAGATCTGCTTTTCTTAATATTATACAAAATTCTGATTTTAATTCAGGAAATTCTCGATAATGACGTTCTCCGCCTCTTCCTCGGTAAGTCCCAGCGTCCGGAGCTTTAAGAGCTGCTCATCGTTGATCCTTCCGATGGCCGCCTCGTGGATGATCGCCGCGTTTAAATCGCGCGCGCGGATCTCCGGGATGGAGCCGATCTCGGCGTGGTCCATGATGATGGAGTCACACTGGATATGGGCCTGGCATTTGTTGTTTCCGACCGCCTTCGGGTGGAAGGTCTGGACGGAATTGCCTTTTCCGACAGACCTTGAGATGATCTGGGCTGAGCTGTCCTCACCGTTTAAACGTACCTCGATGTTGGACTCCGCCGTCTGGTCTCCCTCGGTCATGAGGCGCTCCGTCACATACAATCTGGAGTTTTTATCCATCTCCACAAGCGTCTCGCGGACTGTAGAGTCAACGCCCTTGATCTGTGCCGTATCCAGAGTAAATACGGAATTTTCTCCGACATAGATATTCGTCACCGGATTCAGCGCACGGCCGCCGGTTCCATTTCCATCTCCATAATGCTTTTCCTGATAACAGACGTTCGCATTCTTTCCAACATGAAAGGTGTGGATCCCGTCATGTCTGCTCTCATTGCATCCGCTGTTGTGGATCCCGCAGCCCGCAACGATCGTAACGTCCGCTCCGTCCGCGATATAAAAGTCGTTGTATACAAGGTCTGTCATACCGGAAACACTGACGACCACCGGAATATAGACCTTCTCACCCTTTGTATCGCCATCAATATAGATATCGATTCCCGGCTTATCCGTCTTCTTCTTGATCTTGATATGCTCACTGTCACCGTGGCAGATGGACGTTCCGTTCTGGCGCAGGTTGAAAGCGCCCTTCTGAGAAAATCCGTTGTCATTGATGACTTTCAGTACTTCTTCTACTACATGATCCAGCTCTACCATTACGCTCTCACCCCCGCATTTCCTGCACATGCATGACATTTATCAAGGCCTTCTAAACACGGCAGGACATCTTCCTTCCGTCCTTCCGCCTTGATCTTCCCGTCATCGATCACCATAATCCGGTCTGCCATGCTGATGATCTTCTCCTGATGGGAGATGACGATCAGACTCTGTTTTTTCTCTTTGTGGATCTCCTCGAATTTCCGGATCAGCATGGAAAAACTCCAGAGATCGATCCCGGCTTCCGGCTCATCAAAAATGCATAAGGTATGTTCCTTCGCAAGAACCGTCGCGATCTCAATCCGTTTCATCTCGCCTCCGGAAAGCGTTCCGTCGATCTGACGGCCTAAATATTCCTCCGCGCAGAGTCCCACGTCGGACAGAAGCCTGCAGCACTCCTGATCTTCCAGCTCTCTTCCTGCTGCCAGAGCAAGAAGTCTCTGCACCGTCATTCCCTTAAATCTCGGCGGCTGCTGGAACGCATAGCCGATCCCGGCGTTGGCGCGGTGGTTGATATCAAAATCCGTGATATCTTCCCCGTTTAAAAAGATCTTTCCGCTCTCCGCCTTCTCGATTCCGATCAGGACCTTCGCCAGTGTGGACTTTCCACCGCCGTTTGGTCCCGTGATCACCAGCATCTCCCCATCGTCCACCTGGAAAGAAATATGATCCAGAAGACATTTTTTCGCCCCGTTATCCTCCACATGGAGGATCAAATTTTCTGCTTTTAACACAATTTCACCTCTCTGTATCTATCAATGGGCTCAGACCCTGTCGGATAAAAGCCCATGTACATCGACACCATTCCTGCGTCTGTATCCAAATATAAACTGTATTTATCTGGTAGGAATAAGTGTATTATAACGCAAAACCGATAATTTCGCCATCAAATTATAAGATTCTCCGGTTGTTCCTTTTTTTATACATTCTTCTGCGTTCTGATTATACCTTCCATCGGTTCTATTCCAATTTTAGTCTCCCCGACAGTTCAAATTGCCTTTTTTCATATTCTATGATAGACTATCCCTTACACGCACAAATGTATTTGTGATAAAAACATGAGGAGAAATTAATTATGAATCGTAAACGAAGTTCGTTCTCCGGAAAGCTCGGTTTCGTCCTGTCGGCGGCGGGCGCGGCCGTAGGACTTGGAAAAATCTGGCGTTTCCCCTATCTCGCAGCAAAGTATGGCGGGGGAATCTTTCTACTCGTCTATATCATTCTGGCACTGACCTTTGGCTACACGATGATCGTGGCGGAAACTGCTCTCGGCCGCATGACAAAAAAGAGTCCGGTGGGTGCCTATGAATCCTTTGGAAAATCAAAATGGCTGTCCTTCGGCGGCTGGATCAATGCTGTGATCCCGATCCTGATCGTCCCGTACTATTCTGTGATCGGCGGCTGGGTCATCAAATATCTGGCGGAATACCTTCTTGGACATGGACAGGCCCTTGCCACAGACGAATATTTCTCCGCGTTTATTTCCAACGGTCGTTCCACGGAGATCTGCTTTATTCTCTTCACCCTGTTTACAGTTGTTATCATTTACGCAGGTGTACGCAACGGGATCGAGCGTGTATCGAAGTTTATGATGCCGATCCTCGTGGTCCTTTCCCTGCTCATCGCGGGCTATTCCGTATCGAGACCGGGGGCTATGAGTGGTGTGAAATATCTGCTGGTACCAAACCTTGAGAACTTCTCATGGATGACGGTGGTATCCGCTATGGGACAGATGTTCTACTCCCTGTCCATCGCCATGGGAATTCTTATCACCTTCGGTTCCTACATGAAAAAAGATACTTCGATCGAAGATTCCACCCAGAATGTTGAGATCTTCGATACCGCGATCGCGATCATGGCCGGTCTCATGATCATCCCGGCCGTCTTCGCCTTCTCCGGCGGTGACCCGGATACCCTGCAGGCCGGTCCTGCGCTGATGTTCATCACGATCCCGAAGGTGTTCGCAAGCATGGGACTCGGAGCCGCAGTCGGCATCCTGTTTTTTGTTCTGGTCCTGTTCGCGGCTGTCACAAGTTCCATCGCCCTGACCGAGAGTGCCGTCTCCACTTTTGAGGATGAGCTGCACTGGAGCCGGAAAAAAGCGACGGTATTTATGGCTGTCATTATGATCCTGCTCGGAACGCTCTCCTGTCTTGGCTATGGTCCACTGGCCGGTGTGACCGTGATCGGAATGCAGTTCCTTGACTTCTTCGATTTCCTGACAAACTCTGTTATGATGCCGATCGCGGCGATCGCGACCTGCCTTCTCGTATCGAGAGGCATCGGAGTTGCAAAGATCGAACAGGAGGTCACAGACGGCGGTCATCCGTTCCGCAGAAAAGTGATCTTCCAGTTTATGATCCAGTATCTCTGCCCGATCTTTGCGACTATCATACTGATCAGTTCTGTGGCGAACGCGTTTGGGTGGATCTCGATGTAACATCCACCCATCCTTTTGCTCCTGCAGCCCGCTCGAGCTCCGGGATCGTAAGTTTTACCGCACTGTGGTCATTTCCCGCAGCCGGGTACACCGTTGTGAACTGCTTCAGGCTGTCATCCAGATAGACCTCGATCCCCTCGTTGATCCCAAAGGGGCACACGCCACCCGGCGCATGGCCGATCCGCGCTTCTACCTGATCAAACGGGATCATCTTCGCCTTTACATGAAATGTATCTTTATATTTGTGGTTATCGACTTTTGCCGTCCCTTCCGTCAGGATCAGGACGGCTTTTTCACCCTGTAAAAAGGACATGGTCTTCGCAATCATTCCCGGCTTCACATCCAGTGCCTCCGCAGCCTCTGCCACTGTGGCCGTTGATTCTTTCAGCTCGATCACATGATCCAGAAATCCCTTCTGTTCCAGATCTGCTTTTGCTTTTTCAAGTGACATGATCCTATTTCTCCTTTGTTGATAATTCGCTGACTGGATTTTCGATCTCCGCAATATCAGCATCCAAATAACTTCGCAGTCTTCTCCATCCTCTCCGTGATCGGAACTCCAAACGGGCACCGTGCTTCGCACAAATGACATCCGATGCACTCCGACGCCTTATGTTCCAGAAGCTCATAGTGAGACTGCACTGTCGCCGGGATCTTCGGCTGCATGGTTGCCAGATCATAAAACTTGTTGATCATAGCAATATCCAGATTTGCGGCACACGGCTTGCAATGTCCGCAGTATGTACATTCGCCCCGGTAGGAATGGAACGGCGCATTCGCGATCACAGACGCATAGTCTTTCTCCGTCTCTGAGGCAGTCTCATATCCCACTGCCGCATCTACCTGCTCCTTTGTGTCATATCCACACATGATGGAGCAGACAGCCGGTCTCGTCAGCGCATAGTGAATACACTGGACCGGGGTAAGACAGACACCGAACGGAGATCTCTTCGCATCGAAAAGTCTTCCGCCCGCGAATCCCTTCATGACCGTGATCCCCACATCGTTCTCCTCACAGGCCTTATAGAGCATCGCCCGGTCCGGATCGATCCCCTTAAGTCCCGCGTCAAACTCCTCCGCAAACATCGTATCGATATCCTCACTCGCCGGCAGCATATCAAACGCCGGGTTGATACTGAAAAGGATCATCTCTATATATCCGGACTCAACCGCCTTCATAGCTACCTTCGGATTGTGGGAGCTCATGCCGATGTGCCGGATCACGCCTTTTTCTTTCAGCTCCATCACATAATCCAGATAATCAGAGTGCTGGATCTTCTCCCACTCTTCCTCAGAATCCACATAGTGGATCATTCCGAGATCGATATAGTCGGTCTGCAGTCTCTTTAAAAGGTCCTCAAAGGCCGGACGCACATATTTCATCTCCCGCGTGCGGAAATACTGTCCGTCCTTCCAGGTAGATCCGATGTGTCCCTGAATGAACCACTGATCCCGGTTCTCTTTCATTCCCTCGCCGATGATATTTCTCGATTTCGGATCCGCCATCCAGCAGTCCAGCATATTGATCCCTTTCTCTGACGCATACCGGATCAGCTCAATGCCCTCAGTTTCCGTATGCCGTTCCAGCCATTCCCCGCCAAATCCGATCTCACTCACCATGAGCCCTGTTTTTCCCAATCGTCTTGTCTTCATGTGTTCTCCTCCGATCATCTGTTGCCTCCGGCATTTCTCCCATCAGGATCCTACTGAAATGCCCCCGGTCCGTCGCTCTCCGACACGAATTTTGCGATCTTCACCGCTCCATTTCCATTCTTATCCACAGCATAGAACGTATACGTTCCTTTTTCCGTGATCTGGAACGCCGCCATATCCTTCTCATTCACCGTAAACGCCGTTCCTTCCACAGTCCCGTTCGCAAACTCCCCGGCTGTATGCTCGCCCTTTGCATAGAAGAGCTTATCAAGATCCCCGTCAATATCGAGGACGCGGACAGTCAGATACATTCCGCCATTCCGGTTCGAGGTCTGCATTTCCAGATATGGAGCCGTCCCGTTCGCCGGTCTCGTTCCACCGTTCTGAAATCCCCCTCTTGATAAACTGCTGATATCATAGGAAAGGGCTGCGCCCACATTCAGCCTGCCGCCGGACACCGTCACGTCCTTGAGACTCTCCATCGGTGTCACCGTGGACATCAGGATCTCCTTCACATCCGCAACCCCGATCCCGTCAAAATACGAATAGATCATTGCCGCCGCCCCGGACACCATCGGTGCCGCCATGGACGTTCCGCTCATGTATCCATAGGTGTTTCCAGGGGTCGTACTTAAGATATAACTTCCCGGCGCCGCAAGATCCACAGTCGTTTTTCCATAGTTGGAGCTTGCGGACAGTGCCCCATCAAAGCTTAAATTCGCGACGGAAATAATATTGTCCAGGTCATACGCCGCCGGATAAAACGGGATCACGTCCGTATCAACGCCTTTTCCCGTCTTCGGATTTCCGTTTCCCGCCGCCACTACAAACAGCATACCGGAATTCTTCATCGCCTCATATAACGCCTTATCATCTGTCGTCGACGTCAGGCTCAGGTTGCAGATCACCGCTCCGTTATCCTCCGCATATTTGATCGCCTTGATGACAGCCGCCGTGCTTCCGCCGCCGTCATTTCCTCCAAGGGCCTTTAACGCCATCACCCGAACCCGGGTTCCCGGAACGATTCCCGAGATTCCGATCCCGTTTCCTGTCCCGGCACTGATCGTCCCGGCCCCGTGGGTTCCGTGGCTGTCCTCATTCCCGGTGAAGATCTGATTGTTATCATTGTAGAAATTCCACCCATAACAATCATCCACGTAGCCGTTTCCGTCATCGTCGATGCCGTTTTCCGGAATCTCATCGGTATTGACCCATAAGGTGTCCTTCAGATCTTCATGAGAAGCATCAATTCCCGTATCGATCATTGCGACGATGGTATCATGGCTTCCGTTCCCATATGTCTCCCATGCCTGTTTCAGGTTGATATCCACGCCGGAAACCGCCTGTCTCTTCTTTACCTCCACGAGAGTTCCAAGAAGCTCCGCATTCTCCGATGGCTGACCGAACGGATCCGAGTAGACCGGATACTTCGTAACCTCTTCCGATGTGAACGATCCATCGTTGAAGAACGCCCACTGCTCTGACGCGGACGGGTCATTCGTCTGAAGTTTTTCAGACGCATACGCCATAGACGGCTGTCCCACTGCCGCGAGCATCACCGCCGCCATAAATCCCGCCGCATGTCTGCAGACCGCTTTTCTCTTTCCATAATCATTCTGATCCATAAAAATTCTCTTTTCTCTCCATTTCCAGCCCTGCAAAGCGGACATTCGCAATTCGTTTCTGCTGTCTTCTGAGCTGTGTTCAAATCTGTATTTTATTTTACCAGATATTCTTGTCTTTTTCATGAATTATTTCTTTTAATTTGCTGATATAGAAAAATGGGCAGGATGACACTTTTTGTCACCCTGCCCACATTTATCCATATTTAGTTCTGCTGCTCCGGATTCTGCTCCGTCGGGGCCTCCAAAGCCTCAGCAGCCTGTACCGGCTGGCTCGCTGCGTCCTCCGCGAACTCACCGCCCATACGGCTCTTCTCTTCTTTCTTTCCTTCCTCCGGCTCCGGGATTCCCTTCACCTGGCGGAAGATCTTCATGAACTCCTTGCCTGTGATCGTCTCTTTCTCGATCAGGAACGCGGCGATCTGATCCATCGCTTCGCGGTTCTCGGAGAGAAGACGCTTCGCCTCAGCATAGGCGTTCTTTAACATCTTCATGACTTCCGTATCGATCTCAGCCGCCGTAGCGTCACCGCAGTTTAAGACGGTGCGTCCTGTCAGATACTGGTTCTCCTGGGTCGCAAGCCCCATAAGACCGAACTTCTCAGACATACCATACTGGGTGACCATCGCTCTCGCGATCCTTGTCGCCTGCTCGATATCGTTCGCAGCACCTGTCGTCACCGTGTCAAACACGAGTTCCTCAGCCGCACGTCCGGCAAGGGAAACCACAAGCATTGCCTCAAGTTCTTTTTTCGTATTTAAATATTTTTCCTCTTCCGGAACCTGCATGACATATCCCAACGCTCCCATGGTACGCGGAACGATCGTGATCTTCTGGACCGGTTCAGCATCCTTCTGAAGCGCGGTGACAAGCGCGTGTCCAACCTCATGGTAGGAGACGATCCGGCGCTCCTCTTTGCTTAAGATCCGGTCTTTCTTCTCTTTTCCGACGAGAACAAGCTCCACAGCCTCAAAGAGATCTTTCTGGGAGACAGCCTGGCGTCCGTTCTTGACTGCGTTGATAGCCGCCTCGTTCATCATGTTCGCGAGATCCGCGCCCACAGCGCCGGACGTCGCAAGGGCGATCTCCTCGAAATCGACGGTCTCATCCAGACGCACATCCTTGGAATGTACTTTTAAGATATTCACACGGCCTTTCAGGTCCGGCTTATCAACGATGACACGTCTGTCGAAACGACCCGGTCTCAAAAGTGCCGGATCCAGGATCTCCGGACGGTTCGTCGCGCCCAGGACGAGAAGTCCCTTAGAGGAATCAAATCCATCCATCTCGGAAAGCAGCTGGTTTAAGGTCTGCTCTCTCTCATCGTTTCCGCCTAACCGGCTGTCACGACTGCGTCCGATAGCATCGATCTCATCGATGAAGATGATACCCGGTGCGGACTGCTGTGCCTGCTTGAAGAGGTCACGGACACGGGACGCGCCCACGCCGACGAACATCTCCACAAAGTCGGAACCGGAAAGCGAATAGAACGGAACATGGGCCTCACCGGCTACCGCCTTCGCAAGCAGAGTCTTACCTGTTCCTGGAGGTCCCACAAGGAGCGCTCCTTTCGGCAGTTTTGCACCGATCTTTGAATATTTCTGCGGGTTATGCAGGAAGTCAACGATCTCCACAAGGGATTCCTTCGCCTCGTCCTCGCCCGCTACGTCAGCAAACGTGACTCCTGTCTCCTTCTGGACGTAGACCTTGGCGTTGCTCTTTCCAACGCCCATCATTCCTCCGCCGCCCATCCGGCTGTACATCATATAGAGAAGTCCGATCATGAGCGCCGACGGGAGTACCCATCCCATCAGAAAGTTTAAAATACTCGCGCTCGTACTCGTATCTTCCGCCACCACATGGACCCCGTTGGCATCTAAAAGACGCTCTGCAAGATCAACATCCGGGATTCTTACCGTATAATACTGGATGAAGCGGGAAAGCTTCGTGGAAGAAGTCTTTGGCGTTAAGTAGATCCTGTTGCTGGAGATCTTCGCCGTATCGATCTCTCCCTCTTTTAAGTATTCCACAAATTCCTCATACCCGAGTTCCTGGGTCTGGTTTTTGCGGACCATATTGTTCATAACGGTCACAGCGATCAGCGTGATCACTAGGATCAGGGCGAGCACCCCGATATTCTGTCCGCTTGGCCGCTTTCCGCCATTTCTGTTCTGATTGTTGTTGTCCATTGATTTTCTCCACTTCTTTTGCGCATATATCACATTTGGGTATATTGACCCATGATTTTGTGATACCTAATCATTATAAGTTGAGTTTCCCCATAAGGCAATAAAAAAAGTATGAAATTTCTATGTTTACAAAAAATATCAGAAACGCTACAATACAACATGGATAGCAATTTTATCATTTAAAATATATCTGAAAGGATATTTATCATGAATACCGTCACACACCCGATTCCGCCTGTTTTTGACAGCGCCTCCAGGATTCTGATCCTCGGTTCCTTCCCGTCTGTCAAATCCAGGGAAGGTCATTTTTTCTATCACCACCCGCAGAACCGTTTCTGGAAGACCCTGGCCGGAATTCTCGCGGTTCCGGTTCCAGGCAGTATTGATGAGAAAAAGGAATTTCTCCTCTCCCACCATATTGCCCTCTGGGACGTGATCGCATCCTGTTCGATCGAAGGTTCCAGCGACAGCTCCATCCGCGATGTCGTGCCCAACGATCTCTCCCGGATCCTGTCCACAGCCGACATCCGGGCGATCTTCTGCAACGGAAAGACATCCTGGAATTACTACAGAAAATACCAGGAATCCGCAACCGGCATCCCGGCAGTCTCCCTGCCATCCACAAGTCCGGCGAATGCGGCGTGGACGCTGGAGAAATTGGAGGGCGCCTGGGGTATTATTACTGATTATCTTAAATAGATAGATATTAATTGTAACTATTCAGTACCTTCATAGTTACACGCAAAAATCCATTCCAGATCAGC
>OGRB01001882.1_pt1 | contig 11165 bp, 9 predicted proteins | sample 1553371 | NCBI WGS metagenome assembly OGRB01 (sample SAMEA2580027, study PRJEB22360) | human gut metagenome | reverse complement strand
ACGTACAATTATGCACGCCGGTCCATTTTTACTTTCTTTACGAGCAACAGCTCTGATATTTCATCTTCTGTCGGGAATACCTGACATATGCCTTTATATTTTTCCAAAAAGAGGTCTCTTTATGATAATTAAATGCAGTATCATATAAAATCCCCTGTCGGTTGCACCAGGTATAGATATCGTTAAGTCCCAGCCGCTCGATGGTACGGATATTGTTCATAAAGGTCTCTATCTTCGACAGATCCTGTTCACTTTTGATATACAGATGAAATATTGTATTTGGACACTCGATTAAAATCTGTCCCCCCGCCTTTTCCAATATCATTACCTCCCTCTTATTTATGATACTATAGTACTACATTTCGACATAAAAAACCACATATTTTTTCCATTTTCTACTCTTTTTTTGCAGGTGCAAGAACCCCCTCTCCACTTCCAAAATCTGGGATAAAACTTTCTTTTGCAACATCCGTTTCCTGCATAAAAGCATTCTCTACACCAATATCCAATGCGTAATCTATGTATTTTTTGTAAGAATGCTTCGAAACCCTGCAATTCAATTTTGGAAAATCCGGGACTTCATTCAGCGGTGTGTACTGACTCATCATACTTAAGTATATCTGATTTCCATATGTTTCATGCAAATAGGAAATAATCTTTTTTGCATCCGATAAACTTCCAGGCAGCAAAAGCTGTCTTACGATCACACCTTTTGTCATAATGGCACCTTCGACCGCTTCCACGGGTGCTTTTTCTTCTCTTGTTAGGTTTTCCCACTGAAAAAGCGGTTTCGGCTGCTGCCTTACCATCTCGGCAATGGCAGCTCTTGCAATTTTGGGATAATCTTCCGCTTTTGAATATGCTTTGGCAAGCTGTCGACTCATATATTTGAAATCCGGGAGATAAATGTCCACAATGCCCTCAAGCATTTTTAATGTGTCTACTTTTTCATAGCTTCCCGTGTTATAAACAATCGGAATTCGAAGCCCCTGCCTCCGGGCAGATTCCACTGCTTCTATAATATGAGGAACATATTGGCCCGGTGTTACAAGATTGATATTATTTGCCTTTTGTTCCTGTAATTCCAGAAAAATTTCTGCAAGCCGCTGCGGAGATATATCAATACCTGCACTCCCCTGTGCGATTGGTTCATTCTGGCAAAATACACAGTGTAACGCACAGCCACTGAAGAAAACTGCACCGGAGCCATTGGTTCCACTGATGCACGGCTCTTCCCAATAATGCAGCGCTGCACGCGCCACCCGAAGCTGGCTGGTGACACCACATACACCAGTCTGTTTATGATTTCTGTCTGCCCCGCAGTTTCTGGGGCATAATGTGCATTTATTGTATAAATTTTGATTTTTCATGTGTACCTCTTGCGATTCCTTTCCAAAACCTCTACAATGAGGGGGGATATCAAAAACAATGGTTGCATACCATAGAATAAGGAGTATAACTATGAATCAGTCAAACTGTATGGTCGCCCAGTCCGGCGGACCAACCTCAGCGATCAACGCCAGTCTCGCAGGCGTCATTTCCGGTGTTACCAAATCCGGAAAATATGATATCTGCTACGGAGCCATCAACGGAATTCTTGGTATTTTAAATGAAAATTATCTCAATCTTTCCGACTCTGTTGAAAACGAGGAAAAACTTGCCCGGCTTATGCGGACACCTGCCATGTATCTTGGTTCCTGCCGCCACAAGCTGCCAAACTATAAGGATGACGATTCTCCTTATATATTTATTTTTAATCAGTTTGCAAAATTTAATATTAAAGCATTTTTCTATATCGGTGGCAATGATTCCATGGACACCGTACTTAAGTTATCGGATTATGCAGCAAAAATCAATAGCGACATTCGTATTATCGGCATTCCAAAGACGATTGATAACGATCTTTGCATGATTGATCATACACCGGGCTTTGGTTCCGCTGCAAAATATATTGCATCTACCATGCTTGAAGTTGCACATGATACATTTATCTACGCTGTAAAAAGTGTAACAATTGTAGAGATCATGGGACGCGATGCCGGATGGCTTACTGCTGCAAGTGCACTTGCAAGAAATGAATACAACACTGCTCCACATTTTATCTATCTTCCGGAAGTTGCATTCAACAAAGAGAATTTCTTAAATGACATCCGTGAAAAATTAAAGACTTTAAATAATGTAATCGTAGCTGTCTCAGAAGGTATCCGTGATGAAAACGGCGATTACATTACCGCTTCAAAAGCCGTGACAGATCAGTTTGGTCATCAACAGCTTTCCGGAGCTGGCAAAGCGCTCGAGTTTTTAGTAAAAGAAAATATCGGTGTAAAAGTCCGTTCCATAGAAGTCAATGTTCTCCAGCGCTGTGCTGCACATATGGCTTCCAGGACGGATCTGGATGAAGCTTTCGCCTTAGGGGAAAAAGCGGTATCTCTCGCAGAGGAAGGTGAGACTGCTACGATGGTCACTCTGACACGTACATCCAACACACCATACACCGTCACTTACGGGCATGCACCAATCCGTGGCATTGCAAACGAGGCAAAATCCATTCCACGCGAATGGATCAATGAAGCCGGGAATGATATCATGCCACAGTTACAGGAATACCTGCTCCCACTTATTCAGGGAGAAGTTACCAATGAATACAAAAATGGCGTACCGGTCTATATGCCGGTTTCACATTTAAAGCCTAAGATAAAGGAGTAATCTATGGCAGTAAAACCAACAGAATTATCCAAAAGAAAAAAGAAACACAAAGCGCGCAGAGTTGCCCTTGCGTCACTCACCGGAGCCGGTATTGCGCTGATTGGCGTATATGTCGGCTTTAGCATTTATTATAACAACCATTATTTTCCACATACGACCATCGGTGACATTCCATGTGGAAATCAAACTGCAAACTATGTGGAATCCCAAAATATTGATAACGCGTCCGATTATCTGCTGACACTCTATGATCGGAAAGGAACCAAATTTCATCTGGCAGGTATGGATTTTTCCTATTCCTATGACGCTACCGGCGAAGAGGCCTCTATCCTCTCCCACCAAAACAACTTTCTGTGGCCTGTAGAAATTTTCCGAAAACATACGTATGAGCTTGACCGTTCGTTTACCTATGATTCCGACAAGTTTCAAAAGCTGATTGATGCACTGGACATTTTTCAAAAAGATTATATCGAAGAACCACAAAATGCTTACATCGATATTACCGACAATGATTACAAAGTAGTAGATGAAGTAGAGGGAAATTCTCCGATCAAAGAAAATGTGACAAAAGAAATCACAACAGCAATCAATGAACAGAAAACAAAATTGACACTCTCCGACAATTGTTATCAAAAACCGAAGATCACAGCAAATGACAAAACGATCACGGATCTCAAATCCCAGATTGAAGCTTACACCGCAGCCACCATTCACTATACAATCGATGGTGCGGATGAAAACCTTGATTCTTCCAGGATTTTACAGATGTTAGACATCAGCAAAGACGGTAAAGTTTCCATCAACGACGACAAGGTTACCGCTTTTGTGCAGCATCTTGCCAGCACTTACAATACATACGGTGACGTACGTAATTTCAAAACTTCCAAAGGAGATACCGTAAAAATTGGCGGTGGCGATTACGGATGGACCATCAATAAAGCGAAAGAAAAAGAAGAAATCCTGAAGGATCTCAAAAACGGAAAACCGGTAGAACGGGAACCTGTTTATGAGCAGACAGCCATCCAAAGCGGAACGGATGATATCGGAGACACCTATATCGAGCTGGATTATACGAACCAGCATATGTGGTTCTACAAAAAAGGAAAACTTGTCTTGGAATCTGATTTTGTATCCGGTAATCTCAATCGTAACAATGGTTCACCGGACGGTGTATTTAAAATTGTCTACCGTCAGAAAGATGCTACACTTGTCGGTGAAAACTATGCTTCCAATGTAAAGTATTTCATGCCATTTGCATATAATGTCGGACTGCATGACGCAAGCTGGCGCAGCACTTTTGGTGGAGAAATCTACAAAACAAGCGGTTCGCATGGTTGTATCAATCTTCCGGAAAAAATTGCAAAAAAACTTTATGATAAAGTAGAAGTCGGCACTCCTGTCATTGCTTTCTACCGTGAAAAAGTGACACTCACCGCTGAAAATGCAAGAATTTCAAATGCCTACTCCTACAAAGATCCTGACAAAGAATAAAAATACAGGGAATTCCAAAGGAATTTCCTACTACAGTAAAAAAATGTCATAAGAAGCTCTCTCAAAGGAACTCCTTATGACATTTTTTAATCAATCACCTTATGTTGCATCCATTTACCGGACAAATAACGACGTGAGTACAAGAATCCTCGTATGGTCCAGTCAGCAAACATTCCAATCCACACGGCCATAGGTCCCATTTCGCATCCACGAATCAAAAATGTTGCAAGTGCCACACGACATCCCCACATTACAATCATAGAAAGAATCATGGAATATTTGACATCGCCTGCCGCACGCATACCATATGGCGGTACAAACGCAAATACCCATACCAGAGGTTTCACAATCGTAATGGCACACATCATCTCCCAACACATCTGTGTGCCAGCCACTGACATTTTACCAAAGAATAACACCGGTTTTGTCAGTGCAAGAACAAGCAGACAGCTTGCAATAATTACAAACTCAGAAATAATGCTAAGTTTTACAATATAATACTTTGCCTCTTCCTTTTTTCTTGCTCCAAGACACTGGCCGACAATGGTCATCATGCCGATTCCAATTCCAATCGCAGCAATTCCATTTAAGTTTTCCAGAGTACTTGCCATTGCCTGTGCCGCGATTGCCACAGTCCCAAGCGTTGAAACACTCGACTGAATGGCAAGTTTACCAAATTGGAACATGCCATTCTCAATTCCGGACGGAATACCAATGGCAAGAATTTTCTTAATCAGTGTACCTTCCGGTCGAATTTTCAACAGGTCATTGATTACAATCATCTGTCTTGGCTGGCGAAGTCGCGCAAATACAACTGCCATACAAAAAATACGGGAAACCAATGTCCCGATTGCAGCTCCTTGAATTCCAAGTGCCGGAAATCCCAAAAGTCCAAAAATCAAAATTGCATTTCCTACGATATTGATAATATTTGAAATAACGGATACTGTCATAGGAAAACGACTGTCACCGCTCGCCTGAAAGAATGCTGCTCCTGCTTGAAATAGCGCGATAAAAGGAAACGAGCATGCTGTAATCCACATATAGGTAATGGAATTTGTCATAACTGCTTTTTCTACTTTTCCGAATATAAGGGCAAGCAACGGTCTGCGAAATGCCACACAAATAATGGAAATTGCCATAGAAATCACAAACACTGTCCATACAACCTGACGAGCCGCACGAATACTCTCCTTTTTATCCTGACGGCCAATGTACTGCGCACAGATAATCGTTCCACCTGTAGCAAGTGCCGTAAATACCTGCGTAATCAGAATATTTACGGCATCAACCAGTGAAACAGCTGAAATGGCTGCTTCACCAGCTCTGCTGACCATCATGGTATCTGCCATTCCCATAAGACTATTCAAAAACTGCTCAATCATGAGTGGAATGATCAATCGACGTAAATCCATATTGGAAAACGTCAGATGATCCCACTCAATTTTTGATTTATCATACAATTGTATTTTCATCGATAAAATCACTCCATGTATATTCAAGTAAAATTGTACCAATTACTACAGAACATCGTACTGCTTACTTTTTAAGAAGCGAACTGACTATTGTAGAGATTTGCATAGAAACCATTCTGTGCAAGAAGTGTATCATGATTTCCCTGCTCGATAATCTTACCATCTTTCATTACCAGAATTACATCTGCCTCACGAATTGTTGACAAGCGATGCGCAACAATAAAACTTGTTCTTCCCTGCATCATCGTAAGGAATGCTTTCTGGATACGGATTTCCGTACGCGTATCAATGGAAGAAGTTGCCTCATCGAGAATCAGCATTGGTGGAAGGCAAAGCATAACCCTTGCGATGCAAAGCAACTGTTTCTGTCCCTGTGACAAATTGCCTCCATCTTCCGTGATAACCGTATCATACCCTTTCGGAAGACGCTTGATAAAACTGTGTGCATGAGATGCTTTTGCAGCCGCAATCATTTCTTCCTCTGTTGCTTCCGGTTTGCCCATGCAGATATTATCCCTTATGGTTCCCTTTTTCAGCCACGTCTCCTGCAGAACCATACCATAATTTGCACGCAGACTGTTTCTTGTCATATGCATAATGTCATGGTCACTGACCGTGATTTTTCCCGAATTTGCATCATAGAAACGCATAAGCAGATTAATCAGAGTTGTCTTTCCGCAACCCGTCGGTCCAACAATCGCCACACGCTGTCCCGGTTTTACATGAAGATTAAAATCTTCAATCAGTTTCTGATCCGGCTCATAAGAAAAATATACATGATCAATATCAACCGTTCCATCGGCATTCTCTAATACATAAGCGTCTTCTTCATCCGGTTCTTCTGCCGGTTCCTCGATCAGTTCAAAAATACGTGCTGCACATGCAAGCGCATTCTGAAGTTCCGTAATAACACCGGAAATCTCATTAAAAGGCTTGGTGTACTGGTTCGCATAAGATAAAAAGCATGACAGATTACCAACAGAAAATGCACCATTCGTCAAAATAACAGAAAGCGCACCTACAATACCAACTGCAGCATACACCAGACTATTGATAAATCGTGTACTCGGGTTTGTAATACTTGAGAAGAAAATTGCCCGAAGAGAATACTTCTGCAGCCGCTGATTGATCTCATCAAACTGTTCTAAGGCTTCATCTTCATGATTGAATGCCTGTACCACCTTCTGGTTTCCGACCATCTCTTCAATCAATGCTGTCTGTTCTCCTCTTGTCTTTGTCTGTAACTGGAACATCGAATACGTTTTCTTTGCGATAAAACTTGCCACAAAAAGTGATAACGGTGTCAGAATTACAACGACAAGTGTAATCTTAACGTCAATAACAAGCATAAAAATCAATGTTCCGACAATCGTTGCTATTCCGGTGAACAGCTGCGTAAATCCCATCAAAAGACCATCTGCAAATGTATCAACATCCGCAATAATACGGCTTACCATATCTCCATGCGAATGACTGTCAATATAGCTAAGCGGAAGATGTTCCATCTTGTCAAATGCATCCTTACGGATGTCCCGCACAATATTATATGTCATGCGGTTATTGCACATGTTCATAATCCACTGTGCCAATGCCGTAATTGCAATGATTAAAATTCCTTCCTTTGCCAGTGATAAAATTCCTGCAAAATCAACCTTACCTTTCGCAAGGATAAAGTCAATTGCTTTTCCGGTAAGGATTGGAAAATACAAAGTCAGTGCTACGGTAATGGTAGCCAGAATAATCGATAAAATCAAAATCGGGATGTAATGCTTCATATAATGAAACACCTTTTTCAATGTTTCCATCTGTCCCTGTCGTTTTTCTTTCTTGGTTGCTGCCATTAGAAAGCACCTCCTTTCTGTTTCTGTAAATCTTCTTTTTTAAACTGAGATTCATAAATTTCACGATAAATTTCACAGTTTTCCAGTAACTGTTCATGTGTACCGATTCCAACTGCATGGCCATCATCCATAACAATGATCTGGTCTGCAAACTGAATTGAAGATGTTCTCTGTGAAACAATAAAGATTGTCTTATTGCCCTGAAGATTGCGTAATGCACTGCGAAGTTTCGCATCTGTCGCAAAATCCAATGCCGATGCGCTGTCATCTAAGATCAAAATATCCGGATCTTTGACTACAGCACGGGCAATCGTAAGACGTTGTTTCTGTCCACCGGACAGGTTACGTCCTCCCTGTTCGATCATATAAGAAAGTTTTCCTTCTTTTCCTTCCACCACATCGGTTGCCTGAGCCACTTCAATTGCTTTCCACAGTTCTTCCTCCGTTGCATCTGAATTACCCCAGCGAAGATTCTCCTCGATGGTTCCCTGGAATAAGACTGCTTTTTGCATAACAACACCAATTTTATCACGAAGTGCCACAAGATCGTAATCTTTTACATCTCTTCCATCCACACGAACACATCCCTTTGACACATCATAAAAACGCGGAATGAGATTTACCACAGAAGATTTTCCCGAACCGGTGCCTCCTATAATACCGATTGTCTGGCCTTTTTTCGCTGTAAAATCAACATCGGTAAGTGATTCTTCTGCACTGCCTGCATAAGACATGCTGACATGGGAAAATTCTACAGCCGGTGCATCTGCTCTCACAACAGGTTCTGACTCTTTCGAACCATTCTCAATGGATGATTGGATTTCAAGCACTTCCTGAATACGGTTACCACAAGCAATCGATTTGTTAATATTCACGATCAGGTTTGCAAGTTTTACAAGTTCTACAAGAATTTGTGACATGTAGTTCACCAGTGCAACTACCTCACCCTGTGTGATAATCCCACTGTATACCTGCTTACCACCAATCCATATAACAGCAAGAATGGCACAGTTGATGATAATGTAAGTCAGTGGATTCATCAACGTAGAGATACGTCCCACGATCATCTGCATATTCGTCAGAAATTCATTGCTCTCATAAAACTCTTTCTGTTCCCGTTCCTCTTTATTAAAGGCACGGATCACACGCGCACCCTCAAGGTTCTCTCTTGTATGTCCAAGTACCTGATCCAGACCTTTCTGCACTTTCTTGAAAAGTGGGATACTTGCCGCCATAACAGAAAATACAACAACAGAAAGAAACGGAATTGCAACAACAAACACGAGTGCAGCTTTCACATTAACCGTAAATGCCATAATCATAGCACCGAAAACAATAAATGGAGAACGCAGGAATAGACGCAGCACCATATTTACGCCTGATTGTACCTGATTGATATCACTCGTCATACGAGTAATCAATGTTGAAGTACCAATGGTATCCATCTCCGAAAATGACAATGTCTCAATATGAGCAAAAAGCACATGTCGAAGTTTTGTAGAAAATCCCACTGCTGCTTTTGCCGCAAAAAACTGTGCGGTAATGGCACAGGTCAGGCCAATCAATGCCAGTAAAACCAGCACTCCACCCATATGAAAAATATACGGGCGACCCGACAATGCGATACCCTTATCAATAATTGCCGCCATAACCAGCGGAACAATCAGTTCAAAGGAGGCTTCCAGCAATTTAAACAAAGGGGACAGAACACACTCCTTCTTATAATCTCTTAGATAGATCAATAGTTTTTTCATAAAATAAATTCCTTCTTCATAATTAGTATATACATGCCTAATTTAGAATTATATCATTTCCACTATATCCTATTCAAGCGGTAAAAAAGAAAAAGCGTAACAGTTTCTAAAACCTCAAACTGCTACGCTTTCTTTTCCTGTTATTATTAACGATAATAATAACTTCCGCCTTTTCTTACGATTGTCGCATTACGTAAATCAATTTTCTTTTTCTTCAATAAAGACTTTTTAAGTGTAAACTTTACACTCTTTGTTGAATATGAAGAAACAGAAACGTTATACTTAGAAGCTTTGTAAGTGCCAACAACCTTACCATTCGCATCCTTTACAACAAACTTCACATCCTTTAAACGAACAATGCGATTCGCTGAATTATTTATAATTATTGCATTAATAACAAGATTACCTGACTTATCATAGGAAGCCTTATATGCTTCTACAAAACATCCCATCTGTCCTGCATCACTTAAAGACGGTTTTGTCACAGAGTACTTATTTTCTTTTACCGTCACCTTGCAAGTAAGTTTCTTACCATCCGCTGTTGTTGCATAAATAGTTGTCTTACCAGCCTTTACTCCTGTAACTTTACCTTTCTTGTCTACTTTTGCGATTTTCTTATTGCTTGATTTCCAGGATTTTACTTTTGCACCGGTAACTGAAAGCTTCTTTGTAAAACCTTTTGTGATGATTGCCTTACTCTGGTTGATCTTTGCACTTTCATTATTCTGTATAATATACAATAAATAATTTGTATTTTCTGAAAATGTAATACCAAAATAGTAATCTCCCGGATTCATAGCCTTAAGTACGGCCGTAAACACATATTCCCCCACACCGGAATCATAGTGCCAATCCGTTGATGCTGATGCATAAAACGGATTATCAGCCCAGTCCATTGCAACCCCATTACTATTATACACCGTAATTTTCATGTCCACTGGTGCCGTTGCAACAATAAGGATTCCTATTCCCTGGTTATTCGTAAGGGTAAAAGGAGTCTTTACCTCTGTTCCTGCATATGCAGTCTCATTATCTGTAGATTTGTATGCATAGGTATACCTTTCCGCAGCCTGTGCAGACTCAACATGCACAAATACAGTAGTAATCATAACTGCTAATGCTAATAATGTACAAGCCAGTCTCTTTGTAATATTTGCTTTCATAACTGTTTCTCCCTTAAAATTATATTTTGTTAATTAAGTATGGCAAAATTTTCAGAAAAGCACAAGTGTACTTTAGTACCAGCAGTTTTTCTGCATCATTCCGGATACACCAAAAAGACCGGTTGCAGTCCGGCCTTTCTAGTCGTTGAACATTTAATTAATGACATCCGTGACAGTTTTTGCAGTCACCGCCACAAGATATGGATTTTCCATTTTTCTTATCTTTGATAAGACTCTTGGTGGCAATCGTGACCACAACGATAAGTATAACTAATACAATCGCTGTACCAACCATTATAACCACTCCTTTCAATAGGACTATCCATGCATACGTTTTTCTGATTCGTTGTTAGTATAACCTAACCTTCATTAGTTGTCAAGAACTTTATATAAACTTTTTTACTGGAACATTCTGTCCGATTATGCTATACTATTTACATATGTTTATACACGAGTCTTTTGGAGGAATAAAATGCACACAAACGAATCAGCAGAAAATTACTTAGAGACTATCCTTATACTTAGCAAAAAGCTTCCAGTCGTACGCTCTGTAGATATTGCAAACGAACTCGGATTCAAAAAATCAAGTGTCAGCATTGCCATGAAAAACCTTCGTGAAAAAAATCAGATTACCGTAACCGATGCCGGTTTCATATATTTAACTGATGCTGGAAAAGAAATTGCCGAAATGATTTATGAACGTCACGAATTCCTTTCTACCTGGTTAGAAAGTCT
>OGRB01001879.1_pt1 | contig 11175 bp, 10 predicted proteins | sample 1553371 | NCBI WGS metagenome assembly OGRB01 (sample SAMEA2580027, study PRJEB22360) | human gut metagenome | reverse complement strand
TTTCCCACTTTTGCTTCTTTCGGAAACTGAATATCTAACTTGGGCTGTCCCAATACTTTATCCAAAGATGGTATCACTATTTCAAAGAATTTAAAGAAATCCAGTCCTAATCCATGATCGGCATTTTTACATAAAACACCATCCACCTCATCCGGATGTATAATAAGCAATTGAGCATTATCTAATTGTGAAATGAACTTGTCCTTTTCATTTACATCGACCATCCAGTCGTCTGTTCCCTACAGAGCTATTATTTTACATTTATTTTTTATATTTTGATATAAAAACGAAAGATTATACAAATTATCATTGTAACGATAGTTTTCTTCTTTCATTATTAAATACTCATATATTGTTGTCCACGTTATCTTATCTGTCTTAATAGTCAAATTTCGATAATGTGTCAGATAGTATGGTACTATATAGGATGAGACATCCAGTAAGCCAGTGTATAGTGTTGGACAGATAACATTTGCCAAATGAGCCAGATATGATCCATGTGAGGTTCCAAATAACACGATTCTATTAGTATTAAATACATACCCCTTATTAATTATTTCATAGATAGCACATATTGTTGTACTCACTATATCAAGAGCCTGCATAAGCCCCATATCATTAAATTCATCTTCTGATTCAAATCCATTCATCTTATAACAAATTTCTGCATTAATAATATTCTTCATGTCTGCAATAAGTCGCATCTCTTCCGGCTCATTTGAATCCATAAATCTATTTCCAAAATAATCACATTGCACTGTAATGAAATTATACTGTTCTGCAAATACTTCTCTCATTTTTCTAAATACATGTGAATCAATATTTCCACCATAACCGGGTATTAAAACAAGCATACCTGTGTTTTCGTTCACGCAATCTGGAAATACCATTTCAGTACGTATTTCCCTCGTTCTATAATTTTCTTCTGGTTGTTCTATGTATATATTGTTGTGAGCTTTAAAAATGTGTGTTTCTAATACTGCCATATGCATTCTCCTTATAGGTTTATCATTCTGTAAGATCATCTAATTTTTTAAAACTATTCTGAATTTCGGCATAATCTTCCCACGGAATATTTTTCAATATATTTTGCCTTTCCACAAATTGTTCTGCCGCAGTCCGAACCGAAAAATATACATCAAATTTTGCCTTTGTTATGTATCTCCGTTTATTCAAATACTTTTTCTGGTTATCCACATTATCCACAAACTGATTGCAATCTGATATGATCTTCGCATCATAAGGATTTGCTTTTCCAATAGCATCTAATAAAAATGTTTCCATCGCTCCGGTGTCTTCGAATGGTATCACCAATAGCAATAATTTTGCATTACAGTTGTCACCTTGTCCATTTTCATAATGAAAATCAATCCATTTATCATTCGATATATCATCTTTCCATTCGATTTGCTGTTTTCCTAGCTCTGTTGCTATTATGGTTTCAAATTCCGATTCAGTTTCTACTTCATCCCTATCTGTAATGATCACAATTCTATTATATGCTTCATCTTCCGCTGACAAACTATTACTGTCTAATATAAATTGCAATCCTCCCGGTATGCGGCTACAGCCTCCGCAGCCAATAATATTAAGTTCAGAGTGGTCTTTTTTCAAAACACATTTTCTTGCTTTATATCCGTTAATCAGCACACTATCATTCTTTTTATACTCCCAACCATATACTTTTCGCATGTAATATTGAAGCAAAACAAAATCTGTTGAACCCTCGCATAAAATCACACTTCTCATTTATCTAAGCTCCAATCCCATATTATCCTGTGCCTCAATTGCCTTCCTGCCGTTCATTCTGCGAACTGCAGTCATGTTCTCTTTTTTATAAAGTGTATATAATGCCATATCATCCAAGCACTTTTCCGAACATTTCAATAATTTGTCGATTGCTTCTTTGCTATGTGATGTTACAAATACCTGCACGTTCAATTTTCTGCACGTCTCCAAAATCCACCGGAATGTATTTTTCATTGCAGAAGTATGGATTGCAGTTTCGAATTCATCAATCAGTAAAACTCCATCCTCTGCAGCGATCACTGCACTCATTAATAAAACTGCTTTTTTCATTCCATCGCCGTATACATTCAGCGGAAGTGCTTTTTTATGAGATTTTGAAAGGATCTTGTATACGCCCCTGCCGGTTACATTTACATTGTCATAGTTAATACTTATAATATCCTCATCATAATCTTTTAAAACAGACAGCATCTGTTCATACAACTCTGGTTTCTCTAATACTGCATTTAAATAAAGTAATCCCTCTGCATGACGAATCGGTGAAATGTACACTACCTTTTTTTCTTTTTTATTACTGCCCATGTCATTTGGTCGTATAAATCTCACTTGACCATCGTAGATTGCTGTCTTTAATAATTTCTGACCATTATCCCACAGTTCCAATTTCATTTTAGTGATATTTCGAATCCTCTCCGATTCACCATCTTCTTTCCAATATGACAGCCCCTGAATTTTATTCAGATATGATTCTGGCACTTCTTCCTCCCTAAACTGTGCCAGCATCTCAATTCTATGTTTTACTCCATCAGTTGTTATTTTATATGCTATTTTCTTTTCATCCTCATTAATATCAAATAAATCATAGAAACCATCATAATATGTCAACCCACGTCGAAGATCTATACTGTCCTTCCGCAACAATTCCCGCCATACCCTGAAACTGCCCGGATTTTTCACACTCTGAAGCAATTCAAGAACACTCGTTTTTCCGCTATTGTTATCCCCTGTTATGATATTAATTGGTGCAAGATTTTCCATTTTTAAGTTTTTTATTCCTCTGTAAGTTTCAATATCCAACTCGGAAATATAAACTTCCATTCATCCATCTCCCTTCTGTCATATAATATTAAGATGCATTTCGATTATAAATTATACTCACTTGTTGATTAGATATAGTTTTTCTCATTTTTTCTCATAGTTATCTGATATGTTCCTTCAGCCACCATAGCAAAATCTCTGTCTACTACCTTAAAATTGTAACTAAAAAGACCTCACAAATCAATATCTTTCTATCTGTGCGGTCTTTTATTCTCTCTATTTTTTATTATCCAAAAAATGCGGCTCATTATACGCCTTATGCATCATATTATTATAGTATTCTTTGACGATTTTCTGGCTGCTGCGGATTTCCTTTGCCTGCTGCCTGATATAAGCAAACTTGGCGGTTGCCTTTTCCTTATTTCTTGCCTCTGTTGCCTGAATCTGCATATTCAATTCGGTAAGTGCCCTGATCAGTTCCTGCATCTGCCTGATCTGCTCTTTATGGATGTCTCTGTTGCTCTCAAGTTCTTCCTTTACTTTGTCATATAAACTTTCGAAGCCCGTGTCAAGCTGTTCTAATTTTTCGATCAGCGCCGCTTTCCGATTCACGTTTTTTTCAAATGTGTCCGGTTCTAAATTAGGATCATCCAGCAGAAGGCTTTGTTCCTCGCTAAGTTTTAATATATCTGTCAGGACATCCTTTTTTCGCCGGAGGCTTTCGATCATGATTCCAATGTAATTATCTGTCACGATGTATTGCTTTCTCCTTCCGGTTATCTCTGGCTGGCAGCCAGTTTCATCACTTCTTTCCATGTATCGCGCATGGTCCTGAGATGTTTTAATACTTCTTCCAGGATTTCTTTATCTTTTTTCATATTTGCCTCGATCAGGCGTTCTTTCAAATAGACATATACATTATTAAAATCATCAGCTGTTGCATATTTATGATTTAATGTTGCCTGAAACTCGGAGATGATATTCTCGACTTTCCGGATGTTGTTATGTGCTTTCTCGATATTGTTTTCCTCAATCCCTGCAATTGCCATGTTACAGAATTTGATTGCTCCGTCATAGAGCATAAGTGTCAGTTCCGCAGGTGATGCGGTCATAATTTTGCTATTCGCATACGCAGCATAGCCATTATGATTAAGCATGTGAAAATACCTCCATGTGTTTTCTTTTTTCTTTATGCAGATTTAACCTGCGGCAATGCCGCAGGTTAAATGTCCTGTTATCATGCTCCGAACAGACCGGATAAAGAAGATGTCTGTGAATTGAGTTTTGCCAGTGCTGTTTCCATCGCTGAGAACTTCTTGTAGTAGTAATCCTCCTGTTCAGACAGCTTATCCTCCCACTTTTTGATCGTGGTTGTATAATCGCTGTATTCCGAAGCCATCTCCTTATCATTGTATACTTTAAATATACTGCTTAAAGTGGATGTCTTCATTTTCTTATCAATAGAATCGTATAGTCCTGTTGCAAGCTGCTGCATGAATCCCGCCACAGAATCCGGATCTTCTTTGATTGCTGCCAGCAGTTTGTCTTCCTTTCCGGAAGTTGCGCTGTCATCCTCATCACCATTGATATGGTATGCATACTGTTCATTCTTTGCAGAATTCATATAACCAAGTGTTGAAATTCCAAAAGAAGTAAGATAGTATGTCTTTCCATTGACTTCATACCCCTTGGACATCGCCGTTGTCATGGACGAGATCAGGCTCTCTAACGAATCATCTCTGCGGAGCAGGGAATCTTTGACTTTTGCCTCCCATTTCTCCACTTCCGTATCACTCATGGAATCCTTTTCATCATCTGTCAGCGGCTCATATCCTTTTGCCGAATCTGCATTGTATAACTTGTTCATCTCGTTAATAAGTGAGTTGTACTGGCTGAGCAGATCCTTGACCTGCTCATAGATTCCCTCACTGTCTGTAGCTACGGTTACAGAAATCTCTCCACTCGTCTTGGCAAGTGCTGTGACAGAAAGACCATTTACAGCGAACTCGTTGGTAGATGAAGTGTATTCTGCACCATTCAGTTTGATCTTCGCATCCGATGCCGCCGACCAGTTGTTATCGTCATTCACTTTTGCGCCGGTATCTGATACGGTAGATGTCATTGCCAGTCCCAATGCCAGCAACGCCTTATCGCCGTCTGCATTCTTTGATTTCAGTTCAAAACCGTTTTCTGTACCGGTCTTTGCTGAACTTACAAATAATCTGCCGTTTTTCTCATCAAAGCTGGCTTTCACACCTGCGTCTGACAGGGATTTCACAAAGTCGCTGATCTTTGTGTCACCGGTCACGCTGATGCTTGTTGTCTTTCCGGTTTCTTTATTGGTAACTTCGATCGTACCGGTTCCGGTATATCCCAGTTCGCTTAAAGTGGATGCCGATGAAACGGTTTTTGTCTTATCTTCCGCACCGGATGCGTCTTTGATTGAAATCTTTCCGCCGGTAAGATAATCACTTTTGGCAACCTCTAAGACCTCCAGAGACTGTACGCCGTTGGTCGCACCGCTTGCTGCACTCACTTTCGCTTTTGTGCTGTCGGATACGCTTGCCGTACGCATATTGTAGGCAGATGACAGTTTTAATTTACCAACATTGTTGTAGAAACTGTACACCTTGGAGTTTAAGGTACTCCATGCCTCCTGCTTCCATGATAATTTTGTCTGTGCTTTTTTATACTTGCTCGTCTTGTAACTATAAGAAGATACAAGCGCTGAGATAATGGACTCGGTATCTAATCCTGAGTTCAAACCTGTGATTCTGATTGGCATAATCCTGCTCCTTTCAGTTTTGTAACTTATTTATATCATTTTCTGTTTGCATCTGTCACTTGTCTATTGCTGTTCCTGTCTTTTGGACAGTGATCTACAGTTTCTTATCCACTAATAATCCTGCCATCTCCCAGACTTTTGCGATCATGTCCAGAGTTTTCTCCGGCGGATATTCTTTCAGGACTTTCTTCGTGTCTTTGTCAACGATCTTGATGGTGACACGGTTGGTTGCTTCATGGATTCCGAAGACTGCCTCGGAATTGTGCGCCTTCTTATTGATCTCGTCAACTGCTTTCCTGATCTGGGAATTCTCGGAGATCGTCTGCTTTGCCTGACTGTCATCCCGGTTTCCGTCTTTGCCGTTTTTGTCAGTCTCTTTCGTGTCGATCTGAATGGTTTTCTTCATGAGATCGTCAGAAGCTGCTGCGTTGGATGCAGTTTCCACTTTTGCCTGACTCTCTGCTTTTACATCTGATGCGGATGAACTTCCCGCGTAGGACATCCCTGCCCCTTTCATAGCCTCTATTGCCATTGTTCTACACCTCCGTGTGCATAAGCCTGTGTTCTTCCATGGTTGCGGTCCGGATCTCTGTAAATGCCGGAACGCTTATTTTTCTAACTCATATATCGGTAGTTTTCCTGTAAAATTAATAGCTGTCATGCAATTTCCTGCGTTGTGCCGCTGCTGTTTTCTGATCAGGGTTTCATTTTAACAAAATATAGGATATAATTCAATCGCACCGGGAATTTAGCCCGCAATGTGTTTATGATTTTTACTATTATAAATAGGAAAGGATATTGTTTATTATGTTATATATCATGAGACACGGAAAAACTGACTGGAATGCAGTCCACCGCCTGCAGGGAAGCGAAGATATTCCTTTGAATGAAGAAGGCCGCCAGATGGCGAGAGACGCAAGGAAAAAGTATGGAGATCTGCGATTTGATATCTGCTATTGTTCTCCCTTACAGCGTGCGCAGGAGACTGCTGAAATTTTTCTGGAAGGGAGCGGCACGCCGATCCTGACGGACGACCGCCTCCGCGAGATGGGATTTGGCATGTATGAAGGAACAGAACATGTCACACAGAAACCGGAATGTCCGGTATACACGTTGTTCCATGATCCTGTCCATTATCATGCTGTAGATGGTGCGGAAAGTCTTGAGCATTTGTATGCCCGCAGCGGCTCTTTTATCCACGATGTTTTAACGCCGGAAGTTGTTTCCGGAAAAAATGTACTGATCGTTGCCCATGGAGCCTTAGACTGCAGCCTGATCTGCCAGTATGAAGAGATTCCTCTTGAATATTTCTGGGATCAGCTGCTCGGAAACTGCGAGCTTAGAAGATTGGTTTCATCAGCCAATGTGTGAAAACAGATACTGCAGAACGTCATCTGTAAATTTTATCGCATGCACACCAATGAATGTGGAGCCGTCTTCCTGCTTTTCTTCGCGGGAAACCTCCGCATACATGATCAGTGTTTCCGCCACAACGATCACCTGTTTTCCGAGAAGGCCTTCATGCCCCTCCGGCACACAGATTCCCATGCCTAACGGACTGATGTCTTTCACGTCCACGTAAATTTTTTCCTGTGTATCGCAGATTACGACAACACCATTTGTCTTGTATTCTACCCTCGATATTTCTCTTCTTTCTTCCATGAGTACCCCCTGTTTTTATCATTTCTGTCCTGACTGCCCTGTGCAGGCAGAATTGTCTGTATCAGATCGTCTGCATTATTCAAAAATCTCCTGTACATCATCCAGATTTCCGTCTCCGGTGAGAAGCAATGTCACTCCGCTCTCCGCCTGACTGATATCCGTGGTAGCCTCAACGCAAAGTTCGCCGTTCTGATTATAAAGTGCCCACTGAAAATCTGTGATCTCCACCGGCCACTCTACCGGCATGGAAACAGACTGTCCATCTGCGATCGCACTGATATTGTATTGTTCGCCGCTGATCGGATCGATCACAGAAAACATCCCAATGTCGATGCCGCACTCGTTTGTGGCTGTGATGATGATGCTTTTACGTTCTGCATATTCAGAAGATTCTGTGCTTTCCACGGCTTCTACTGCCGCTTGGGCTGTCCCGGCTGCTTCCGTTGACTCTTCCGATCCGCCGACGGTTTCCGCAGGTTCTTCTGTCACTTGCCGGCTGTCTCCTGTCGCCTGATCCTGATGATCTTTTTTTCCGCAGGATGTCAGGAGCATTATGCCAAGAAGTATGCAGATTATGAGTGTTTTCTTTTTTTTCATAGATTTTGTTTCCTTGTATACAAATTACGGATCATATTTTTCCTGTTTTCAGAATACTCCGTATTTTATTTTTTTGCAATGGATGTTTTAGAAAAGGCGCACCTTTTGGATGCGCCTTATTGTTAAAATTTATTTCTCATCTTTCTGAGCTGCTTCTGCTTTTTTCTTTTTATTTCTGCGGTACATTTCCTCGCCGGTTACACCAAGAAGTGCAATGATGAGTAACCACCACCAGGACATTTTCTCCTGCTGCATGTTTTCCACTGCGCCAGCCTCTGCTGCAAGTGGAGTTTCCTCATCAGCAATTGTCGTGCTCTCCTGTGCTCCGTTCGCTGCAAGAGGTGTCTCCTCGTCCGCAATTGTCACATCTGTATCAGCGTCTGCATCTGTGTCAGCATCAGCTGCGGCATTTGCATTTGCAACCGCTGCTGTTCTCGTTACTGCCGCCGGTGTTGCAGCTGCTGCAAGCGCTACCGGTGTCTCTGCGATCTGAACCGGTGCTGCAGCTGCTGTGGCTGTTGTAACGATTGTGGCTGCACTTGCCGGAGCCGCTGCTGTAGTTACAGTGCCTGCAGGTGTTGTGGCTGCGCCGCCCGGTGTCGTCTCAGTACCGGATGGGGTAGTTGCGCCGCCCGGTGTCGTTTCAGTGCCGGATGGGGTAGTTGCGCCACCCGGTGTCGTTGTGGAACCGCCTTCGCCCGGAGCCGGTGCAGGGGTGAGTTCTGTGATCTTATCAGCCAGTGTTTCTCCTGCAATTCCTAACTTATCTGTCAGGTCTTTTGCCATGTCCTCTGCCTCTTTTAATTTTATCTCTGCCGCGCTGATCTGTCCCTCTAACTCTTTTACCTGATCTGCTGTGTAGTTCTGGCTTGCAAGAAGTGCTGTAAGCTGCTCCTTTAAGCTGTCGGCATCATTTTTTGCTGTGTTAACTTTTTCCACAGCATTCTTTGCTGCGTCAATGATCGCATCCGCTTTTGCTTCTTTCTCTGCTCTTTCAGCCTCCGCTTTTAATGCTGCATCTTTGAAATCATAGAAGCTCTTTAAGCTTTCATGTCCTGGGAAACGATCATCATCTTTTCCGGTGAGCCAGATTCCTTCATTGATTTCTCCTGTTTTCTTATATTCATCATAATATTTGTTGCTTGTATAAGCTGTTTTTTCCTCTGCCTTGGCAGTCTGATTGTATTTCTGTGTTTCCACGGTCTGCGCACCAAGATCTTTGGAATTTTTCTGCTGATAAGTTCCGGTGTAGGAAACGGATAAGGTTGTGGAGCTGTTCTTCTCGTCAACAACTGCCTGATCCGTTGTCTTCTCTCCCTCTGTGAATGTGTCATCAGCATAATGGATTTTGATCGCTACGTTGGAGTTATGTTTTCCATTCCAGCCTTCATAACCGTTAATATGCAGTTCTCCCGTTTTCAGGCTGTCTGTAATCTTCTTATTCTGGGAAACTGCATCTCCAAGGAGTTTTTCTGCATCTGCTTTTGCAGCATCATACGCCTGATCCTTTAACGCTTCCAGATTCGTATTGTCTGCTGCATTTACAGCATTTGTCTTGGATTCCACAGCGTTTGCTTTTGCAGTCACTGTCTGCGAATAAGTAATAACGATCGTGCCTGAAAATACGTTTTTATAAGCAGCAGAATCTGCACCCCAGTCTACCCATCTGCCGGAAGTATTTTTGTACTTATCTACAGCATTCACTTTTGCATTATCTGTATTAATACTTTCGATCTTATAATCGCCGCCAAGCAGGTTCTCTAACGCCTCTTTGTTGGTGAATTTAGCAAAAAGTTCCTTTGCTGCAATCTCGGCATTTTTCTTCTCGTATTTATCGTTATCATTATTGATTTTTTTCATTTCAACAACAATTTTCGATAAATCAATAGTTGTCGTAAATGTAGTTTTCTGGCTTACGGTCACATCTGCAGTCGCTGTTGCGCTCATGGACGTCTCGACATCTTTATCTCCGTCTTTCAATGCTGCTTTTTTATCGGCCAGATCCTTTTCTGCTGCCTTGACACTGTCATATGTCTTACCAGAAGATAAGTCAGCTTTCGTGTATGTGATCTCGGAAACGTTTTGTTTTACCGTTTTGACCAGTTTTCCATTTTCATCCACTGAGTAGGTGGTCTTTTTCTCACCGGAAGTTTCATATTGTTCACTGTTATAGTTATTGTTCACCTCAACGTCCTTAGAAGCTGAGTCGACCACATAGAACTGTCCACCTATATTTACGATTGTGTATACCACTCCGTTATTCTCGTAAACTGCGGTATCCTGATCATTCTGAAGCTTATCTGCCGGGAAGTTCTCTGCATTGATATTGAATGCAAGGCTTCCGTCTGTGCCCTTCACATCATAGGAAACCACTTCTTCTGCCTTCTCGAAAATAACAAGATCATCGCGGGTATCGTTGAGCTTGTAGTTCAGATATACGGTGTGTGGGGCACCTGCCACATCTTTGTATGTCACCTCACAATAGTTTTTGTTATCATTCCGATTCCAGGTCCACTTGCAGTCAACAAGTTCTCCCTTGGCAAGTTCCGGAATGTAGTAATTCTTAAGGATCACTTTGAACAGCTCATCTTCTTTTCTCCAGTTTGTGGAGGTATCCCCTGCACGTTCTTTTTCCAGAGCGATGATCTCAAGTGCTGCTTTCTGTGCATCGGTAAGCTCCGGAATTGCTGTTTTTGCTTCCTCTGCTGCCTCCTGAAGAGCCTTCGCTTTCTCCTGAACTGCTGCAAGATTTGCTGCGGCTGCCGCTGCCTCGGTACTTGCTTCGGCAACTGCTGTATCATAAGCTGCCTGTGCCGCCTTAAGCTCGTCTAACGCTGTATTGTATTCGGCTACTTTGCTGTCATAAGCTGCTTTGGCAGTCTCATACGCTTTCTGTGCATCGCCTACAATACCAGCTGCCTGATTGTAAGCATTCTTCGCCTCCTCAATGTCTGTTGCAGAATCAATTCCGGCTTGTGCTTTATCAAATGCGTCTTGTGCTTCCTGCTGCTCTTTCTTTGCATCATCCGCAATTGTATTTGCCTCATCTGCTTTTTTATCTGCCTTATCAAGAGCTGCGTCGGTATCTGCTGCGGCATCTGACGCATCTTTTATGCGATCCATTGTTTTGTCAACTATTTCTTCTGCCACATTCACATCTGTACCGCCTTCGAATGTTCCGTTTGCGGTAGCATCCAATACGCCTGCTGCATCTTTTGTTGTCTGGTCTGCGCCACTGTCATCCGCAATTGTTGTATCAACTGCTGCATTTACCGCATCCTTTGCTGCTTCTGTTGTTTTGCTCGTTTCTTCAGCGGCTTTCTGAACTTCTCCCACCTGTTCCG
>OGRB01001831.1_pt1 | contig 11541 bp, 8 predicted proteins | sample 1553371 | NCBI WGS metagenome assembly OGRB01 (sample SAMEA2580027, study PRJEB22360) | human gut metagenome | reverse complement strand
TTTCTAGATAAATATCGTGGTTCTTTTAGTTTAATAATTGCATGGATCCTTCATTTGCAGCATCTTTTTTTCAGTTATCAATTATTCCAGCACCTTCTTAGCGATCTCTCCCTGTTTCTTATAGATGGAATTCCCATCCACGCACCCGCGGACGCTGGATAACGGGTAGATATTGCAGTTCCTTCCAATAACAGTTCCTGGATTCAGAACAGAACCGCAACCGATTTCCACGCAGTCACCGAGCATCGCACCAAATTTCTTGATCCCGGTCTCGATATCGCCGTCCTCCGCATGGACCTTCACGAGAAGCTTGTCGGACTTCACGTTTGAGGTGATGGAACCGGCTCCCATGTGGGCGCGGTAGCCTAAGATGGAATCTCCCACATAGTTGTAGTGCGGAACCTGGACCTTATCGAACAGGATCACATTTTTTAACTCCGTGGAGTTTCCAACGACGGCTCCCTCTCCGACTAAGGCATTTCCCCGGAGGAACGCGCAGTGGCGGACCTCTGTGTCCTTTCCGATAATGATATTCTCGCCGAGAAACGCACTCGGCATCACCCTTGCGGTCTTATGGACCCATACAGTCTCCCCGCGCCTCTCGTACTCACCCTCCGGGAGTGTCTTTCCGAGTTCGAGGATGAACTCTTTAATATGGGCAAGTGCCTCCCACGGGTAGGTAAACTGGCGGAGGAAATCCGCAGCCTGGGTGTGGGAAAGGTCATAAAGATCGACGATCTTAGTCTCTTCTTTTTTCATAATGATTCTCCAATCTGCCATCTTGCCAGACAGCATTTATTTACGGCTGGACCGCCGAAAGCTTTTTCGATAAGCTTTTTGCAAACGGCTGCAGCATTGAAACAGATCTGTTGCTATTTTTTATAGAACTGAGCCGCAGCGTCAAAATATGGCCGCAGCATATAGGCGTTGTTCGTCTGCTTGACACCGTTTGTCCTGAGCGTCACAAAACGCTCCAGCTTTTCCATGTACTCATCCGGCGTGATGGTTCCCTCCGCCACGTAAGTGAGGCCTTTTTCCCAGCTTGCCGTGAGTTCCGGATTCAGGAGCTGCCGCATGGACGCCTGGCAGACATCGAAGACAATCTCCCCGAGAAGTGTCGGCGTGATGACCTGGGTCTTCTTCGCCAGTGCCAGATACTTGATGTTGAACAGCTTTTTTAAGATCTCCGCCCGGGTGGCGCTCGTTCCGATGCCGCTTCCCTTGATCTGGGCCCGCAGGTCCTCATCCTCGATGAGCTGGCCCGCGTTCTCCATGGCAAGGATCATGGAACCGGAGGTGTAGCGCTTCGGCGGAGATGTCTCGCCTTCCTTGATATCAAATTTTAAAAGCTTTAATTTCTGTCCTTTTTTCAGGCCGGACAGCATGGCAAGAAGATTCTTTGCCTTCTCATCATGACCTGGATCCAATTCTTCCGCCTGGTTTTCCTGTCCTGCGCCGGAATTTTCACCCCGGCTGTTTCCAGAATTTTCCATTTTTTTCTTGGACGGGACGTTCGCAACCTCCAGGTATCCCGCCTCCGCAAGGACCTTATATGCCGCGAAGAACTGTTCTCCCTGCTTTTCAATCCGCAGGGAAAACTTCTGGTAGACCGCAGGTGAATAAAAAATGCTTAAAAAACGCCGTCCGATCAGCTCATACACCTTTGCAGCCAGCGGATTGAGACTTCTCAGTGCTCCAAATCCCTGCCCCGTCGGTATGATGGCGTAGTGGTCGGTGATCTGCTTATCGTTCACATACTTTGTCCGAGCGATCTGCTTCCAGGTTCCGCTGTCCAGCGCCTTCGCGGCAAAGTCCGCGAGAGGCCCGAAATTCCGGAGTCCGCCGATATTCTTATAGATCTCCTTCGCCACCGCAGTGGAGAGAACTCTGGCGTCTGTTCGAGGGTAAGTCACCAGCTTTTTCTCATAGAGTTCCTGGATGATCTTTAAGGTCTCATCCGGGCTGATCTTGAACATCTTCGAACAGTCGTTCTGGATCTCCGCGAGGTTATATAAAAGCGGCGGATTTTTCGTCTCTTTTTTCTTATCCAGGGCGATGAGCGTTCCTTCCATCGGGTCGGCGCTTAAAAAGCGGATCAGCTCCTCCGCTGTCCTATGCTCTTTAAATCCGTTTTCCTTATAAAGCGCCGGTGTGCCGAAGTATCTGGAGCCTTCCACCGCTCTCCATTCCGCCTCTATGACCGCGGTCTCATGATCCGGGACATCGAAGGAACCGATGACGCGGTAGAACGGGGTCTTCACGAATTCCCGGATCTCCCGCTCCCTGCGGACCACCATACCGAGGACACAGGTCATCACACGGCCGACGGACAGCACCGCCCGCTTTTCCCTCAGGTAGGACGCCACCGATGGGCCGTATCTTAAGGTGAGCACCCTGGAAAAATTGATACCCATCAGGTAATCTTCTTTTGCTCTAAGATATGCGGAGGCTGCAAGGTTGTCGTACTCCGCAAGGTCCTTCGCCTCCCGGACGCCCCGGAGTATCTCATCCTCGGTCTGGGAGTCGATCCAGACACGGCGGCGGTTCTTTCCCTTTACCCCGGCCATCTGCTCCACCAGGCGGTAGATGTACTCTCCTTCACGCCCGGAGTCAGTGCAGACATAGATCGTGTCCACGTCCGCCCGGTTTAAGAGCCCGCTCACGATCTTAAATTGTTTTTTTACATCGTCGATCACCTGGTATTTGAATGTCTTCGGGAGAAACGGCAGGGTTTCCATGCTCCAGCGTTTCAGGGCCGGATCGTAGGCATCCGGGTAACTCATGGTCACCAGATGACCCACACACCAGGTCACGATAGCCTGGTCGGACTCAATATATCCGTCTCCTTTTCTCCCGGAAACCTTTAGCGCCTTCGCAAATTCCTGTGCGACGCTGGGCTTCTCGGCGATAAATAGTGCTTTTCCCATGAAACCTCTTTCCTGTTTATATTGACTTCACAGCTGCTATTTTTTCTTCTGCGGGAGTTCCGATAAAAGAACTGCCGCGAACATCAGCGCACATCCGGCCAACATCTTTCCTGTCAGTACATCCTTTAAAAAGATCACGGAAAACAGAGTTCCGAACACCGACTCCATGGAAAGAAGAATCGCCGATGTAGATGCGCTCAGATATTTCTGTCCGCTGTTCTGTAAGAGATAAGCCACTGTGGTGGAGAAGACTGCCAGGTATAGCAGTCCCCCGATCAGAGACTTATCCATCAGGACCGTGAAATCAAAGGATCCGTCAAGAAACGGTGCGCAGATCCAGTTGAAAATAGCTGCCGCAAGGATCTGGATCACCGTCAGGGCGATCGGGTCGTGGCATTCTGTAAACTTGTCGATAAATACCATGTGGACCGCAAACATCAGACCGCAGACCAGCGTCAGAAAATCTCCGTAATTGATCGAGAGATCTCCCTGCAATGACAAAAGCGCAAGACCGATGACCGCGAGAAACGCGGCGGCGATATTCCGGCCTGTGGGTCTCTTTTTACTGACGATCCAGTAGAGGAACGGCACGATGATGACATACAGCGTTGTGATAAAAGCATTCTTGCTTGCTGTCGTGTGCTTCAGACCGTAGGTCTGGAACTGATAGGACAGGCAGAGAAAAGCGCCTAAGATCACGCCGCAGAGGACCGTCTCCCGGTCTGCTTTCATCATATTTTTATGGAACAACAGGGCGAGCAGTACCGCGGACATGGAAAAGCGGACCGCCAGAAGGTATGTCGGCGGGATCAAATCCACAGAATTTTTCATAACCACGAAGGCAAATCCCCAGATCATTGTCGTAAGGATCAGTCCCATGGATGCCAGGATCTTGATGCTGCGTTCACTTAAATTATTCATATCAATAATTCCTTAGTAGTTTTATGCAAAGCAAAAATCTCATCGGCGCAGCCGATCGGGATGGATTTTTTCTTGTAACCATGAAGGTACTGAATAGTTGCCGTTATTTTTCATAAATATAAAAACGGTATCCTGTCGCAGACGTCCACTCTTTCCCTGCCTTCACAATCGGTGATGGGAAGTGTGGTTTGTTGACAGCATCCGGGAAGTTCTGTGTCTCAAAGCAGAATGCGGTCCTTGCATGGTAGAACACACCTTTCTTTCCTTTCTCCTGCTCAAGCCAGTTAGCAGTATAGAACTGTACGCCCGGCTGGTCTGTATAGACATCCATCGCTCTGCCGCTCTCCTCGGAGAAGATCTGCGCGGCAAGTCCGAAGTCTCCGCGGACATGGGAGAGACACCAGTTATGGTCGTATCCATGTCCCATGACAAGCTGGTCGAAATTCTCATCGATCCGATCCCCGATAACATGGAAATCCGTGAAATCCATCGGAGTTCCCTTTACCGGGCGGATCTCTCCAGTTGGGATCGATGTCTCATCGGACGGGGTGTAAAAATCTGCAAGAATTCGAGCTTTGTGGCCAAGGACAGAACCTCCGTTATTGCCGAGGAGGTTGAAATATCCATGGTTTGTCAGGTTCACCGGTGTGTCCGCATCGGAAAGGACACGGTATGTCAGCGTCAGCATATCCTCGTCGGTCAGCGTATATGTGACGGATACGATGGCGTTTCCCGGATATCCCTGATCTCCGTCCGGGCTCAGAAGTGTGAAGGTGACAGCGTTTTCCTCCTCTTCCTTCGCGTTCCAGAGACGCGCGTCATAGTAATCCAGACCACTGTGCAGGTTGTTCGGGCCATTGTTCACCGCCAGGGTATACTCTTTTCCGTTCAGGGAGAACTTTCCCTTCGCGGTGCGGTTTGCGATCCGGCCTACAACGGATCCGAAATGCGGACCATTGTTTAAATAACCAGCTGCGTCGTCAAATCCCAGCATCACATCGTCCATAACCCCTTTTTTATCCGGAACGAGCATGCGGACCCAGACGGCGCCGAGATCTGTGACGGATGCCTCGAGACCATTTTTATTTGTGATGGTGTAGAGGCTTACCTCTCTTCCATCCGGCATTTCCCCAAAGTATTCTTTTTTCACTGACATAAAAATACCTCCTCAGTTTCGATCCTTATGAATAAGTACCACTGATACGAAACAGCATCAGGCCATATACAGGTATATGTACTGATTCGCTGTCCGCGTAAAAAGGACCCGCACAAATAGCGGGCCCATGATTTACGTTCTGATCGACAGATGATAACCGATATCCGTCGATATTATTTTGCAGAAATATATCCCTGCTTTGTGAGAAGCTCTGCGCAGAGGACGGCTCCGCCTGCAGCACCGCGGACGGTGTTGTGGGACAGACCGATAAACTTCCAGTCATAGACGGTGTCTTCTCTTAAGCGGCCGATGGATACGCCCATTCCCTTCTCGAAATCAACGTCCAGCTTAACCTGCGGACGGTTGTCCTCTTCCATATACTGGATGAACTGCTTCGGTGCGCTCGGAAGCTCTAACTCCTGCGGAAGTCCCTTGAAGTTTACAAGCTTTTCAATGAGCTGTTCCTTGGAAGCTTTCTTTCTGAATTTTACGAATACAGCAGCTGTGTGGCCGTTTAATACCGGTACCCGGACGCACTGGCATGTGATCACCGGCTCTTTTGCCTTTACGATCACGCCGCCCTCTAAGTGACCCCAGATCCTAAGCGGCTCCTGCTCACTCTTCTCTTCCTCGCCGCCGATGTACGGGATCACATTCTCTACCATTTCCGGCCAGTCCTTAAAGGTCTTTCCTGCTCCGGAAATAGCCTGATATGTAGTAGCGACTACCTCGTACGGCTCGAACTCTCTCCACGCACTGAGTGCCGGAGTGTAGCTCTGGATCGAGCAGTTCGGCTTTACTGCGATAAATCCGCGGGTCGTGCCGAGTCTCTGCTTCTGGAACTTGATCACCTCAAAGTGATCCGGGTTGATCTCCGGGATTACCATCGGAACATCCGGTGTCCAGCGGTGGGCGCTGTTGTTGGAAACCACCGGAGTCTCTGTCTTCGCGTAAGCTTCCTCGATAGCGCGGATCTCTTCCTTTGTCATATCAACGGCGCTGAATACGAAATCAACGGTCTTGGATACCGCATCCACATCGTTTACATTCATAACAACTAAATTTTTAACTTTTTCCGGCATCGGAGTCGTCATTTTCCAGCGTCCTCCAACTGCCTCCTCATATGTTTTTCCTGCAGAACGCGGGCTGGCTGCCACGGTCGTCACTTCGAACCATGGATGATTCTCAAGGAGAGAGATAAATCTCTGTCCTACCATACCTGTTGCTCCAAGGATACCAACTCTAAGTTTCTTTTCCATCACACATATCTCCTCATCTCAGCCCGTCAGCCGGTATCAGCTGCCAGCCTGCCATTTTCCACCCGTCGCGGACATATGTCTCCATGTACGCAACACCCGTGTTGTTGTCTATCCTAACTCAAAACGACAAAAAATGCAAGTAGTAAATGGCATGAGTTTACCATACTAACGTATTAAATGTTACTGCTCACGCCGTACGCGAACAATAACTGATATCAGTAACGATTAAACGATTTCAAGCGCTACATGGATCATGTCAGCGAAGGATGTCTCGCGCTCCTCGGCTGTCGTCTTCTCGCCTGTCACCATAGAATCAGATACAGTCAGAATCGAAAGGGCGCGCGCCTTTGCGAGAGCCGCGTTTGCGTAGAGGGCCGCTGTCTCCATCTCCACTGCCAGTACACCCATATCCGCGAACTGGAGTCCGTCGTGTTTCTTTTTTTCCGGCTCATAGAACAGATCGGAAGTCAGGACGTTTCCAACGTGATATGGAAGGTTTTCCTGCTCTGCGTGGAAGACGGCTTTAATCAGGAGTCCGAAGTCCGCGATCGGCGCGAAATCTCCCGGGAGTCCGAATTCTCTCACATAATTTGTCTGTGCGCAGGCACCCATGGCGAAAACAAGGTCACGGATATGGACATCCTCGGAGATCGCCCCTGTGGTTCCCACACGGATCAGTGTCTTTACGCCGTAGCCCTCGATGAGCTCGTGGGTGTAGATTCCAATGGACGGGCATCCCATTCCTGTTCCCATGACAGAGACAGGTTTATCACGGTAAAAACCGGTGTAACCAAACATATTTCTTGTAGCGTTGAACTGCTTTGCGCCCGCAAGGAAATTCTCAGCGATAAATTTCGCGCGGAGCGGATCACCCGGAAGTAAAATAGACGGCGCGATCTCACCCTGTTTTGCTGCAATATGAGGTGTTGGTGTATTCATATAGGTTCCTCCTTTTCCCGGACAGGATCTGTCCGGATCATGATTTTCATTCAAGTTCAGATTAAAAGGATCGTACGATCCAATTCTATTATAACCGGACTTTCGTTCCTTTTCCATCCCTCTTTGCCGCTTTCAACCGGCCAAGAGCAACTTCTTTTCCTTTATAGACAGCGGTTCCGTCCATATCCGGCAGATATACATGTTCCAGAGTATCTTCCTTTTCAAGCCTGATGCCCCGCACACCTCGGCTGTTCTTCTTGAGCTCTGGAATTTCTTCCAGCTGGAATTTTAAGAACATGCCGTCGACAGTCTGGAGAACCACATCGCTGGTTCCATCGATCTCAGTGCCGATCTCCCGGATCTCCGTGAGCTTATCCTCTCCCGCTAATTTCGTCGCCACAACGGTCTTATTTGCCGTTATAAATTCCTCTCCCGGAACGATCTTCACCGCCGCCTGGGCCGTCGCGAACAGGAATTTCTTACCGGTAAATCCGGATGCCGGAATCATAAAGAGGATCGTCTCCGTCTTCCCATCAAATTTGCTGACGTTCTCGATGGGGATTCCCTTGTCTTTCATCTTCAGTGTCGGGAACTCCGCAACCTTCACCTGGTACATGTTTCCGGTATCTGAGAACATGCAGAGCTTATCGTCCGTCATCACCGGAAGTACCCGGACATTCTCGCTGTCCACGGTCTCCTGGTTCCTCTCGTAGATGGAGCGGTCCATGGTCTTGCAATAGCCGAAGCGGTCCATGACGAAAATCACTTCCTTCGCCTCTTCCTTCGCCTCCACGTAAACCATCTCTTCGCCGTCCTCGATGAGTGTCCTTCTCGGTTCTGCGAACTCTGCCTTGATGGAGTCAAGGTCTTCCTTGATCACCACATCCATATTCTTCTGGTTGGAAAGAATATGCTTATATTCACGGATTTTCCGCAATGTCTCCTTGTATGCTTTCTGGAGCGCGAGGATCTCAAGACCGATGAGCTTGTAGAGACGCATCTCCAGGATCGCTGTCGCCTGACGTTCGGTAAAATGAAGCTTCTTCGCGTCCGCCTCAAAGCCCGGCACACGGAACTTGATCTTCTCCGTATTTCCGGTCATCAGGCATTCCTTTGCGTCCTTCATGTTCTTTGATCCCCGGAGAACGGCGATAATAAGGTCAATCACATCGCATGCCTCGATGAGCCCTTCCTGAACTTCCTTCTTCTCCATTTCCTTCTGGAGAAGAACATTGTACTTCTTCGTCATGTTCCGGTACTGGAATTCCAGGAATGTATTCAAGATCTGCTTAAGGTTCATGGTCTCCGGGCGTCCATCGTCAATGGCAAGCATGTTGACACCGTAAGTGTCCTCGAGCTTTGTCTTTTTATAGAGGATCGCCTTGATCTTGTTGACATCCGCGTCCTTCTTTAACTCCAGGACAATGCGGATCCCCTCTTTATTTGACTGGTTTGAAATGTCCACCACATCGGTGAGCTTCCTCGTCTCAACGAGATCTGCCACATCCATGAGGAACTTGTTGATTCCCGCGCCGACCATTGTGTACGGGATCTCCGTGATCACCAGTTTGTCTCGGTCTGCCTTTCTTCTTCCGAGTTCCACCTCGATCTTTCCGCGGAGCTTGATCTTTCCAACACCAGTCTCGTAGATCTGTAAAAGATCACTCTTATTTGCGATGATCCCGCCGGTGGGGAAATCCGGTCCCGGCATATACTGCATTAGCTCTTCCACGGTGAGAAGACGGTTATCGATATAGGCCTTTACCGCGTCGATAACTTCCCCTAAATTGTGGGTCGGAATGCTGGTGCTCATGCCGACAGCGATTCCCTCCGCACCGTTTACGAGAAGGTTCGGCACGCGGACCGGGAGGACCTCCGGCTCTTTTTCCGTCTCATCGTAGTTGGCGACGAAATCTACGGTCTTATCGAGATCTTTTAAGTAGACCTCCTCCGCAAATTTCTTTAAGCGTGCCTCAGTGTATCGCATGGCCGCTGCGCCGTCACCCTCTATGGAGCCGAAATTTCCGTGTCCGTCCACCAGAGCCATTCCCTTTTTAAAGTCCTGGGACAGGACAACTAAGGTCTCGTAGATAGAGCTGTCGCCGTGTGGGTGGTATTTACCCATGGTATCGCCCACGATACGTGCCGACTTTCTGTGGGGCTTATCGTGATCTAAGTGAAGCTCACTCATATCGTAGAGAACACGGCGCTGTACCGGCTTTAAACCGTCTCTGGCATCCGGGATCGCACGGGAGGTGATGACGCTCATGGAGTAGTCCAGATAGCTCTTCTGCATTTCCTCCGAATATTCAGTTCGCAATATTTTTTCAGACATGGTAAACTCTCCTTCTATGCGTCGATTTCCGCCTCATCGGCATGATCATAGATAAATTTCTTTCTCGGCGGAACGTCGCTTCCCATCAGAAGCTCCGTCACTTCACTTGCCATCCGGGCATCTTCGATCTCCACCCGTTTTAAGACGCGGTTCTCCGGGTTTAGCGTCGTCTCCCAGAGCTGATCCGCATCCATCTCACCGAGACCTTTGTAGCGCTGCAGCGTAAAGTCCCCGGCGTGGCTCTTCTTATATTCTTCTAACGCCTTGTCATCGTAGAGATACCGCTCTTCTCCGCGTTTCGGAACTACCTTATAGAGCGGCGGCATCGCGATGTAAACATGTCCGTCGTAGATCAGTTCCGGCATGAAGCGATAGAGAAATGTTAAAAGCAATGTGTCGATATGGCTTCCGTCCACATCGGCATCGGTCATCAGGACGATCTTATCGTATTTCAATTTCGTGATATCAAAGTCATTTCCGTATCCCTCAGAGAATCCACAGCCGAAGGCATTGATCATAGTCTTGATCTCAGCGTTTGCCAGGACCTTATCCATAGACGCTTTCTCCACGTTTAAGATCTTTCCGCGGATCGGCAGGATCGCCTGGAACTGTCGGTTTCTTCCCATTTTTGCGGAGCCGCCGGCAGAATCTCCCTCGACGATGAAGATCTCACACTTTGACGGGTCACGACTCTCACAGTTTGCAAGCTTTCCGTTGCTGTCGAAGGAGAACTTCGACTTGGAGAGCATGTTTGTCTTCGCCTTCTCCTCCGCCTTGCGGATCTTTGCGGATTTCTCCGCACAGGCGATGATTGCCTTTAAGGTGTCGAGATTTCGGTCGAAAAATCTTTCCAACTCGTCTCCAGTCATGGTGAACACAGCCTTTGTCGCATCGGCGCTGGCAAGCTTTGTCTTTGTCTGTCCCTCGAAGATCGGATCCGGGTGTTTCACCGCCACAACGGCCGTCATGCCGTTTCTTGTGTCAGCGCCGGTAAAGTTGCTGTCCTTCTCTTTTAAAATGCCGAGTTCCCTCGCGTAGGAGTTGATCAGCTGGGTGAACTTTGTCTTGAATCCCACCAGGTGGGTTCCGCCCTCCTGTGTGAAGATATTGTTGCAGAATCCGAGAATATTCTCCTCGAAGGCGTCAACGAACTGGAACGCCACCTCCACCTCGATCTGGTCCACACTGCCTTTAAAATACACCGGCTCATGAACCGGCTCTTTTCCGTTGTTTAACTCGCGGACATAGGCAATGATCCCATCCGGCTCGTGGTAGGTGATCATCTCCTCCTCACCGGCGCGTTTGTTCACATAGTGGAGTGCCAGGTTCGGGTTTAAATAGGCAGACTCATGAAGACGGCTCTTTAACCACTCCGCCTTAAATTTCGTCTTCTCGAAGATCGTCGGATCCGGCAGGAAGTTGATCTCTGTTCCTGTCTCCTTTGATTTTCCGATCACAGGAAGAAGTCCATCCTTCAGTTCGATCACCGGATGTCCCTTCTCATACTCATCATAATATACTTTTCCATCCCTGGAAATTTTTACCTTCATCCGGTCAGACAGGGCGTTTACGACAGAAGAACCGACGCCATGAAGTCCGCCGCTGGTCTTATAGGAATTATTATCGAATTTTCCGCCTGCATGAAGCGTGGAGAGAACCACACGTTCCGCGGACACGCCTTTTTTGTGCATCTCCACCGGGATTCCCCGTCCGTTATCCTTTACGGTACAGGACCCATCCGCCTCCAGCGTTACTGTGATCTCCGTACAGAATCCAGCCAGGTGCTCGTCCACCGCGTTGTCGACGATTTCATATATCAAATGGTTTAAGCCCTTTGTTCCAACGCCACCGATGTACATTCCGGGACGCTTGCGGACTGCCTCCAGTCCTTCCAGTACGGTAATACTGTCAGCATTATACTGTGCTTTCGCCATGTAAAGACCTCCAATACAAGTCATAAACTGCGGCAGGAAAGCTTCCCCGCCGCCGCTTTGTTTTATTTTT